>Ga0102593_1001821_pt1 | contig 18876 bp, 17 predicted proteins | sample AraplaCol_mMS_r2_2_FD_76862 | JGI IMG/M metagenome (GOLD analysis project Ga0102593, IMG submission 76862) | Arabidopsis root microbial communities from North Carolina, USA - plate scrape MF_Col_mMS_r2 (SPADES assembly) (version 2) | ecosystem: Host-associated > Plants > Roots > Endosphere...
GGTCTAAAAAAACCCCCATGGCTGCACTCTAGCCATGGGGGTTTTTCTACATCGATAAATTAAGCGTGTGCTTTTGCGAGGCCGATACAGATACCGCCTGAAATAATCAGTACACTCGCAAGAGATACATAGAATAATTGACGCTTTGTTTTCTTTTCTCCCAAGAAGACAATACCGCCAAAAATTGAAATAACGATACCCATTTGCGATAATGAAAAGCTTGTTGCTACGCCTAGTCTTGATTGAGATAAGAATAAGAACATGTTTCCAGATGCCCAGATTAGACCTGGTAAGATATTACGAATCGTATATTTGTTAAATGGCTTATGTTTGTATGTAATGATTAAGCCGCCAATTAACATACCGATTGCTTGCGGGAATAAAGCTGCCCATGCGTCTACGTTGAAGATACGTGCGATAACTACGTAAACTAAGAATCCAAGACTTGAAATGATAAGAGTGATAACTCCTTTTTTTGTTTGTCCCGGAGCCCCTTGTGCCCCTTCTTTTTTACCGTCTAATGAAGAAAGCACAACGCCTGCTAGTATTAAAAGAATCGCAATAGACCCAAGTACAATCGTTTGAAGCGTTGACCATTCTTTAAATACAATAACACCAAAAAGAGCTGTTGATACTAATTGCATACCCGTTGAAATCGGCATTGACTTTGAAACGCCAAGGTATGGAACACTTTTAAACTGATTGCTTTGACCTACTGACCAGAACAAACCTGAAACAATTCCGACAATAACGAGCGTTGGCGTTAACACCGGCTGCACAATCATAAACTGAACAAATGAAAGAATCAAAGCTCCAATAATTGTTCCCAGCGTTTGACTGTAAGGTCCACCGCCCATCTTCATACTAACTAAAATCATGCTTCCCCACGCAACGGAAGGAAGAACACCTAGCAAAATATCCATCTTTCTCTTAACCTACTTTCCTATTTCTAATCTATGTACGTGATACGTAATAACCTGCTGCTTTTCTTTTATCAAGGGCTAAGGGCCAAGCACTTATACTCCCTTGAATATTCCCCAAAAGGTCTAGGTCTAGAAAATTTAATAGGATCGCTCTTTGATCCTATTAAATTTTCTACATCGATAAATATATAACGTTTTCATAAATAGTGGTAAAACTGCTATTTCTTGCTGCTCGTATTATACTAACACGAACATTTATTATTTAGCTAGAAATTTTTTTGATTATTTTTTAAAAACAGAAAAAAATTTTTTCTTCTTACTCCACAGCTCGCTTCTCCCTCTTATGTGATCTGCAATCAGCAGAAACGGACGCCTCTGCTGATTGAAAATAAGAAGAGATAAAGCCTTTTCATTTTAGTTAGCTACAGGCTTACAAAATTGCTCTACTACTTCTTTGGCTGGAATTGAACTGATCGCACCTTTTCCAGTTGTCGTTAAGGCACCGCTTGCATTTGCAAAGCGCAAAATAGCATCGTGGTCGCGGTCAAGGATAGCCGTTAAGTTTTCTTGTGACACATCGCGGCTTAATAGCTGATAAAGGAATCCGCCAATAAACGCATCTCCTGCACCTGTTGTATCAACAACCGCTACTTTGTAACCGTTTGATTCATAGACAGCTTCTTTTGTATAAAGCGTTGCGCCTTCTGCACCTTTTGTGAACACAACTACTTGAACGTCACCTGTAAATAGAGACTGAATGGCTTGCTGTTCATCTTCAATGCCTGTGATAAACGCTAGCTCGTCGTCTGAAATTTTGACAATGTGCGCTTGTGGAATAAATTCTAAAATCGTTTGACGGCATAGCTCATGGTCTTTCCACAGTGGAAGACGTACATTTGGATCAAAGCTGATAACGCCGCCTTTTTCTTTCATGCTTTTAATCGCTTTCATATGAGCGTATTTCATAGGGCTTTCAACTAAATCAACCGAACAGAAGTGAAGAACATCGTTGCTTGCAAACCAATCAGGGTTAATTTCGTCTTCTGTTAGTAATAAATCTGCTGAAGGATTACGATAGAAGCTGAAATCTCTTTCTCCGTCTTCACGCAGGGAAACAAAAGCTAAAGCTGTGTTTGCTTCTTCTGTACGATAGACCATATCAGTACCTACTCCTACTTCACGAAGCGTATCTACTAGAAAGTCTCCAAACGCATCTTCTCCAACTTTTGTAATAAGCGCTGACTCATTACCGTATGTAGCAACAACTGCCGCAACGTTTGCCGGCGCTCCGCCTGGCACACGCGTAAACGATTCCACTTCTTTCAATTGAAGACCTTTTTGAGCTGGAATCATATCAATTAATACTTCACCGATACTAAATAACTTACCCATTCTATTCACCTTACTTTTCTTTTTTGTCATATTGTCATACTATGTTCCAAAAAATCCTTAAATCAAATTATACGTCCCAACCATCTTTTTCGTAAAGAGAAATTTCCAATTTATTTTAAAAAAATCGTAAATGATAGTTTTTTTCTGACAATCTTTTATTGGTTAATCCCCTTCCATCCCTTGTAAAATCTGGGATTAAAATGACCTTCTTACATAAAGATAGAGGGATAAAAAAAGCAATGTCCAGTTTTAACTGTTTATTTATTCATTTTTCGTTCGACATCTCTTTCCTTATTCCCTCTTTATTCGCCGCGAATATGCAAATAATGATAAAGATTCGTGTTTTTACCCCTATTTAAGAAGGAGTGCAGTAAAATGTGTCGAATAGACTTAGGTAGGTATATGACATTATGTATGTTACACTAAATACAAGGCAAGGAAGGGAGAATCAGTCATGAAAATCAATGTTTTTCTAGACGACTATCGCAAATGCCCTGACGGTCATGTTTTAGCCGAAACGATTGATGAATGTATTGATCTGCTAAGATCATTCGATGTTGAACATTTATCACTCGATCACGATTTACTGAGTAAGACACGGAATGGATTAATGCTCGTGCATTTTATGGTAAAGCATCATTTATATGCCGATCGAATTACGATTCACTCCGCTAATCATTCAGGCAGCAAAGCAATGTACAACTGCTTTAAGGACGCTCAAAAAGAGCATAAAATGCCAAACAACATTAAAATTCTAAGATGCCCTCTGCCTCTTCGATGATACCTGCACCCTCACACATTCATTTCAACAGAATCTGTCCGATTCAATTCTCACAGACATCCTGTTTCTATAAAATGAAGAACGATACTGCTTGTTCGATACGTATAGATGTGAATACGCTTTAAGCAGTTTATATTATATAGAAGAAACCGCTCTAAAATACCGTGATGATAGCTTTAAAAAGCAGACTATATGGTACAAAGAGCGGTTTTTTGCTATTTAGACAGTTTAGCAGAATCCAAGTCAGCTGAGAGAGCAGCCGGCTGTTTTTTAGCTTCTTTTAGCTGCCTAGCGTTCACGAACCAGTAGAGGCTTCCTACAAACAGTCCTCCCCCTGCGATGTTTCCGAGCGTAACAGGAATTAAATTATGAAATAGTCCAGCAGCCGAAATCGCATCAGAATGCGGAAGCAATAAAGCTAGACCAAGAAACGTCATATTTGCCACGCTGTGCTCGTATCCTGAAGCAACAAATGCAAACAGCATCCAAAAAATAAGCATGATCTTTGCGGCATCGCTTTTAGTGCGCGCAGCCGTCCAAATTGCCAGGCAAACAAGCCAGTTGCAAAGGATGCCGCGAAAAAATAATTCACTGACCGGCAAATGCATTTTTTTAGCTGCCAGCGTCATAAGTAAATGATTGGGTTCAATTCCTTTAAACAAACCGGTTCCGGTAATTAACAAACAAAGCCCAAACGCACCTATCGCATTTCCGATAAAACACCACGTCCAGTTTTTAAACGTATCTTTCCATGTGGTGACTCCCGATAGCGTACTGACCGTATAAAACATATGATTCCCCGTAAACAATTCAGCTCCTGCAAATACGACAAGCAGGAGAGCAACAGCAAAAGATAATCCCATTACAAGAGAAACGACCGGTAAAGAAGCAGAAGCTAAAGGCGCTCCTACCGATAGAGCTAATATAACGCCAAGTCCTACGTAAGCACCCGCTAGCACAGCTAACAGCAAATAACTCGGCAAATGATCATTCACAAGCTTCGTCTTTTCACGGGCTAACTCATTCATTGACTGCAGTGAATTCTTAAACAAAAGTGTTTCCTCCTTTTATTCATCTTAGACGCATACTTTTTCTTCTGTTTTTTCCAAAAACCAAGAAAGAGCAGAAGCTTGCTTCACCACTTCACCAATCACAATCATCGCGGGATTGCTGACTTGCTGCTCGGCAGCCGTTTCTACAATTGTGCCAAGCGTGCCTGTAACCGTGCGCTGATAAACCGACGTGCCTTGTTCAATAAGAGCGACCGGCGTATCCGCGCTTTTTCCCGCGTCTAAAAGCTGACGGCAAATATACGGCAAGTTTTTAACGCCCATATAAATCGCAAGCGTATCAACTCCTTTTGCTAAATGCTCCCAGCGAATACTTTCCGGCTTGCCGCTCAGACAGTGTCCCGTCACAACGGCAAACGAACGGCTCAGCTCACGATGCGTCACAGGAATTCCAGCATACGCCGGCGCCGCAATTCCCGCTGTAATACCCGGAACGATTTCAAATGGAATTCTATGCTGAACAAGGACTTCTGCTTCTTCACCGCCTCTTCCGAAAATAAACGGATCTCCGCCTTTTAACCGGACGACGGTATTTCCTTTTCTTGCGTAGAATACAAGCAAATCATGAATATCTTCTTGAGAAACGCAGTGATCACCAGGCTTTTTCCCGCAGTAGACGAGTTCGGCTCCTTCTTTTGCATACTGAAGAAGAACAGGGTTCACTAATCGGTCATATAAAATAACATCTGCTTTTTCTAAACATTTGGCTGCTTTTATCGTTAGTAAATCTGGATCTCCTGGTCCGGCTCCTACAATGTACACTTTTCCTGTTCTCATTTTTGCTTCGCTCCTTTTAATGTGTCCCCTTGAATTTTTATGGCGCGTTGAAAATCAACGCGCCACGGTACTTATTCTTCAATTAAAAGATACAGTAAATCTCCTTCAACAGACGCTTCGTACGTGTCTACACATCCGCTGTCAGGCTCTTGCACGTTGCCGTCATGCAAGCAAATTTTCCAGTCGTGCATCGGACAGAACACCGAGTCGCCGCTCACGATTCCTTCACTGAGCACCCCGCCTTTATGCGGACAGCGATTTTCAATTGCCCGTATTTTTCCGCTTGATAGCTTAAACACTGCAATTTCTTTTCCGTTTACTTTCACTGTTTTACCTAGGCTTACCGGAAAATCATGAATCGACCCTACGCATACTTTTGTAATGTTTTTATTCACCATCTTTATTTCCCCCCAGCTTTATGATGTGACAACTGTTTCAAACAGCTCTTTTTTTGTCTTTTTACTTTCGACGATTTCTTTCCAAGGATCACGGTACGTAGATAACGCTTCGTCCATACGCATATTCAGCTCTCTTCTCGTCTCAGCGTCATTAAGCACGGACTGAATGTGCGACAGTCCCATGCGCTCAATCCATGCAGACGTACGCTCTAAGTAATTAGCCGTTTCCCGGTAATACTGCAAATAAGCTCCTGTGATGTCCATCAATTCTTCGTCTGTTTTTACTTTATACAATAAATCTCCGCCGCGAAGATGCGTACCTCCATTTCCGCCCACGTAAATTTCCCAGCCGCCGTCAATTCCAATAAAGCCAATATCTTTAATACCTGACTCAGCACAGCTTCTCGGACAAGCAGATACAGCCATTTTCACTTTATGAGGCGTCCATAGTCCTTCAAATTTTTTCTCAAGCGCAATTCCAACGCCCATTGAATCCTGCGTGCCAAAACGGCAAAACTGTTCGCCGACGCATGTTTTCACCGTCCGCAGCGACTTACCGTACGCGTAGCCAGAAGGCATATCTAACTCTTCCCATACGCTAGGCAAATCTTCTTTTTTAACACCAAACAAATCAAGACGCTGACCACCCGTCACTTTTACGAGCGGAATTTCATATTTATCAACAACATCTGCAATTTTTCGTAAATCTTCTGCATTTGTGACGCCTCCGTACATGCGAGGAACAACAGAATACGTGCCGTCTTTTTGAATATTTGCGTGCATGCGTTCATTCACAAATCGTGATTCGCGTTCATCAACGTATCCGGTCGGATTCACCATGCCTAAATAATAGTTCAGCGCCGGACGGCATTTCGAACAGCCTTCTTCATTATTCCACCCAAGTACATTCATAACTTCACGCGTATGCGAAAGTCCTTTTGCTTTGATTTCTTCGACAACTTCATCTCGTGACAGAGTCGTACAGCCGCAAATCGCTTCTTTTTGAACCGCCGCGTCAAAATCAGCGCCAAGAGTATGCTGAAGCACTTCCGCTACAAGCGGCTTACATCCTCCGCAGGAGCGAGAGGCACTTGTACAAGCTTTAATTTCATCAACCGATGAGCATCCTTGCTTTTGAATAGCTTCCACAATCGTACCTTTTGTTACGCCGTTACAGCCGCAAATAATATCATCCGCGCTCATGCTTGCTACTAAGCTTTCACCCGCGTTACCGCCAGACGGCTGTAAAATCGACACTTTTGCGACATCGGATACATCTTCTTGCTTTTGTATCATTGAAAACAGTCGATTTCCGTCGCTGCTGTCTCCAAAAAGAACGGCTCCGACGATTTGATTGCCTCGCAGAACAAGCTTTTTATAAATGCCGTCTTGTTCATCGAACACTTTGATCGCTTTTTTCTCTTCATCTTCCGTGAAGTCTCCTGCTGAGAACACTTCAACACCTGATACTTTTAGCTGCGTGGATAAAACCGATCCTTCATAAGGCACTTTTTCTGCCCCGCAAATCGCTTTTGCTAATGCTTTTCCTTGTTCATACAGAGGTGCCACCAGTCCGTATACCATTCCTCTATGCTCTGCACATTCTCCAACGGCGTAGATGTTTGGGATGTCCGTTTGCATATAGTCATTCACGACAATTCCTCGGTTTACGTTAAGTCCCGCTTCTTTTGCAAGCTGAACGTTTGGCTTAATTCCAACGGCCATCACGACTAAATCAGCTTCTAAAAACGTCCCATCCTTAAAAGATAATCCTTCAACTCGCTCATCCCCGACGATTTCCGCCGTTTGTTTTTCAAGCAAAAACTTCATGCCTTGTTTTTCTAATTCGTTTTGAAGCAATTTGCCGGCTGTTGGATCAAGCTGACGTTCCATTAAATACGGAGCTAAATGAATCACAGATACGTCCATTCCCAGATTTAACAGTCCGCGCGCTGCTTCTAATCCAAGCAGTCCGCCTCCAATAACCGCTGCTTTTTTATACTGCTGAGATGCCTGCAGCATTTCGTCCGTGTCTTTTATATCTCGAAAAGCCGTCACTCCTTTTTTATCAGACCCTGGAATCGGAAGAATAAAAGGAAGAGAACCCGTTGCTAAAATTAACTCATCATACGGTTCTACTCTGCCGCTGTTTGTCGCTACTTCTTTTTTTATCGAATCGATACTAGTAACCGTTTCGCCCGTATATAATGTAATATTGTTTTCTTGATACCAGTTCCAATCGTTTAACGTAATGTCTTCAACATTCGTATCTCCTTGCAGCACTTTTGATAGTAAAATACGATTATAGTTCGGATGCGGCTCGCTTCCGAAAATCGTAATTTCAAACGCTTCGCTTGAAACCTTCAATACTTCTTCAATCGCTCGAACTCCAGCCATTCCATTTCCAATCAATACGAGTTTCTTTTTTTGCATCTTCCATTCCTCCCCTGGCGTCTATACCTGCTTGTTCCAAAGATATATTTCCTATGCATCTTTAAAGATACATTTAAGATATATGAATTTTCTGAATCGTTCAACTTATGTGTTAGATTATCTAACACAGTTATGGTATGTATGCGATTCCATTGCTTTAACAGCAAGCAAAAAAAATAAGTGGTCTAATGATGTTATTTGTATCATCCTTTGCATTTTATTTTGTGATATTTTTCACAACATTAATGTAGCAAGAATAAATAACCTGAGCTATGATAAAAATCATTAATAATTTCAGAGTTTTGTTCTAAAAACTATAAAAAGACAAGCCCTATTCCACATATAATAGGGCTTGTCTTTTTATTTTCCTGTAAACCAATTCACAACGTACTCTCCCCACACTTCATTTCCTTTTTTCGTTAAATTACCGCTGTCTTTATTTATATACTCTCCTAAATGAAACGGCCAAATGAGCGAGTGATTCATATAATATACCCAGTTTGCTTCAGAGACTCCCCTGATCGCTTCTACTCCTTCTTCATAGGACTCCGTTTGTGAAATATATGGCTGTGACGGCTGAATCATAAGGGTTTTTTTCAAGTCTTTGAGCTGATGAATCAGCTTGTCTGTATTTTCAAGCGTCTCATCTAGCGTAAGGTGCTGATAGTCATTTTTAAGAGGTGCTTCAAACAGAATAATGTTTGGCTGAAGTTGATCAATTTGATCGGCAATATGTGAGGATAAAAGCTCATCCGTTGTTTGACTGCCGTATGAAAGTGTTTTAACTGTAAATACATCACTTCCATATGTAGCTGCTAGCTCTTTTTTTAATTGCTGAGGCCACCCTGCTTCCTTCGCGGATGTGGCAACCACAAGAGTCAGAGGCTTTTTATTTGCGATAGATGACTGGATTTGCTTTGTAATAAAGTCTGGAAGATTTTTTGTATAAGCAGATACATCAGAAAACTGTTTTTCTTTATGTACAACAGCAGTTTTTACTTCACTTGCCTGCGCTTCCGTTTGCTCTTGCCAATGCTGCGTCCCCGCATACATCACCGCCCCGCACAAAACAGCCGCCGCCACATTTACCCCAACCATCGCCTTCATTCAATCTCCCCTTTACAAGTTCTTCTTACAATCTCAGCAACTTGCTTTCGTAAAGAAGAACTCAAAATTAGTCGCTCCTGCGAATATACCCTCAAAGGTTCACCTATCCGGATGAGACCAGCCCGCAAGGGAGGGTCTCATCCGGATAGGTCTAGCAACTCTACCATCACCGCTCTTCCCTGATGGTAGAGTTGCTACATCGATAATAGATATATAAATAGTATAGATTAGTAGAATTTGGAATGGGTGACCTTTCGTACGTAAAATCTCTACAAATACATATATACTTCGCATATTTCCTAGCGAAACGTGAAGTTTCCGGGGAAATTACGTCACGTTTCTTAAAAAGAAAACATAATGTACGTTCATTCGCACATGTGATCTTCCCCTTGTACAGTAGAGATACCGGCGGAATACAGCAAAAACGCGTTTTTGAAAAAGGAATGCTGCATGCAAAAAAGCTCGTTTGATCAAATCGCTTCATCTTTTCATCCATTAATTGTGTCGATGATTAAAAAATTTCATATTTACAAAGACTACGACGAATATTATCAAATTGCGTTGATTGGTTTATGGAGAGCGTATCAAAAATTTGATGAAAGCAAAGGATCTTTTTCTGCTTATGCCTACACAACTGTGCGCGGTACGATCCTTTCTCATTTAAAAGGCACCATTTTATACGAAGAACGTGAAACACCGGCTGAGCAGAACCTGCTTTCACTAAACGAAGATCCCGCTCTTCCCGTTCCGCTAGAAAGTGAAATCATCAAGCAGCATATCGAACACTTAACGGGAAGAGAAAAAATCTATGTACTCGAACATCTGCTAGAAGGCTACTCGTATAAAGACATTGCTTACAAATACGGAGTATCCACGGGAGCCGTTAAAAACTGGGGAAAAGCAGCCCGCAAAAAGCTAAAGGCCTCACTTCTTAGGGAGTAAGAAAAGGAGGAGGCTTATGATAAGCTTCCTCCTTCCGTTCATATGGGTAGTCCAAACGATTGTTCATATGTAAGACAAGTTCATTCGATAAATCGAACGCATTATGCCAAGACAACCGGACTTTCTAAACAGTAATTGCGAATAACAGCCGCTCTGGCCAGCTTTTTTTCTAAACTATAATAAGAAAGCTTCACTGGAATGAACGTTCCGTCTTTGAAGTGAATCAGCATAGAGGGTGAATGAACTGAAGCAAGCGTGTGTGAAGTATGAACATGAGAGGCAAAAATCCAGGCGCAGCCATAGTCATTTGGCGAAGATGTCGGAAACGCAATGATGGCTTGTGAACGATTAATAACAAGCGGCGTAAGCTGTTTGTACGGAAACATTTTTCGAACGGCGGCAATGGACCCCTTAAACGTACTTAATTCCCGAATGCACGCTTCTTCTAATAATTGCTTACACGTCTTGCTTAGCATGTATTCTCCTGCTGCATCCAGTACCTTTGTGCGGTGAATAGGATCATTCACTGGAATTAATGCTTTTGTCGTCAAACCAATTTGATAATTTTCAACATTTGTCATACATCTACCCCCTTTTGCTACTTTATAACTATTCTATACTATCGAAAAGGGGAAAATCTAGTCTTTTTTTCTCATTATTTGAAATATTTTGAATTTATTTTATATCCAAAGAAAAAGCGCTGAAACCAGCGCTTTTCTTTTAAATAAAAATGTCTAAAATAAGAACCATTGCAAACGCCGCAAACGATAGAATCGTTTCCATTACTGTCCACGTTTTTAGCGTTTGAGCCACTGACATATTGAAGAATTCTTTGATTAACCAGAAGCCAGAATCATTTACGTGTGATAACATCACAGAACCTGCGCCTGTTGCCAGTACTAACAGCTCTGGGCTTACGTTTGGCATTGTTGCTGCAATTGGTGCTACAATACCTGCTGCTGTTGTCATTGCTACTGTTGCTGAACCAACTGCTGCACGAATTAACCCTGCAATCACAAACGCTAGCACGATAGGAGAAAGATGCGCATCTTGAGCAAATCCTGCAATCGCGTCACCTACACCGCTTGCTGTTAAAATTTTATTAAAACCGCCGCCTGCACCGATGATTAAAATGATCGAAGCAACGGGTCCAAGACATTCGTTTGTGAATTTTAATAAATCATCTTTGTTGTACCCTCTTGCAAAACCGAACGAATAAAAAGCAAACACTAGCGAAATTAACAGCGCAACGATTGGACTTCCGATAAAGTTTGTTACGTAGCGAATCGTACTTGTTTCTGGATAAACAAACCCAGTAATTGTTGCTAAAAGCATTAATAGTACCGGTAGTAAAATCGTGAATAACGTAATTCCGAAGCCAGGAAGATCTTTATGCTTCGACTCTGTGAACTGCTCCATAATTTCACCCGTTGGCTCGACGTGAACACGGCGTGAAATGAACGATCCGTAAATCGGACCTGCCACGGCTGCAGCTGGAAATGCCACAACTAATGAATACAAAATCGTTTTACCTAAATCTGCTTTAAAGATATCCACTGCTAGCATCGCTGCCGGATGCGGAGGTACTAAACTGTGAACAACGGCTAAACCGGCAATTAATGATAAACCGATTTTAATAAGTGACGTACCCGTATGCTTGGCAATTACAAACACAAGCGGAATTAATAACACAACACCAACTTGGAAAAAGACCGGGATACCGCAAATAACGGCTACAACCATCATTGCCCAGTGTACGTTCTTTTCACCGAATACTTTAATTAACGTGCGGGCAATACGCTCGGCTCCGCCTGACTCTGCCATCATTTTACCTAACATCGTTCCAAGACCAAGAACAATCGCGATAAATCCTAAGACGCTCGCTACTCCTTCTTGAAAAGCCGTTACGATATCAGGCAGCTTCATTCCTGAAATAAGACCCATAAACAAAGCCGCGAGAATTAGCGCTACGAACGGATTTGTTTTAAACTTAGCAATTAAAAAGATAAGTCCAACGATCGATACAATTGCATACAGCAAAAGACTTGCTTCATGACTTAATCCGAATACTGAATTCATATGTTCATCCCCTTAGTGTGACCATTTTTCATGTACGTACATCCAAATAATGTATACGCTTTCAAATAATTTCTAAAGTGAACGCACCTCGTACGTTCACTTCTTTCTATTTACTTAGTAATTCAACCGTTTCACGAAGCGTTGTTTTGGCTCCGACGTTTCCAGGGAAAATGATGTACGCAATGCCCGGAAACTTGCTTTCCTCTCCCGTTACCCATACCGGAATGCCCGGCTTGATTTGTCCAGCAACCGTCGCACGCTTTACGGATAAGCCGTTTACGCCAATATCACTTGACGTAATGCCGCCTTTTGCAACGATAAAGTTTGGACGAACATTTAAGCGGCGAACAATGCTTGTAACCGCATCTGAAATTTTTACCGATAATTTAAGCTCTTCTTCTTTTTTGCCTTCGCCAAGATCTAAGCGCTCGCGTCTTGTATACACAGCTACCGTTTGACCTTGTGAAATAAGCTGCTCTGCTTCATTGATAATACGATTCACTTCTTCTTCAAACTTTTCAGGTTCTAAGACAAGATGACAGTCAAATTCAATAAATTCAATGAAGCTGCATTTCTTCAATTCTTCTAACTGCTCTGTCGTTTTTTTAACATGCGAACCAACCATAATTAATCCGCCGTTTGACGACTTTTCTTTAATGAGCTCTTCTTTTGTTAAAAGGTCTTTGTCGCTCACGCCGCCCATTACTTTTGTTAGAGCCGCAGCGCTGCGATACATAAAGTGCTTTCCAAGCTTCATCGCGCGAAGAAGCGCAATCGTCACAACTTTCACGTCTACATAATCCACTGCGTTCACGATCACTTTGTTAAAGTCTTTCACTTCCATTAACTGATTTGTAATCGTCACTAAATCAAGTGAGCGAATGCTCCCGAGCGAAATATACGTCGTATGACTTGCTTTAAATTTCCCTTCTGACTTTTCTTCTACCCACTCGCCTAAATGAGACTTACTGTAGCCAAACGTACGGTCTTTTGCAAACTCCGTTTCTCCTGCCGGCACTAAGTAGTCTTCATCTTGCACGTAGTGAATGTTATCAATGGTGAATCGTCCGCCTTCTTTAAAGAAAGGAAAAATCACTTCGCCGTCAAGCACTTGATTGGAATGCTGTTCAACCGTTCTCTTTAACACTTCTGTTTCTAACGGATAGTGACCGCGAAGAGTCGAATCACCTCTGCTGATAATTAAAAACTCTTTATTTACTTCAGCTGCTACCTCTGTAATAACAGCGGCAATGTCCGCGTGGGCTGTTTCCGTTTCAGAAGCGGTAAATCCGCGTGAATTTGTTAGAATAAAAAACATTGAATTTTCTTCTAAAAACCCTTGCTTGATGCTGTCTTTGCTCCAGTCTGTATAGACCGAAATGCCGTTAACGGTTTGAACACCCGTTGGATCATCATCCAGTACGATGATTTTTTGATTGAACGTCAGAAGCTCTTCGTCGAGCATTTTTTGCACAAGTGCTTCATCGACCGCTGGAATGTTTTTAAACACATCGCTTACAAGACGTTTTTCCTGCTGTTTAATCATGCTTCCACCTTCTTTTTCACTTCAACGTTTGCTAATTTTTCATAGTACTGCACAATTCCGCCGTGATCATCGCTTGCTTTTCCGTCTACTTTTAACGCATGGAAAATTTCCACAAGCTGACTTGAAAGCGGAAGCGGTACGCCAATGTCATGAGCCGTTTCCATCACGTTTGTCATATCTTTTAAGTTAATATCAATGCGTCCGCCTGCTACGAAGTTGCGGTCTAAAATAAGCGGTACTTTTGCATCTAATACAGCGCTTCCTGCTAATCCGCCGCGAATCGCTTGATACATTTTTTCAACGTCAATGCCTGCTTTGGCTGCTAATACAAGTGCTTCAGACATCGCTGCGATGTTTAAGTTCACAATGACTTGATTTGCAAGCTTAGCCGTTACGCCGCTTCCATTGTCTCCAACAAGCGTTACTTCCGTTCCCATCGCATGAAGGATAGGTGAAACGCTTTCAAAGATGTGTTCATTTCCTCCGACCATAATCGCAAGCGTGCCGTCAATTGCTTTTGGCTCTCCTCCGCTAACCGGAGCGTCTAGCATGTGAATTCCTTTTTGTGCAAGCTCAGCCGCAATTTCTTTTGATGCTACCGGAGAAATCGAACTCATATCGATGATAACGCTTCCTTCTTTTGCGCTATGAATTAACCCTTCTTCTCCAAGAACCACGCTTTTTACATGATGTGAAGCCGGAAGCATCGTGATCATCACGTCGCTGTTCACTGCAACTTCAGCAAGGCTTTCTGCTCCAAATCCTCCTGCTGCTTTCACTTCTTCCACTGCTGCTTTATTAATATCGTAAACCGTTACCTCAAAACCTGCTTTTAATAAATTGAGTGTCATCGGTTTTCCCATAATTCCAAGTCCAATAAATCCAACGCGTTTTGTCATTTTCGTTTCCTCCCCTTGTTGTATACGTTTTCAAATACGTTTTAAAAAATAATGTATACGTTAAAATATTTTTTGTATACATTTCTGATAATTTTGTATACACTCATCATATTCGCATTTTATTTATTTGTCTAGCCTTTTTTTAAATGAAATTTATTTCCAAAACCGAAACTTTCCGTCCCACCTTTTCACAAGTTATAGTATGATTTGGGTATACGCGTACAAAATGATAAAAAATAAAGAGAGAAAGAGACGAGATTTCCTCGTGTCGAATGCTAGAGGTGAAGTAGAGTATGTTAAGAAATCAAGGTTCTCGTTCGTCTCATCACCCTTCTTATGAGATGATTCGAGATAAAATTTTAAACGGTGAGCTTGAAGGCGGTACAAAAATCGTCGAAGAAAAATTAGCGAGCGAGCTTGGATTCAGCCGAACGCCGATTCGTGATTCCATTAGACGCTTAGAATATGAAGGACTGATTGTTCGAAAAAAAGTGGTGTCGCCGACAGAAAAAGATCTACGCAACTTGTTTGAAGTGCGAATGCTGCTAGAAGGCTCAGCTTCTAAAGCTGCTGCAACTTTTTTATCTGATAACGAATTAGAAGAATTAAAGGAATGCGTAGACACAGGAAGAAACGGCTCGTTTGAAGAAATTATGAGTGCAAATGAACGTTTCCACGCCATTATTGTGAACGCAAGCAACAATGACGTCATGATTAATATCATCGACCGCATGCAGTCGATCATTTACTTATTCCGTCATACGGTCGTATTTTACAACCGCCCGTTTTTAATTGACGAACACGAAGACATTTATAACGCTATTAAAGAACGCAATGCTGAAAAAGCACAAGCATTAATGCAAGAGCATCTTCAAAAAGATTTAGAGTTTTGCCTGCATTTGCTTCAGCGAAGACAATAAAAAAGCTGCCAATCGGCAGCTTTTTTATACGTACATCTTTTCTTTTACAGAAATATCAGCTAACTGTCCGCTGCTGTTTTTGAACACCACGTGTTTCTTTGAAAACTTTGTCGGTGAATCAATACCGGCAGCTGCTGCTAAATTAAACAATCCTTCACGTAATGACAGCACGTAGTTGCACACGCGGTATGATTTTTCTTCAATAATAAGCGCTTTTTGCAGCTTTGGATCTGTTGTGGCTACGCCTACTGGACAACGATTATTGTGACAAACCTGCGCTTGAATACAGCCAACAGAAAACATAAAGCCTCTGGCAATATTAACGCAGTCGGCACCCAGCGATAAAGCCGTTGCAACTTTATCAGCCGTTAACAGCTTGCCCGATGCAAAAAGCTTCACTTCATCACGAACGCCATACTTTTTAAGCAGTTCATCCACAAAAGGAAGTCCTGAAAACAGAGGTACGCCCGCTCCGTCTGCTAATTCTTGAAACGATGCCCCTGTTCCTCCTTCTGCTCCGTCAATCGTAATAAAGTCAGGACCGCTTCCCGTCTCTTTCATATACGCCGCCATTTCTTCAAGATCATTTGTGTTTCCGACAACCATTTTAATGCCTACTGGCTTGCCGCCTACATCTCGAAGTTTTTCAATAAACTGAAACATTTCAGGATACGAAGCGAACTCTTTAAAACGGTTTGGGCTGTCTACAGATTCTCCTGGCTTTAAGTTGCGGATTTCAGCGATTTCTTCCGTTACTTTTGAACCGTCTACGTGACCGCCTCGCGTTTTGGCTCCTTGGGCGAGCTTAATTTCAAACGCTTTGATTTGCTTCATTTCACTTTTCTTTTTAAATTCTTCCCATGAAAATTCGCCTTCTTTTGTCCGAACGCCAAAAAGCCCTGGACCAATTTGAAAAATGATATCGACGTTTCCTTTTAAATGATACGGTGACAGTCCGCCTTCTCCCGTGTTCATCCACGTGCCGCCTGCTCGTCCTAATCCTAGTGATAAAGCGGTAATCGCATGGTCACCAAGTGCTCCAAAGCTCATGCCGGATTGGCCGATTAATCCTTTTACAACAAAAGGCTTTTTGCATGAAGGACCTATGACGACCGCATCTTCATCCCTCAAATAAAACGGATCCGCTTCTTTTTCTTCGCGGTGCTCTCTTCGGCTGAATAAGTTATCCGCGTCCATTTTATATACTTTCGTTTTAATTTTTTGCGTATTATCCGCTTTCATTTCATCGCGCTGCTTTGGAAACACCGCGTTTCGAATATAGTAGCCCGGTTCGCTAAAATCACGCTCTGAGCCAAACCCCATCATTCGGTTGAGGTATTTACCTGACTTAACGGTTTGTTCATATTGATTTCTAGAAAACGGCTTGCCTTCGTTATTATTTAAAAATAAATACTGACGCAGTTCAGGCCCCATTTTCTCAAAAATATAGCGCATTTTCCCGAGCAGCGGATAGTTTCTCAAAACCGAATGCTCTTCTTGTTTTTCATCTTTCATCCAAAGAATAATAGCGATAATAACCGGCACTACAATTACAAGCATCATGACCGCACCAAAAATAAGTAAAATGATTTCAAACACTCCCATGATATCCCTCCTAAAAAGACTCTCCTATACGGAGAGTCACTGATTAAAGCATTCTGCTTAGTCCTTTACGAAGCGGCGGCATTTCGAGCTCATGTTCTTTGAAGAACTTTTTCATGATGTGCTTCGAATAATTGGCTGCTTGTCCGAATGAAATTTTGCCTGGAAGCGGCGGTTCATCCGCAATAACAACATCAATCACAACAGGAACATTCGCAAGCGCTGCTTTTTCAAACGCTGTTTCGAGCTCCTCGTGTTTTTCAACGCGGTAGCCAATTCCTCCGCACGATTCAGCGAACTTCGCAAAGTTCATTTCACCAAGCTGCGTTTGGTAATCCAAGTGACCTTGAAGCGCTTGTTCATATTTAATCATCCCGATTTCACTGTTATTAAGGACGACGACAACAATCGGCAGCTTATACTTCACAGCCGTTACAAAATCTTGCATCACCATCGTAAAGCCTCCGTCACCACATACGGCTACCGATTGTTTTTCAGGATGCGCAAGCTTTCCTGCAATGGCTGCCGGAAGTCCGCAGCCCATCGTTGCCAGCCAGCTGGAAACCACAAATTTTTGATTTGTCATGCGGAAATGTCTTGCCATCCATACCGTCACGTTCCCAACATCAACAGATACAATCGCATCATCATCAACGATTTTTTGAAGCTTAGGAATGACTTGCTGCGGCTTGATTGGCGTACTCACTTCGTTTTCTTCTTTTTCTACGTGTTTCCACCAGTTTTCCATATTAACTTGACACTCTTCTAAGAAACGGCGGTTTTCTTGATAATCTAAATTATGCGTAAGCTGCGACAGCGTCGTTTTTGAGTCTCCGACTAATCCGATGGATACAGGATAGCGTCTGCCGATTTGTGTGGCATCGGAATCAAGCTGTATTGCTTCGGCTCCATCTGGTCAAAACTCACGGTATGGATACGAAGTTCCAACCATAATTAACAAATCGGTTTCTTCCATTGCTTCATACGCAGGCTTCGTCCCGAGCTGGCCGAGCTGTCCTAGATTATAAGGGTGACGGTCAGGCAGTATTCCTTTAGCGGGAAGCGTAAAAATAACCGGCGCTGCAATTTTCTCCGCAAACTGCGCTAGTTCGAGCTTCGCATGCTTTGCACCTGTTCCTGCTAAAATAACCGGTTTTTTCGCGTATTTAATCGCTAGAAGCGCTTTAGCTACATCTTCTGGGTCACTGTGAGAAATGCTTTTTGATACATTAGCAATTGGCGTTTTTTCATCAATTTTAATTGTTGAAGACGGAATATCATCTGGAATGACTAGAACCGCGACGCCTTTTTTCGCGTAAGCCGTTCGAATCGCTTGCTGCAGCAGATGCGGAAATGATTCGGGCGAATCTACTCGGTGATTAAACACCGACACATCGTCAAAAACACGTTCTAAGTTCACTTCTTGAAACGATTCATTGCCAAGCTTCGCACGAGGCACCTGTCCGGCTAGCACTAGCACCGGTGCACCGTCTGCTTTGGCATCGTATAAGCCGTTTAACAAATGAATTGCACCCGGCCCTCCAATCGACAGACATACGCCGATTTTGCCTGTGATCTTAGCGTAAGAAGATGCCGCCAGCGCACCTACTTCCTCGTGACGGACTTGAATAAATTCAATTTCATCTTTTTCACTGCGCAAGTTGTCCATAAAATGATTGATTGAATCTCCCGGCATACCGAAAATGTGATCGATATTCCATTCTTTTAACACGGACATAGCTGCTTTTCCAGCTGTAGTTTTTATCATATTCAGCCTTCCTTTCTTTAACTTTGTTTCTATTCCATACCACAATGAAAGAAAGACAAAACAAGGGACTTTCCCGTTTTTATGGAAAAGTCCCTTGTTTTCAGCTAAATAATTTAAATAAACTAAATTTTTTCATCGGCTCAGGGTCTAATTGATGCACCGGACGACCGTCGATAATGGCTTCCGCATTTTCAATAAAAAAATAAAGTTCTGACGCACCGTACATATCGGAAATGTAA
>Ga0102593_1001822_pt1 | contig 18874 bp, 16 predicted proteins | sample AraplaCol_mMS_r2_2_FD_76862 | JGI IMG/M metagenome (GOLD analysis project Ga0102593, IMG submission 76862) | Arabidopsis root microbial communities from North Carolina, USA - plate scrape MF_Col_mMS_r2 (SPADES assembly) (version 2) | ecosystem: Host-associated > Plants > Roots > Endosphere...
AAAATTTATTTTTTAACAAATGAAAAAAACAGAAAAAAAAAAAAAAAAAAAAAAAAAAAAGGAGAAACGACAAAGTCAACCGTGCGACTAGCGAGAGGAACAAAAAAAGCCCCATTTAAAATGGAGGTGACATGATCTCAGATTCCGAGATAAGATGAATTCGTCATAGGAGGTGTTGCATCCGACTCTAGATAATGCTAGTGGCCATTGTTTACATTCTGCAATCAATATCCTCTAAAATGGACATACACTTTTAGATATATGTACTAATTCATAGCAGGTCTCGATATGGGATATCAATAAGTGAAATGGACCCCCCACTTTTTCAGGTTTAAATAGTCGGTGAGTCAAGAGTATGGAGTCCTACTAAGAGCGTAAATTCCGCACGGTGCTACTCCGTACATCGTACTCTTAACCGGTTGATGAGTTGAAGAGCTCGGAACGCAGGGACCAATGATCGTCGCCAAAAATTGGCCTTGTTTAGGGTACAGCCTACTCACTATGGATCCGAGGATCTGAACTTTGCGGGGATTCGGAATACTCGGAGCTAATATCTAGTAAGGAAAGGTAGTCAAAGAAGCTAATTGAATGATTTCCATGCTATACATTGGTGTGGCTACTCCAAACCCTAGTAGAGCCCAGCTCGGTTCAGTAACATCCAAACAGTAATTAAAACATATGATGAAGTGAAAGAAAGAATCGAAGAAAGAAAGACGTGAAGCAGAAAGTCCGAGAGAACACAAGGAAGGAAAACCCGGAGAACGAAAGATTAATAAAACCGTATCAAATATGTCGTCGATCATACTTCTTATTCACTGCCCCAAGCACACACTTCAGAATACCATCTGCATCCAATGATTGACCTTTCCTCCCCTTCCCTCGCCAAGGTACAGTGTCAACAATATCCCGCAGATGCTTATCACTGCAATACTTCCCAAGATCATCATCAAGTTCCTGCAGATATTGCTGCACCCTTTGGTCATCACCGATTTGAAAGAATTGAATACCCACCTGCCATGGCAACGCGTTGCAGCGCGGGTGATCCAGCGTCTTGGCTACCTGCACAATAACACTCTCCGCATCATCCGTGAATTCACCATCCGTAATCGTTATAATATTAATGGGTTTGACTAGCAGTGACGGGTCCTGGAGCGTCCCATCTGCGTTCCGCGAAGCTTGCATCATTTCCACGCGGTGGAGATATGGCGTCAGGATCTCTAGTAGACGTTTCCCCACGGGTGTAGAGCCGCGAGGTCGAACACTATTGAAAATTTCCTTAACGTCCTCTGCAGTCGTGATGTTCGTGTAAGCGCCCGATGAACGCAGAGTTTCTGCGCGACGGTGGTTTAAAAAGTAGATATCAATTCCATCATGGTCATATTGAGTGCAGATCGGGGCAATGGCAGCAATGGCCTCCTCTGCTTCACGCCAGCGTGGCCCACTCATGCTGGAACTATCGTCTACAAGGAAAATTGTATCAAAGTCCTTGAGGAAAGCATAACGCGATTCATAGTCCGCACTTGAGGTATTTGAAACGGCGGGTGCCTTCCAGTCTTGTGAATTGTAGGCTGGTGGATCCCACGGTGTTGTCTTCTTAGAGGGTGATCTTATTAATGAGAATAGCTTGTTATCACGTAGTCGGGAACGTGGGCTGGTGTTGGCCATTGGTGCGATATTGGGAGTGATGGCTGTGGAAGATTGGTGGTAATCATGCCTTGAGGAGGATGGGAATGAGGACCATAATGGAGGAGGAATGGATTTTTCGAACATCGGCATGATGGGGATGCCTTAGAAACTCTGGGTTGATATGTGGTACCGGTTGGTATGATGCAAACAGGATGCAATAAATAAGAGAAAGGTGGTAAGGTTTAGAAGTTCCAAAGCAAGTCTTCTGTATGATATAGAACAAAGGGGTCACTTGCAAGAATGCGTTCTTTATATCTGACTTTTCTTTCGTTCCGAGATGTTGCGGAGCCTTTCGATCACATTGCAAAGCACGGCGGTTGATAGACAAGGCTCATTTGTACAAATTGTAAGGTTTGGCGCCAATGCTGGGAAACCTCCACAAATTCTATACACAAAGATGACTCTTAGGGATTCATAGTTACTTGCAGGGTTTAGTGTGCGGGGCTCAACAAGCCTAAGTGACAATAAGGCAGAAAGCGTTTCAGTCCTTTGTCCGAACATTTTCATTTGTTGAAGATAATGGAGCAAAGACCCTGGTGCCTGGCGCTAAGGCAGTAAGGCTTTCGGAACGACAACACACTGCCTCGTACAATTTAACTCATGACTCGGAATCACCCAGGTATGTGCTTAATTTGCTGACGGATACCCCGCCCGCTAGTATCCGAGTTTGACTAGAACCCACAGAAAGAAGATAGAAGCCGCGTTGGATGCTCAATTTTATGCGGCGGCTTTCCGTTTGGACTGGGCTGAGTATCACTCAGCCCCCAACCTTCCAACAAATGAAGGCGCAGCAGGGAACGCATTGTGGGACATCGCGCGCAACAAGTACGGATCAAAGGCAGAGTTTGAGAGAATACGACCAAGAATTGTGAGCCGACGAGTTCATAAAATATGCAATGGAAAATTGAAAGCCCCTTATTCGTTAAAAGTCACTAAATTGTCATAATCATTATGCACGTACGTATTCCATGCCATACTTCCTGAGCGCCTCGTGAGTTGTATAATCCTCTAGTTCCCAACTGCGCCCCACAACCCGAATGAACGCCCAATCAATAGTACAAAGAATGAAGTTTGTTTGCGCCCAGAAGATTGCAAGTGTTCCACAACCTGTTAGAAATCTGCCTCGAGTGCAGGAGTTTCCTCAAAGGGCAAATCAAGCAGGGTCGCGGGGCTAACTTGCGCCGGCTTTGCGATCGAGCTGTGCTCAGAGGGGACTCCATTCTCGAATTGAAGCATGCCCGGGTCTAGTGCAATCATATCCATAAGGGCAAGAGCCTGATCGATACCCATTGCATTTCCAATCATTTTGAGAGCATCTCCAACCCAACGGCGTAAGGCATGTCCAGGATTCTCAACAATGCCGGCCATGAATAGCGGCCAAAGCAATGTCAGCCCTCCAAGATAACTTTCCGGGGGTGGACAATTAGGGGAAGCGTCTTTCTGATGAGCGCCCAGGTTAAATGGCAGACTTCGGCAAATATCAACCGCCAGCCGCCGGATAGTCGTTCGAAGAGTCTTGCAATGAGCCCGAAAATCCTCCGACATTTCAAGTTTGGAACTATCGGAAATTTTCCACATATGCGAGAGAATCAATTCACTGACAAGAATACGTGCACAGCGATATTGGTTCCATATATTGCAGGCCCAGAAATTAGGGTAGACGTGGTATTGGTCGTCATAGAGGCGAAGACCGCGACAACGCTCTTGGAAGAGAAAGTCGTAAGGAGATTTGGTGAGTGTTTCATATGTGAGATCAGGTGGAAGCGCCGTTAACCAGGCGAGTAATTCGGCCTCGATAGCCGATGCTGCTGCAATTATTTCCTGATCGTTTATGATGACTTTGGTTTGAATGTCAGCCCGGAGATTGGATAATTTTCCCATAATTATGATCAACCGATTGCTGTAAGCCTCCCCTGCTCGCAAATGCATAGCAAGATTCGTACATTCCAGTAAAGAATTTGGTACGTGGCAATCTCGTTGTATACAACTAATTATCTGCGAACATCGCCAAAGGTTAGACATGATTTCAACTGTCGCGGTAGATAAGCGGGAAGGCAACGCACAATTTGATATCGCAAATGCATAAACAACCGTATTCCAGCTTCGGTATTAAGTTGGTCAGTGCCTCGTAAATCAAGTAAAGCAGTGGCACCAGAGATATGGTTCGTCCATAAAGCGATATCCCGCGGGGCTCGTGCCGTGACAAGCTAAGAAATAGCCAGAGGTTAGAGACCTGCGAGTCAGAGAAAGGGTTTCATATCTTACTTCATATATAGCAAGCAGCACGACGGCTCCTAAGGTCTGATTTGTCTTAGCCTGCTCTATATCCGTCAAGGCTACATTGAGGAGATTCAAAGAATTGACATATTCTTTCCTCGCCACCTCACGAAGAGGACCTAGATTCCTCACACGACACAGCATGGCCGATGCAACAGCGGTCATACTTGCCCTCATTGCCTTTGTGCCCACCTGATCTCCAGATTGTTCTAAGAACTTCGTCACAAAATCACTCATCCAAAAGCTTCCGGGTAGCGCATTAGACCGAAAGAGAAAACTGATGGCCTCTTCCTGCGTAGGCAAGGCTAGTGGCTGAACCTCCATGGGAATCTGCCAGGGTTGGTGGTGCACCAAGGCCTTAGGCAGTGGGTCGGCGTTGAAATCAATCAAACTAATGCATGACGCCTCTGCCGGATCTCCAACCTGGGAGCTAGTAGACTGCGAGCTCCCATCTGGGGAAGCTGTGCGAGGCGATCGCCTTGGTGACCTTTTTTGTCGAGTAGGTGGTGAGGCACTCGATGTATTAGACCCCGCCGAGGCTTTCTTTACCACAGATTTACTCTCATCGCGAAACATCAGAGATAGTTGATCCCTGTATCCGGGACAGTCCCGCTTGGCCCGCACACATTGTGAACAAGCCGGCCGAACCTGGTCGCAGCGGATCTTCCTCGACCTGCAATGGCCACAACCTTTGCTTGGCTTGCCGCAATAAACCATGATCAAAGCCGCTGGTCTTTACTTATCGGATTTCCCAGGGCTGAAGAGGGAGGAGTCATGTATTAAGGTGTCGGTAGAGTCCGACTGCACCGCCTCCGCCTCAGACCCGAGCTTGTTGGGGTTAGGCAACTATGTAAGCTGCGCACATAAAACACCAATAACACCAGATTCAATACTTTTAGTTGTATTGAAAGTCAAGTGTGTCTCTTTTTAGAAATTGCTAATGTGACGTCTGCGATCATTTACCGTTTAACCCATTTAAGCCTGCCCTATACCAGATCTCTCGACTGTATCCCCCAACATTTTACAGTGATCACCCCGCTTATGTCATTCTGCTTATGTCACCTCAGAAGACCTGCGCTATTCTGCATTGGGATACCACTGCGAACAATAGGGCCTTTTCATTGGCTCGTCGAAGTAAATCCTTGGGAAGCTTGGCGGGCCTTGTGGACCTGAAGGCGCAGCAATGAACTTGGTCCAGCTCGCTGCAAGCTTTTAATTTGTATTCGAAGAAAGAAAGAATCTTTCAAGGTGGAGGCTTATTTTCTAACCTTTCCGAGTCTGGTGCATTTTGAGAGTTGCTTATATTTTCTTCACACAGCCACTGATACTGACCTGAAGGCAATGTTCCAAAGCGGTATGCACGATGTTTGTAGAGAATATTATAAATCGATCACTGGAAAGGGATATTGGGTGTTTAATTATATTCTACTTAAGTTCTCTTTATATTACCGGCTTCTTTAAACATTTTTATAGACATACACCGCACGATCCTGAAAATTCGAATTTATAAGGACATTACGAACAACATGACAGTTACATACAGACATGGCATCTCAATTTTGGAGTTGCTTGTCTTCTTGCCTTCTTTCTTCCTTGCCAGCTTTCTGGTTTATCGTCATGGATTCCGTCAGAATAGCGGGTTTCTGTTCATTGCAACCTTTGCATTGGCCCGGATTGTCGGCGCCTGCTGTGATCTCGCCACAATAGACCACTATAGCTTGGGGCTTTACATCGCTGCCGCAATCTGTATGGCCGTCGGACTGTCCCCTCTCATGCTTGCATTGACAGGGCTCTTATCTCGAGCGTGAGTTACTTCCAACTATCTGACCCTTCTGTGTATATGCAGATATATATATATATATATATATAGATTGATTCATTTGTCTGAAAAAAGAAAGCCTTTCCGCTGACGTGCCCAGAAATCAATCCATTCAACATAAAACAGGAAAACTTGCTATGCCTCATTTCGTCTTCATTCAATTTCGCATCCTCGTCACAGTGGCCATGGTGATTAGCATCGTTGGCATCACCGCCGACATGTCCGCCGAAGGCCTTGCACACCCCGATATCAAGGCCAAGATCGGCATGATCCTGTATCTTGTCTCAGGTGCACAGCTTTGCCTTATGGTTGCATTCTTTGCCATGTATCGAGACGCTATCGGACGGGGTGAGAAGAGAACACTCCTTGCCGCGGCCATCTCAATCCCATTCATTCTGGTACGGCTGGTTTACGCTACTTTGATCTGGTTCCTCCACAACTCCACTTTCAGCATGATTGGTGGGAATGTCACAGTGCAGCTTGTAATGTCTGTTCTGGAGGAATTCGCGGTCGTGATTACTTGTCTTGGGGTGGGAATTACTCTTCGCGTGCGTGGAAAAGAGCAGGGTTCAGAGGAAAATGGCTCTTCCGCTGATTATCCTTCGCAATATAAGCCTTGAACTAATGACATGGTTTCCTTTAATTCTGCTTTTCGTCGATAGGTTTCTTATTGCGTCTTATTGTTTTTTATTACATTCAAATGACAGCGTTATCAAAGCCATTTACATGATACTGTGATTATCGACATAGTATGTCAATAATGTTGAACTTGAAGGTGGCTGTGAAGCAATAAATAGAAGTGTCTAGATCGGACAGAGTTGAAGCCCACGCATGTTAATAGGTGAAGTATTCCTGGCGAGTAGTGGAGTCCAAAATAAGTAAGTATACGCTTGCCCTATTTTGGTGCCCGCGCTAGCTTAATACTACTAGTTAGTGACCGTTTATAAGTACTCATTATTTGCACAATTCTCCTTTCCACCTTGGCCATCCTGGATACTGACATCCAAAAGGATGGAGTACGCGAAATTCCAAACTTATCCTGAAGAATCACCTTGGCCTGAAGAAACCTACATCAAAGACAACAATGGCAACAGACTATATGAGACCGAATGGTGCGAACTGAAAAATCAAAATTCTGGAACGGAATGATGTTGCGATGTTAGAACGATATATGACTACTTATGGAATTGGTACACTCGCTCCCGCGGATTCGCAGAATGCAGATCCATTCTGGGTTGCAGCCGCGAATGGAAGTACTGATGCACTTCGATTTCTCCTGGAGCAGTACGTTTCTGATCCCGTACATCAGCAGAAGTGGCCACTAGAAGATCGAAGATTCTCTCTGCTGAGTGTGGCGTGCTCTCATCCACATGTCGAAACAGTCAAACTTCTTTTGGACAGTCAGATGCCAGTCTGGAAGGTCAATGAAAGAGATTTTCATGGGAGGACTGCGTTGCTAGATGCTGCTGAGTCTCTTTGCCATGATATTCCATGCAAAACCCGCTGCAAATCCGGAGTTTGACAGCGATAAGTGGATTGAAGAGCGTGTCGGTGCAGCGGAGGAACTCATTCTCTTTCTGCTTGAGAAGGGCTCCTCGGTTCACGAGGCTGATTCCGGGCCCCAGATTCCCGACGAGAAGGACCACAATCAATCGCGAAAAGACCAAGAGAAAGCGAATGTCTCTTGGACAAGCTTTATATTATCTTGCCGTGTGACAGGCGAGCAGCCGCAACAGCCTATTGGTACCATTCTTGGAGGGGCTGTTACTAGAAGTCATTATTCATTAGTGAAACAACTTCTGGATGATGGCGCCAATATACTCGCAAGACAACGGTATTTCGGGTTTATTGGGCGTCTGAGTACATCGACCAACCCAATTTTGGATGTTACTGCGTTTCACCTCGCCAGTCTGTTCTGGAATGCAAATGGCCTCCAAGCTCTGATAGACCATTGTGATGAGTCTGGAGCCTCCGATGCCAAAGAGCTACTTCAATCCTGCGATAATGGTGGTCGTTGGCCAATACATTGGGCCTCTGCCGGTCCAGGATCATCGGAGTGTGAGCTCCTTGAGAAGAACCTCAGTGATAGACTCGAGGCTACTGTCAAATTGCTTCTAGCACAGAGTCCGGAATCAGTCAATGTTCAAGATAAGGAGGGCTATACGCCCTTGTATCACCTACTCGCGAGCCATGCTTCTTGCGTAGGGCGCAAGCACTTTGATATTGCGTTTAAGCTTTTACTGAAGAGCGGAGCTGAAACAGGCAGATTGACTGTCAAGAACTATAATGCTCTGCACATAGTTTCTCTTCACTACCAAGAGCACAAGTCTATAGACAACAATCTTCTCCACACTCTTGTAAGGCACGATGCTGACATCAACCAGCCTGACAAGGATGGCAATACCCCTCTGCATCTAATGGCTCGCAACCTAAGACAATCTGAAGCGGTCAAGTTCTTACTCAGTCAAGGCGCCGATATTAGCAGTTTGAATGCGAAAGGGGACACAGCGCACCACCTATTAATGCAAAGCTCCTTCTTACTGGGCCAAAACACAGATCATTGTGGGTATATAGCCCCCACGTTCGAAGAGAGGATCAGAGCACAGGATGAAGCATTAAACATCCTCCAAGAAGCAGCTCCTAACGACGATATGATGGACCAACCTAACGCAGCTGGTAGGACACCAAGACAGCTACGATCAAAGACAAGAAGTAAATGGCAGAGCATGGGCGCAAGACGCCCATTGAGGAGAGGAGGTTACAAAGCTCGATAGAACTGACAATAGTTAGTTGATAAGAAAAACAGTCGAGGAGCAGGTATATCGGGATAAGTCGAGTCATGTGTACTCTCGGTAGATGAATCTTCAATTCGATGATGCGACTAAGTCGTTATTTTGTAATCTCAATGCTGCGCCTAGCTAAATCGCAATTTCAAACATGGATCATTAAATCCGCTTTTGGGGGGAGTCCACATCGGTCTGGCGGCCTCGTTTTCTTTTTCCAGAGCTAGATCTATATCCTCTAGTCTCGGACTCTTGCTGCAAAAATCCAATTCCGCCATCATCGTGCCACTCACTAACCTCCCATTCTATTGAGGTAGATTTATCATCACTCATCCCCATACCTCGTCGAGCTCGCATCAAGCGACCCAGGCGGCTGCCTTCGACCATTTCTTCAAACCAAGGAATACCACCGGCCGTTCCGTGTCGGAAGTGTCGTGAGATATCACCTGTACCTGCATATGAAGGAACAACTACCGAAGAGCTTCCCATAGAGGGCGCGAGGGCAGAACCTGAAACTGCGGCCTCGACCTCCTCATCATCATCCTCATCCTCTTGCTCATCCTCGTCGAGGTCGTCGGGAAGCAGATCGAGATCCTCCAAAGCCCGCTGGTCTTCTCCAAACAAGCTACCAATAGCCACTGACATAAAATTAGCTTCCTCGCGGGGCTCATCAGTCCAGAATGTCAACGGGGTTCCGCAAAATCCACAAAACACGCGCTGTGTTTCGGGAGCATGACGCGGTGAGAAGGATCGACGGATGGAGGCGTGCGTTTCGTCGGGGAAGAAAGATTCGGTATGCGAATGATACCATTCTAAAGGTACACGAAGCCATGCAGTAAGTGGGGTACCATGGAATCGACCTGCCAGTTGCAATTAGCACGACAAACAAAGCCCTTATAGATCCCGCTATATGATACTTACGATTGTCTCGACTGCTATCAAAATAAACCCCAGCATGGTCAGTCACATCATCAGGGATGGCAATCTGATACTGGTTGCGCCCGCAGGTGCATGATCCATGTAGCGACTCGTGGGCCATAGTCGTACAATTGTGCAGGGCGCCGTTAACCTAGACTGGGGTGAGGTCGATAGCGGTATTTGGTCTAGGCAGGGCTATGGGAGAGAGCAAGCAAGCTGGAATTCGATATAGCCTCTTGCTATCAATCACTTGAATTCACTGACTTATGAAACTTCTGGAAAGAACACCAAGTGAAAAGAGTGAAGGAGAAAAAAAAAAGAGCAAGGCAGGGTGTGTGGCCGGTGGAGCCCTCTCTATGACGTTGAAGAGAGTGCCAAGGCCCAGGCTCGAGTTCCTTTGCTTCTCCGCATTGGCCTGAGCCTATCGGTATCCTTCCTCTTCAACCATCCTCGAATGCTTTCTGGAAGAACTGCACATACAACCACAAAACTCTTGATTTGACGGGGTTCAAAGAAACAGATATATCCAGAAAGGCGTCTGCATCAATTACGAAATCATTTACCCTCTGCGTCTCGGTTCTCAAACCTCGGTACCACCGTCAAAATGAATCCCGACGTTGACGACGACCGGTCGTCTTCTACTCCGACGGGTACATCGAAGTCGGTTTCGGGACAGGAAAAAGAGAAGCCTCGTCTGACCGACCAAGAGAAGAAGAATAACCACATCGCTTCTGAGCAGAAACGTCGCGCTGCTATCCGAGAGGGCTTCGACCGGTTAACAGAATTGGTGCCTGGACTTGAGGGCCAGGGCCGAAGTGAGAGTATCGTGTTACAGAAGACAGTCGACTTCATTCATCTGAAACTACAAGAACGACACAATCTTATTGCCGAGATCGAGAGCAAGGGAGGCCGAGTAGATGATTCCTTTCGGCCCACATGATACAGTACATTCTCTCACCCGTCGCATTTGCCCTTCCTTCGCTTTCGGCATATTGTTCTCGTCATGGACGTAGGTGGGGAAGAAAATGAACCACGCATCTCCTACGAATCTCCTTCGCTACTTTTAACTTCATTCCTGGCAAAAGGATGAACAGCCGGACTGTTCTCACATTGAATGTTCTCATCCGCCGCATGTTGTCTGATCTACAAATCTTTGCAACTGAGCTTTCACGGTGCTGCTGGTCGGAGCTGTGATCAATGGCTCAAGTCCATTTTGAGGTCCTTTTTCCATTGTTCTTATTTGTATATTCTTTTATTGTTCCTATACTACTTTTTACCCTGGATATATATTCAATCATCAGACTGTATTCGCTATTTTGGGCCTGGACAAAAATTGCAACTCAATGGCATACAATTTAGGCCCTCGATCATCCATTTTTCAGGAATCCTGGGGAACTCCAGCTCTTCCAGGAGCCACACTGTACAGCCGAGGGCCACTTTGGGAAATCACGTGTAGTCGTTCATCAGCCTCGGTGCATTCTCGGCCTCCTCAACTTGTGGAGCATTGACTCAATGCTCGGAGCAGATATCTAAGTAATTGAGTCAGAATCATTCGCTTAATCTGCTTAGACAAATTGAAAATCATTATATCTGGACTTGGAATTGTACGTGTAGTGCTGACCTTTCGATGGCAAGAACATGATACCCTATGTAGGACCATGGTTCACCTACATCCGGGGATCTAAATATTGGGCACTCTCACTACCAACCGGAAAAAGCGATACCCCCAAGTTGTCATTATCATTGCAGACGTGCTTATGGGAAAATCATGGCCGTAAAAGATGTAGTATGCCCGTAAATCTTGTGGGGCGAAGCCAATGAATTTCATCGATCGAATCGGGGCTATTTTGATAGAAACCCAAGGTTAATCTAGTCCACTAGCGATGCCATTAACTCCATTGGAAGAAATTGAAATTGAAATTGAAACCCACTTGTATAAATACATTTAAGACCAGTTCCATAAAAGAAACCCCATTCACGATCAATAGTAAGCAGTAATTCGAGAATTGACTATTATAGACACTCTACGTATATACTCTTTCCCCAGTCAAAAAATGATGAGCCTTCGGTGGAGAACTCGGCCATCCGCGCGTTCCAACCAACCCACGTCGACCGCTTCACTTCAACCTTCAACATAAACTCCCCGGAATACCAACCAAGTCCAAAAATGTCCGACTCGAAGGATAATCTCTTGTCAAACAACAATGAGCCCAATGACCCACCACCAGCTTATGACCCTCAAGTCAAACCCAACCGCGGGGCACCCCTCCCACGCCCACCACCGCTCTCCCTCCCAGTTTTAAACGACCTGCGAAATAGACGAGTAATTCTCGCCTCGCAGTCTCCCCGTAGGAGACAAATCATCTCATACTTAGGCCTCCCAAACATCGAAATCATCCCATCAAATGCAGACGAGGACCTCCCCAAATCACTCGCCCCATTCGAGTACGTCCTCGGCACCGCAACAAAAAAGGCCCAAGCCGTCTACGCTCAGGAAGCCGATAACGAAGAAAAGGGAGAACCTGCTCTCATTCTAGCAGCTGATACCGTCGTCGTCGATACTTCCACTGGATCTATTCTTGAAAAACCCCGCTCAGAAGCTCACCATGTCACTATGTTACGCTCACTGCGCGATGCGCGCGATCACAAGGTTTACACGGCGCTGGTAGCCATGGCTCCGTTGGCGAGTGCTCGACAACCGGGGTATGCGATGGAGACGGCGGTTGAGGAAACTTCTGTTCGATTTGATGATGTATCGGATGATTTGATCTTGGCTTATGTGCGGACGCGCGAGGGCGCGGATAAAGCTGGTGGGTATGGATTACAGGGACTCGGGTCGATCCTTGTGGAGAAGATTGAGGGATCGTATGATAATGTTATTGGGTTGCCTCTTAAGACTACTTTAAATGTTATTGAGGCTGTTATGTTGAAAGCGGACGATGAAGATCGTTTGGAGGGTGATCCTCTTCTTGAACATGAAAGTGATGAGGATTTAGAGTGAAGAGATGGATTTTCGTCATGACCGCTTAATTTTTGCCCTCAAAAGCTTTGATTTCCTGGGATAGATCAATATACCTTGTCCATATCTCTTTCTTTCCTCTGCCGTTAGATGTGGTATGATACGTCAAGACGGAGACTTTTTCGAGGTTTATATCTAGTACGATTACGATGGATTGTGCAATATAAAGTAATGCTGCTGGTACAGATGATATTTCCCATGGGAAAGAAGATATTTAGCACCGAATCAATTCGGGCAGAGACAAATGAGAAGAAGGTTGACATATACAGAGGCGAAACGCCTGGACCAGAAACAAAAGAAACGCAAAAACACCCTTTTCAAATGACGACTTCACACCACTCTATGCGTTCCAGACCCGACGCAGAGCCTCGGTGACACCCACGTCGTTTGTCTCAAACTCGTACAAACCGACAGCGGTGGTCAGGGTAAAGGCGCGCAGGAGCCAGTTGCAGAGGGAGTGGAACTTGGGCACACGCTGAGGACGGAAGTAATCGATGATAGCGGCCCTGGGCGAGTGTTAGAAGTGTAAATTGGGTGGAAATCGGATATTCGTGTAGTTAGCTTACTGGAATCCAACGTGGGAGTGAGCGACCAAGAGAGAGCAGAGGACAGCGTCCATGACCGGGTTAAGGGAGCCGGCAGCGAAAGGAGCGATGGTGAGGGGGATCAGACCGACACAAACGGCACTAGAACAAGTTAGCATATCAAGTCCCCGTCTCTAAAGCTTATGCATTGCTGCATTCAGGATGCGACGAACCGCTCGAAGGTCCAGTGGTAGCTACCCTCGGAGGGGTGAGGCTGGGGAACGGGAACGGGATCGTTCACTATCGCGGAGTTAGTACGCAATTTCAATAGAACGGATACACCCGGATTTTGCTGATATCGCGAAATATCTTTTGGCCATTATGTATGGAGTGTATACGGCAGGCTTGAGATTCGCGAGGGCAAAGAGAGGGTTTCAAGAATTGGACTCGGATCGGCAAAACGTACTGGTTCCATCGAGTTTCTCTGTATGGTCAATAACGTATTAGCAGGCGTATTCATATTATCGGATAAAGCTCATGATCTATATCAAATGGTAATATACCACCCGACAATATTCCTAGTCCTCGAGGAGTTTCGACTTACGCGGCAACGGGGGCAGGATCTGCTTCTTCGCGGAGGCGTGGAAGGCGACGGCCTGCGATACGCCGACATTCTGGCGGAGAAGAGGCGACCGGGTAGTCGCAAGAGTCTGCCTAAGCAGCGACGAGCGCGCGAATGAAGCCATTGTGACGAGTTGGAGTGGTGAGGGTCGAAGATGGTCGCTCGCACAAGGATGGAAGTTGGCAACCTCGGGAGACTCATCGGTATGTCATCCCAGTTCTGGGTCAGGTGATTGGTCGACGGGTTTCCGCCCAGCCGAAATTGGCCGATGCAAGAACATTTAGCCACGGCTTAGATGTATTGAGGTCAAAGAACTACACTATATTGTACGATATTCTTATTGCTGATTGAATTATTTTTGTGCTCCAATGAGCATGAACTTACTATCCCGAAGGATGCCAATGATATGATTGCTAGGCTTTGCTAGCATTTAGTACATATAGTCCGCTCCATACGAATAGCCGAAAATTACTATGCATACCACACAATTTTACTATAACCGCTTCGATAAGCTACCCTCAGGCGGCGGAGTAGATAGCAATAAAACTACTAGATTTATATCAAATTGAAATCGCTAATCACATGGTAAACAATGGCTAACTAGTCGAGGTAAGAGCTCGGCTTGCCATGGGGTTCGTCAGACATTTTCTAGTAATACGAGTAGTAACTACGTACTACCATCATCATGGCATACTATACGACATTTTGGAAACTACACTTGTGTATTCATTCATGGACCACGACGTACGTACACATTACCTGGCTAGTAATATTATTATCGCGACATACACTTACTAGTAGTACCCCAAGTGTAGACAGACGGCTGGAACGACCATCAACCTGAGCCCTGTTATCATTTACCAGCAGGCTTACCTTAAGCCTACCCTAAGAGGGTATAGCGTTAAGCACGGCTCAACGAAAGCTAGGTATTATTTCTACTCCAATACCAGGTACATATTGGGTCTAACAATTATGCAACGAGATGTTGGATTGTTTGGAGAAATTTTGAGTTATTGTGTGGCAATGATTCACATTTATCGTAAAATAGTTCTATCTAGACCTATGCCAAATTCTCAAACCTGAGCGAATCGTCGCAGACGTTTCAAATCGAATGATGAAAACATTTTAATTCCTTAATCGTGGTATAACATAACACCGTTTCCCAATGCCATCGCTAATTTAAAACTTCAGAACAGCCTTGCCCTTGTTCTTGCCGTGGAAGATACCAACCAGACCCTCAGCAGCATTGTCAATGCCGACAGTCTCGTGGATGAGAACCTTGAAAGAGCCCTCCTTAATCCACTTCTGCACACGCTCCTGGTGCTCCTTGGTGTACTTATCGCCCATGCCAGCGTCACCGACGATGAAACCGCGCATGGTGATACGCTTCACGAGAACTTGGTGGATGTTGGTGATGGGGTAAGGAGCGGAGTTGTACTGAGAGATCAGACCACAGACAACGACACGGCCAAAGTTATTCATGGCGTTCAGAGCAGCCTCGAGGTGCTCACCACCGACGTTCTCGTAGTAGATATCGATACCCTCGGGGGCAAGACGGGCCAGAGCATCAGCGGGCTTCTCATTCTTATAGTTGAAGCCACCATCGAAGCCAAGCTCCTTGGTAATATACTCGAGCTTCTCGTCGGAACCAACTGATCCAATGACACGGAGACCCTCGTGCTTAGCGAGCTGACCGACCAACTGACCGACAGCACCGCTAGCAGCGGAAACGAAGATAGTCTCGCCCTTCTTGGGCTTGCCAATCTCATACAGAGAAGAGTAGGCAGTCAGACCGGGCATGCCGAGGGGACCAAGGAAAACGCGGATATCTTCGATACCGAGGGGGTTCTCGAGCTTGCGGATACGGGCGAGGTTGGCGTTGTCGAGGGCAATGTATTCCTGAATGGTGACATGGCCGATGACCAGGTCACCTTCCTTGTAGTTGGCATTGTTGGAGCGAACGACCTTGGCGATGCTGGCACTATCGATGGGGTTGCCGAGGTTGAAGGCGGGGGCATAAGACTTGACCTCCGCGGGGCGCATGCGGCCACGCATATAAGGGTCAAAGCTGGTGTAGAGAGATTGCAGGACAACACCGTCGTCGGGGGCGGCAACATTGGCATCGTAGGGTGCGGACTCGATGGTGAGATCCTTACCAGGGACAGGGTATCCCTGGGGGATCTGCTTGAAGATGAGAGACTTGTTGGCCATGGCGTAAATAGTTTCAATTATTTAGTATTAGAAGTGGTATTGGTGGTGGTGGTAGAGCTTGAGATGGGGAGGAATTAGATGAAGATGGGAATAGTGACAAAGTGATGTACGACCCTCGTTATATAAGAATATACGACAGAACTAGAGCAAGCGGGGCAGTGAAAGGGACCGAGGCAGGAGTTCAATGTTGTTGATTTCATCATTCAGTAAAAGTCGCCGCTTGTGGAGCCCGGAGAAGCTTCTCGAGAAGGTTATAGTCCAAAGTTCTGACGGATCCACACTTCTGCATAAAATGCATTAGCGTGGATTCATATTTATCACTATTATTGTACATATGTAGTACAGTCTATTTAGTGAAAATACTATCCTCGGTTGATTGATCGTAAATTGATAGATATTGTATAGATTGGTAATCCAAGTATAGTCCCAACAACTCGCCACTCGAGCTTAGCAAGAATGAAAAGTTGAATGACCCACTGTGACCATAACAGAGTACATAGTGGAGCTCGGATGAATTGAAGCACAATGCCGACGGGGGAGAAGACCTTTCTAGGCACGAACACCGTCGGCAAACTCTAGAGAGTCTCAGCGCCAATTTAGTCCAATGCGGGCTCAACTCTGATTTCTCAGCACGGAGCAGGTTACCGAATACGGTGGAGGGGTAAGTGGAATACGATCTGAGTTGGCGTGGATCTATTGGATCAGTATTGATCGCTGAATTGCTGCCACTTGAACCCTGAGAGATGAGGATTTTAATTGGATATTTTTATTTGTACAGCAGTGAATAATGTTCTATTTACTAACATTGAAATATTATGGAGATTTATGTACATAGTATGTACCTCGAAGTACCAATCAGTAGTTGGTGTCCTGTAAATCGACTTTGCCACTACTTCGGCAATACTACTTACTGGTCCAACAAAAACTAATAATACAATAATATAATTGATTGAATGAACTGTCTAGAGTATGTCGAAAATTAAAATGACTATGTAGCTATTAAAAATGCGATGTACTAGTATTAGTCTTTCTATCTTCTTGTCCAAACAAAAAAATGTACTCAAGGTATCACAAAAAAGAGAAAAGGAAAAAGTCGCCGTGCCATAACACGTAACACATGAATCAACATCTTACTTCACCAGTTCTAAGCAGTTCCATCCACAGTGGCTGCTGCCTTCGAAATGAAATAATCACCTCCCTTGATCATCTTAACCATGAAACTGAAAGGAACGAAACCAAACACCTGCCCAGTTCCACCACTGGCACCAATAGGAACAACCATCATGACACTCTCGCCTTGATCATATGACTGTCGCGTACCCTTGCCAGCAATATCAACCTTGAGATTGTTGCCCGCAATCTTAGCCTGTTCTCCAGTCTTGAAAGCCAGACGCATCGAGTTATTAGTGATATCGCCCACAGCGTAAATTCCCTCTGTAGAAGGTACGCGCAGCTCCTTGTCCACCTTAACCCAACCATCCTCGTCTAAGAAATGTTTGGGGATGAAGCTGTTGTTCGGTAAAGATCCAGTAGTGGGGAGGTAGAGATCAGCCGAGAGCTTCTCACCATTACTCAGAGAAACGGTCCAGGTCTTGGATGCACCTTCACCCGATTCCTCCACGCCCTCTACCCGCGTCGACGTGATGACCTTGATTTGCTTCTTCTTCAGCAGGCTTGCCGCGCTAGAGCTGGCAGATGGCTTGAGCATGGGAAGAACCCGACCTGTGGCAGAGACCAAGGTGATAGATACCTTGTTCCCACTTTGTTGTGCGGCTTCGGCAATCTCACCGGCCACTTCAAGGCCAATGGGACCTGCACCACCGATCACAATCTCCTTGGCGCCGGCAATTTGCTGCTGAGCTGATGCAATGATTTCCTTGAGATTGTCGTGATTCGTCGGCTTGAAGGGGATGGGTGTTCCGGTGATAGAAGCATTCGATGCAGCCGTGGTGCTACCGGATGCGATGACAAGATAATCATAAGAGATGGATTTAGCGTCGCCGCTATTGGGAGTCACGGAGACAGTCTTGCCGGCGACATCGATGTCTGTCGCGGTACCGGCGATAAATTCAAACGATTCCGCGGGGTACTTTGCAAAGCCATTGGTAATGGGGATGAGGTACTGATCAGGCGAAAAGGCCGTGGATTTGGCAACAATACGAGGAGCAGCGATATTCCAGTAGAAATTTGTGGATGGGTTGATCATGACCACCTTGACATTAGGGACACTCAAGACCGAGTGAGCTACGCTCATACCCGCATAGGAACCCCCAATAATTGCGACGGTAGTTGGCGCCATGGCGGATACAATCAGAACTGTGGAGTTTGGAGGTGGAGGTGGAGGTGGAGGTGGAGTTGAAGGCGGGAGTGGAGGGGATGTTGGTCTAACAGAAGAAAATACATGCAGGGCGAGCCTTGTTTCTTATAACATTCATTCACCGGGTTCTAAGGCTTTCCAGCCCCCCATCAATCTTACATGACAGCTAAGCTGTAGCAAATCTTTGTGCGAAACAAAGAGCGAAAAATGAAGTTCAATCCGTTTGTCAGCCTCAACAGCTAAATAAACTTGGCTTATCAATCATCAAGAACATCCTCCAATGGGATGTCACTGGCCTACTAATAATGGTACCTGTGAGCCAAAGATACTACAGTAGATCTAAGGGTTTTATGAGTAAGCGGCTCGGGGTTAAGGACTATTAAACGCGACCAAATGAGTTCACTATCCCAGAATAGTATCCGATGATATGTCTAATTTTTGAATATATCGAGTTGTTTGTGAATTTTGTAGAAAACTGACAAACTCACAATTGCTTATGTTTTACTTTTTCTTGTCACATGATGGGACGTATGTGATTGGCCACGGTAGATCCCGGGCTGTCTTGGAACGGCGATCTCTGATTGGTTGACCACCGGACCGATCTCCTTATCGATAAGAGTCACATGACCCGATCAGTTATTTTTCCAGTTTTGCGTTTCGCCGCGCGCCATCGCCAACGAGAGACATCGCATCACCCT
>Ga0102593_1001827_pt1 | contig 18799 bp, 15 predicted proteins | sample AraplaCol_mMS_r2_2_FD_76862 | JGI IMG/M metagenome (GOLD analysis project Ga0102593, IMG submission 76862) | Arabidopsis root microbial communities from North Carolina, USA - plate scrape MF_Col_mMS_r2 (SPADES assembly) (version 2) | ecosystem: Host-associated > Plants > Roots > Endosphere...
ATCACCGTCGGCCTGGTGGAGGCCGCGTACTTCATCAACCTGGCGTTCATGGCGCTGTTCGTCTTCGCCACGCCGGGTCTGTCGTAGTCCGTCGGCATGGGTGAACTCGGCTCGACGATCCTGGCGGCCAGCCAGGCAGCGGGGGAAGAAGGCGGTGGGGGTAACAACTTCCTCATCCCCAACGGCACCTTCTTCGTCATTCTGATCATCTTCCTCATCGTGCTCGGCGTGATCACGAAATGGGTTGTGCCACCGATCAGCAAGGTCCTCTCCGAGCGGGAGGCGATGCTGGCCAAGACCGCCGCGGACAGCCGCAAGTCGGCCGAGCAGGTCGCGGCGGCGCAAGCCGACTACGACGAGGCGATGGCCGGGGCTCGCAACGAGGCGTCCTCGATCCGCGACGAGGCCAGAACGGCCGGCCGTCAGGTGATCGAGGAGAAGCGGGCCGAGGCCAGTGGCGAGGTCGCGGAGACGGTGCGGGAGGCGGACCAACAGCTGTCCGAACAACGCTCGTCGACGCAATCCGCGCTCGACTCGTCGGTCGACGGCCTGTCGGCCACATTGGCGAGTCGCATCCTCGGCGTGGACGTGAAATCAGGCGGGAGCCGCTAAATGTCGACATTCATCGGTCAGCTGATCGGTTTTGCGGTCATCGTCTTCATCCTGTGGCGCTACGTCGTGCCGCCGGTGAAGACGCTGATGCAAAAGCAACAGGACGCCGTGCGCACCGCGCTCGCCGAAAGTGCCGAGGCGGCCAAGAAGCTCGCCGACGCCGACGCCATGCACGCCAAGGCGCTCAAGGACGCCGAGGCTCAGGCGTCCAAGGTGACCGACGAGGCTCGGCATGACTCGGAACGCATTGCCACCCAGCTCGAGGAACAGGCGGTCGTCGAAGCCGAGCGTCTCAAGGCTCAAGGCGCGCAACAGGTTCAGTTGATGCGGCAGCAGCTCATCCGGCAGCTGCGTCAGGGCCTGGGCAAGGAGTCGGTCGAGAAGGCCGACGCCCTGGTGCGAGCCCATGTGGCCGACCCCGCCGCCCAAGCGGCGACGGTGGATCGATTCCTCGACGAGCTCGACCAGATGGCGCCGTCCTCGGTGACCATCGAGACGGGTGTCTCGGCCCGGCTTCGTGCGGCCAGCCGCGCTGCCTTCGAGACGCTCACGTCATCCTTCGACGACGTCGTGGGCAACCTCGGGGCACCGGGTCTGACGACGGTGGCCGACGAACTCTCCGCCGTGGTGGGGGTGCTCGTCGCCGAGCCGACGCTCACCAGGCACCTCACCGAGCACAACGACGACGCCGACGCCAAGGTGCGATTGGTCGACCGGTTGTTCTCCGGCAAGGTCGAGGATCATTCGCTTCAGCTGCTGCGGACCGCCGTGTCGCAGCGATGGTCGGCCGAGGCGGACTTCGTCGACGGCATCGAACACCTCGCCCGGCTGGCGCTCCTCAAGCGTGCCGAGACCGAGAACCAGGTCGACGAGGTCGAGGAGCAGCTCTTCCGATTCGGCCGGGTGCTGGACGGGGAGCCGAGGCTGACCGCACTGCTCAGCGATTACACGACGCCGCTCGACGGACGAATCGCCTTGCTGGACAAGGTGGTCGACGGATCAGGCGTCGACGGTACGGCTGCGGCGCTACTGACGCAGACCATCCGCCACCTGCGCGGCGAACGTGCCGACGAAGCCGTGGTCGACCTCGCCGAACTGGCCGTGGCCCGACGCGGTGAAGTCGTCGCCCACGTCAGCGCGGCCGCCGATTTGAGCGACGCCCAGCGCACGCGCCTCGGCGAACTGCTGACCCGGATCTACGGGCACCCGGTGGCGGTTCAGCTCAACGTCGATCCCGAAGTGCTCGGTGGTCTCTCGATCACCGTCGGCGACGAGGTCATCGACGGCTCCATCGCATCGCGGCTGGCGGCCGCCCAGACCCAGCTGCCCGACTGACGAACGCCTGCGCGAGAACTCGGCGACCCGTGACAACCACACACCAAACAAGAGGTAGGAAGACCACAACATGGCAGAGTTGACAATCTCCGCTGCTGACATCGAAGGTGCCGTCGAGGAGTACGTGTCCTCGTTCTCCGCCGACACCGAGCGCGAAGAGATCGGCACGGTCATCGACGCCGGCGACGGCATCGCCCACGTCGAGGGTCTGCCCTCGGTCATGACGCAGGAACTCCTCGAGTTCCCGGGCGGCGTGCTCGGTGTCGCACTGAACCTCGACGAGCACAGCATCGGTGCCGTCATCCTCGGCGAGTTCGAGAAGATCGAACAGGGCCAGCAGGTCAAGCGCACCGGCGAGGTGCTGTCGGTGCCCGTCGGCGACGCGTTCCTCGGACGCGTCATCAACCCCCTCGGTCAGCCGATCGACGGGCAGGGTGACATCCAGTCCGACACCCGTCGCGCGCTCGAGCTGCAGGCGCCGTCGGTGGTTCAGCGCCAGGGCGTCGAGGAGCCGTTGCAGACCGGCATCAAGGCCATCGACGCGATGACCCCGATCGGCCGTGGACAGCGCCAGCTGATCATCGGCGACCGCAAGACCGGCAAGACCGCGGTCTGCGTGGACACCATCCTCAACCAGCGCGAAGCCTGGGCGACCGGCGACCCGAAGCAGCAGGTGCGCTGCGTGTACGTCGCGATCGGTCAGAAGGGCACCACGATCGCCAGCGTCAAGCGGGCGCTCGAGGACGGCGGCGCGATGGAGTACACCACCATCGTCGCGGCCCCGGCATCGGACCCGGCCGGCTTCAAGTGGCTGGCGCCCTACACCGGTTCGGCCATCGGTCAGCACTGGATGTACGACGGCAAGCACGTCCTCATCGTCTTCGACGACCTGTCCAAGCAGGCCGACGCCTACCGCGCGATCTCGCTGCTGCTGCGCCGTCCGCCGGGCCGCGAAGCCTTCCCGGGCGACGTCTTCTACCTCCACTCGCGTCTGCTGGAGCGGTGCGCCAAGCTGTCCGACGAGTTGGGTGGCGGATCGATGACCGGACTGCCGGTGATCGAGACCAAGGCCAACGACATCTCCGCCTTCATCCCGACCAACGTCATCTCCATCACCGACGGCCAGTGCTTCCTGGAGTCCGACCTGTTCAACCAGGGCGTGCGACCGGCCATCAACGTCGGTGTGTCGGTGTCGCGCGTCGGTGGTGCCGCGCAGATCAAGGGCATGAAGGAGGTCGCGGGCTCACTGCGACTGGATCTTTCGCAGTACCGCGAGCTGGAGTCCTTCGCGGCCTTCGCCTCGGATCTGGACCCGACGTCGAAGGCTCAGCTCGAGCGCGGTAGCCGGCTGGTGGAGCTGCTCAAGCAGCCGCAGTACAGCCCGCTGTCGGTCGAGCAACAGGTGATCGCGATCTTCCTCGGCACCAAGGGTCACCTCGACTCGGTGCCCGTGGAAGACGTGCAGCGGTTCGAGGCCGAGTTCCTCGAGCACGTCAAGGCCAGCCACGGCGACATCTTCGACGGCATCCGGGAGACCAAGAAGTTCCCGGAAGAGGCGCAGGACAAGCTGACCGGCATCGTCAACGAGTTCAAGAAGGGGTTTGCCGCCACTGACGGCAGCTCCGTGGTGGTCAACGAAGCCGACACCGAGGCGATGGACGAAGAGGACGTCGAGAAGGAATCGGTCAAGGTCCGCAAGCCGGCGCCGAAGAAGAAGTAGGAAGCAGACATGGCAGCCACACTGCGCGAGCTACGCGGGCGCATCCGCTCCGCCGGGTCGATCAAGAAGATCACCAAGGCCCAGGAGCTGATCGCCACGTCGCGAATCGCCAAGGCGCAGGCGCGCGTCGAGGCGGCTCGTCCGTACTCGGAAGAAATCACCAACATGCTCACCGAGCTCGCGGGGGCCAGCGCGCTGGATCACCCGCTGCTCGTCGAGCGTGAGTCGCCCAAGCGCGCAGCGGTGCTCGTCGTGTCCTCCGACCGTGGGCTTTGCGGGGCCTACAACGCCAACGTCCTGCGGCAGTCCGAAGAGCTCTTCGCGCTGCTGCGGGACGAGGGCAAGACTCCCGTCATCTACGCGGTGGGTCGTAAGGCCTTGGGCTACTACAGCTTCCGTCAGCGCGAGGTGAAGGAGTCCTGGACCGGCTTCTCCGAGCGCCCGACCTACGAGCAGGCTCGGGAGATCGCCGACGTGCTGGTGTCGGCCTTCATGGCCGGCGTGGACGACGACGACGAGAACGCCGGCGACGACGGCATTCTGGGCGTCGACGAGATCCACATCGTCTTCACGCAGTTCAAGTCGATGCTCTCGCAGTCGGCCGCCGCGTTGCGGGTCGCCCCGATGGTGATCGACTACGTCGGCGAGGACCCCGACGAGGGTCCGAAGACGCTGTTCTCCTTCGAACCGAACGCCGAGAACCTGTTCGACGCGCTGTTGCCGCGCTACATCGCCACCCGCGTGTACTCGGCACTGCTGGAGGCTGCGGCCTCGGAGTCCGCGTCGCGGCGCCGGGCGATGAAGTCGGCCACCGACAACGCCGACGATCTGATCAAGGCGTTGACGCTGGAAGCCAACCGCGAGCGTCAGGCCCAGATCACCCAGGAAATCAGCGAGATCGTCGGTGGCGCCAACGCGCTTGCCGACGCCAAGTAGCCCTCGATCCCCAAACCCCGGAAGCGAAGAGAAGCGAAGAGACAATGACTGCCACCGCAGAAGATTCCAAGACCGCTGGTCGCGTGGTCCGCATCACCGGCCCGGTCGTCGACATCGAGTTTCCCCGTGGCTCGGTGCCCGAGCTGTTCAACGCGCTGCACGCCGAGATCACCTACGAGCAGATGGCCAAGACCCTGACGCTCGAGGTCGCCCAGCACCTTGGTGACAACCTGGTGCGCACCATCTCGATGCAGCCCACCGACGGTCTGGTGCGCGGCGTCGAGGTGACCGACACCGGCAGGTCGATCTCGGTCCCCGTCGGCGACGGCGTCAAGGGCCACGTGTTCAACGCACTCGGTGACTGCCTGGACGACCCCGGCTACGGCAAGGACTTCGACCACTGGTCGATCCACCGCAACCCCCCGCCATTCTCCGAGCTCGAGCCGAAGACCGAGATGCTCGAGACCGGCTTGAAGGTCGTCGACCTCCTCACCCCGTACGTGCGTGGCGGCAAGATCGCCCTCTTCGGTGGTGCCGGCGTCGGCAAGACCGTGCTCATCCAGGAGATGATCAACCGCATCGCCCGCAACTTCGGTGGCACCTCGGTGTTCGCCGGCGTGGGGGAGCGCACCCGTGAGGGCAACGACCTCTGGGTCGAGCTCGCCGACGCCGACGTCCTCAAGGACACGGCCTTGGTGTTCGGTCAGATGGACGAGCCGCCAGGCACGCGTATGCGCGTCGCCCTGTCGGCGTTGACCATGGCGGAGTACTTCCGCGACGAGCAGAACCAGGACGTGTTGTTGTTCATCGACAACATCTTCCGGTTCACCCAGGCGGGTTCCGAGGTGTCCACGCTGCTCGGCCGTATGCCGTCCGCGGTGGGGTACCAGCCCACGCTGGCCGACGAGATGGGCGAGCTCCAGGAGCGCATCACCTCGACCCGTGGTCACTCGATCACCTCGATGCAGGCCGTGTACGTGCCCGCCGACGACTACACCGACCCGGCGCCCGCGACGACGTTCGCGCACTTGGACGCCACGACGGAGCTGTCCCGTGCGGTGTTCTCCAAGGGCATCTTCCCGGCGGTGGATCCGCTGGCGTCCAGCTCGACGATCCTCGACCCGGCCGTGGTCGGCGACGAGCACTACCGGGTCGCGCAGGAAGTCATCCGAGTTCTGCAGCGCTACAAGGATCTTCAGGACATCATCGCCATCCTCGGCGTCGACGAACTGGCCGAGGAGGACAAGCAGCTGGTCAACCGGGCGCGTCGCATCGAGCGCTTCCTGAGCCAGAACATGATGGCGGCCGAGCAGTTCACGGGTCAGCCCGGCTCGACCGTGCCGCTGAAGGAGACCATCGAGGCCTTCGACAAGCTGACCAAGGGTGAGTTCGACCACCTGCCCGAGCAGGCGTTCTTCCTCATCGGCGGTCTCGACGACTTGGCCAAGAAGGCCGAGTCGTTCGGCGCGAAGCTGTAATTCATGGCTGCTGAAATCCACGTCGAGATCGTGGCCGTCGAGCGTGAGTTGTGGTCGGGTGACGCGACATTCGTGTTCACCCGCACCACGGCTGGCGAAATCGGCATCCTGCCGCGGCACATCCCGCTGGTAGCCCAGCTGGTCGACGACGCCATGGTGCGCGTCGAGCGCGAGGGTGAGGACGACCTGCGCATTGCGGTGGACGGCGGGTTCCTCTCCGTCACCGACGAGGCCGTCCGAATCCTGGTGGAGAACGCGCAGCTGGAGTCGGAGATCAACGCCGACGAAGCCAAGCAAGACTCCGAATCCGACGACGAGCGGACGGCGGCGTGGGGTAGGGCGCGGTTGCGCGCCCTCGGCGAGCTGGACTGATTCGCCGTGAGCGCGTCCATGATCACCATGGTCGCGCTGGTCGGTGTGTTGTTGCTGGTCGTCGCCGCGCTGACGTACCGCTTGTGGAAGCTGCGCCAGGTGGGCGGCTCGGCCGCCATCCTGCGCGACGTCCCTGCGGTCGGCGGTCACGGCTGGCGCCACGGTGTGGTGCGCTACCGCGGCGGCGAAGCCGGGTTCTATCGTCTGTCGAGCCTGCGGTGGTGGCCCGATCGTCGGCTGTCCCGACGGGGCATCGAGGTGGTGTCACGAAGGGCGCCGCGCGGGGACGAATTCGACATCATGAGCGGTGAGATCGTCGTGCTAGAACTCCGCGACACGGGCCCGGACAGCCGACGGGGCTACGAGATCGCGCTGGATCGCGGCGCGCTGACCGCGTTCACGTCATGGCTGGAGTCGCGCCCGTCACCGCGTGCTCGCCGGCGGCAGAACTAGGCCTTGGCCCCACCGGGCTGCCACAGCACGTCACCCTCGGGATTCGCGACCCGCGACAGGATGAACAGCAGGTCCGAGAGCCGGTTGAGGTACTTGGCGGGCAGCACGCTCACCGAATCGCCGTGCGCGTCGAGCGCCCGCCACGCCGAACGCTCCGCCCGCCGGGTCACCGTCCGCGCGACGTGCAGCAGCGCCGACAACGCCGTCCCACCGGGCAGGATGAACGAATTCAGTGCCGGCAGTGATTCGTTGAACTCGTCGCACCACGACTCCAGCCGGTCCACGTACTCCTGCGTCACCCGCAGCGGCGGGTACTCGGGATTCTCGACCACCGGGGTGGACAGGTCCGCACCGGCGTCGAACAGGTCGTTCTGGATCTGACGAAGGACGCCGAGCATCCGGTCGTCGGGGGAGCCCAATGAGACGGCGACACCGATCGCCGCGTTGGCCTCGTCACAATCGGCGTACGCCTCGAGCCGCGGATCGTTCTTGGAGACCCGGCTGAAGTCGCTCAGCCCGGTCGATCCGTCGTCGCCGGTACGGGTGTAGATGCGGGTGAGGTGGACTCCCATGCCCGAAACCGTACCGGGCTGATCGGCGGAAGGGGTTCGAGCTGGCCTGCGCTGTTTAGACTTGGCCGCGTGAGCGAGCGATTCGTAGTCACCGGCGGCACCCGGTTAGCGGGCGAAGTTGCCGTCGGCGGCGCCAAGAACAGCGTGCTGAAGCTGATGGCCGCGGCGCTGTTGGCCGAGGGCACCAGCACCATCACCAACTCTCCCGACATCCTCGACGTTCCGCTGATGGCCGAGGTCCTCCGCGGATTGGGAGCCACCGTCGACATCGAGGGCGACACCGTACGGATCACCTCGCCCGACGAGCTGAAGTACGACGCCGACTTCGCGGCCGTCCGTCAGTTCCGCGCGTCGGTGTGCGTCTTGGGTCCCCTGGTGGGCCGGTGCAAGAAGGCCAAGGTGGCGCTACCCGGGGGGGATGCAATCGGATCGCGCCCCCTCGACATGCACCAGGCCGGTCTACGACAGCTCGGCGCCCGCTGCAACATCGAACATGGATGCGTGGTGGCCGAAGCCGACCACCTGCGCGGTGCGGAGATTCAGCTCGAATTCCCGTCGGTGGGGGCGACGGAGAACATCCTGATGGCAGCCGTCCTCGCCGAGGGCGTCACGACGATTCACAACGCCGCGCGCGAACCTGACGTCGTCGACCTCTGCACGATGCTGAATCAGATGGGTGCCCAGATCTCCGGCGCCGGCTCGCCGACGATGACCATCACCGGCGTCGACCGGCTGCATCCCACCGAGCATCGCGTGATCGGCGATCGCATCGTCGCGGCGACGTGGGGGATCGCGGCCGCCATGACGCGGGGCGACATCTCCGTGACCGGGGTGGACCCACAGCATCTGCAGTTGGTCTTGCACAAGCTGCACGATGCGGGAGCCACGGTGACGCAGCACGACGACGGCTTCCGGATCGTCCAGTACGAACGGCCCAAGGCGGTGAACATGGCGACGCTGCCGTTCCCGGGATTTCCGACGGACCTGCAGCCCATGGCGATTGGCTTGGCGTGCATCGCCGACGGGACCTCGATGATCACCGAGAACGTGTTCGAGGCGCGGTTCCGCTTCGTGGAGGAGATGATCCGTCTGGGCGCCGACGCGCGGACCGACGGCCACCATGCCGTAGTCCGGGGCATCCCGCAGCTGTCGAGTGCACCGGTGTGGGCGTCCGATATTCGCGCCGGGGCCGGCCTGGTGCTGGCCGGACTGGTCGCCGACGGCGACACGGAAGTGCACGACGTCTTCCACATCGACCGCGGTTACCCGCTGTTCGTCGAGAACCTGGTCGCCCTGGGCGCCGAAATCGAGCGCGTGGCATAGCTTTTCGGCCAAAACCGCCCTCTGGCGTGCGGTTTTGGCGTATGGGCTCTCGCGATGTAGTCTCTATTCAGTGCCTACGGCCCCGGTCCTAGACCGGCAGGACGAGGATTGACGAAGCCGCCAGGATCAAGTATCTTGGCAGGGTTGCCTGAAAATCCGGGTGTGTTGTTTGAGAACTCAATAGTGTGTTTGGTGGTTTTTGTTTGTTGTTTTTGGCCATTCTGGTGGGGGACTTCCCGTCTTCCTGCTGCATGGGATGGTTTGTTTTTTGATGCCAGTTTTGGTGTCTTTTTGTTGGATCGGATTTCTCTGATTGACGTTGCCTGACTTTGGTTGGGTTGTCTTTGTTTGGAGAGTTTGATTCTGGCTCAGGACGAACGCTGGCGGCGTGCTTAACACATGCAAGTCGAACGGAAAGGCCCTTCGGGGTACTCGAGTGGCGAACGGGTGAGTAACACGTGGGTGATCTGCCCTGCACTTCGGGATAAGCCTGGGAAACTGGGTCTAATACCGGATATGACCTCAGGATGCATGTTCTGGGGTGGAAAGCTTTTGCGGTGTGGGATGGGCCCGCGGCCTATCAGCTTGTTGGTGGGGTCACGGCCTACCAAGGCGACGACGGGTAGCCGGCCTGAGAGGGTGACCGGCCACACTGGGACTGAGATACGGCCCAGACTCCTACGGGAGGCAGCAGTGGGGAATATTGCACAATGGGCGCAAGCCTGATGCAGCGACGCCGCGTGAGGGACGACGGCCTTCGGGTTGTAAACCTCTTTCAGCACAGACGAAGCGCGAGTGACGGTATGTGCAGAAGAAGGACCGGCCAACTACGTGCCAGCAGCCGCGGTAATACGTAGGGTCCGAGCGTTGTCCGGAATTACTGGGCGTAAAGAGCTCGTAGGTGGTTTGTCGCGTTGTTCGTGAAAACTCACAGCTCAACTGTGGGCGTGCGGGCGATACGGGCAGACTAGAGTACTGCAGGGGAGACTGGAATTCCTGGTGTAGCGGTGGAATGCGCAGATATCAGGAGGAACACCGGTGGCGAAGGCGGGTCTCTGGGCAGTAACTGACGCTGAGGAGCGAAAGCGTGGGGAGCGAACAGGATTAGATACCCTGGTAGTCCACGCCGTAAACGGTGGGTACTAGGTGTGGGTTTCCTTCCTTGGGATCCGTGCCGTAGCTAACGCATTAAGTACCCCGCCTGGGGAGTACGGCCGCAAGGCTAAAACTCAAAGAAATTGACGGGGGCCCGCACAAGCGGCGGAGCATGTGGATTAATTCGATGCAACGCGAAGAACCTTACCTGGGTTTGACATGCACAGGACGCTGGTAGAGATATCAGTTCCCTTGTGGCCTGTGTGCAGGTGGTGCATGGCTGTCGTCAGCTCGTGTCGTGAGATGTTGGGTTAAGTCCCGCAACGAGCGCAACCCCTATCTTATGTTGCCAGCGCGTCATGGCGGGGACTCGTAAGAGACTGCCGGGGTCAACTCGGAGGAAGGTGGGGATGACGTCAAGTCATCATGCCCCTTATGTCCAGGGCTTCACACATGCTACAATGGCCGGTACAAAGGGCTGCGATGCCGTGAGGTGGAGCGAATCCTTGAAAGCCGGTCTCAGTTCGGATCGGGGTCTGCAACTCGACCCCGTGAAGTCGGAGTCGCTAGTAATCGCAGATCAGCAACGCTGCGGTGAATACGTTCCCGGGCCTTGTACACACCGCCCGTCACGTCATGAAAGTCGGTAACACCCGAAGCCGGTGGCCTAACCCCTCGTGGGAGGGAGCCGTCGAAGGTGGGATCGGCGATTGGGACGAAGTCGTAACAAGGTAGCCGTACCGGAAGGTGCGGCTGGATCACCTCCTTTCTAAGGAGCACCACGAGACTCATGCCCCGCCCACATCGTGTGGGGGTTCGGTGAGCTGAGCGATTCGTTGGATGGACCCGTTGCCCGTCACTGGGCGTCTCTGTAGTGGAGCGGGTTCTGGTGCATAGACGAACGACAAAAACCTCGCCTTCGTGGCGCCGGCCTTCGGGTGGGTGTCCTCGGGGTGGGGGCTGCCAAGCACACTGTTGGGCTTTGAGACAACAGGCCCGCACTTCCCAGTCCGAGGATTGGGAGGCATGTTGTTGCCCCAGGTTTTGGTGGTGGGGTGTGGTGTTTGATTCGTGGATAGTGGTTGCGAGCATCAACTCGCAGCAGTCGAAGTCCCGTGTGGGTCTTCCCTTTTCGGAGGGTGGGCCGTGTCGTGGGGTGGACGGTGTTGTGGGTTGTTGTGGTGTAATTTCGATTTGAAACAATTGGTTTTTGTGTTGTAAGTGTTTAAGGGCGCATGGTGGATGCCTTGGCATCAGAGGCCGATGAAGGACGTGGGAGGCTGCGATATGCCTCGGGGAGCTGCCAACCGAGCGTTGATCCGAGGGTGTCCGAATGGGGAAACCCAGCACGAGTGATGTCGTGTTACCCGTATCTGAATTCATAGGGTGCGGGAGGTAACGCGGGGAAGTGAAACATCTCAGTACCCGTAGGAAGAGAAAACAATAGTGATTCCGTGAGTAGTGGCGAGCGAAAGCGGAGGATGGCTAAACCGTATGCATGTGATACCGGGTAGGGGTTGTGTGTGCGGGGTTGTGGGACCATATTTTCCGGCTCTACCTGGCTGGAGGGCAGTGAGAAAGTGTCGTGATTAGCGGAAGTGGTCTTGGGATGGCCTGCCGTAGACGGTGAGAGCCCGGTACGTGAAAATCCGATGCCTGCCTTGATGTGTGTTCCCGAGTAGCAGCGGGCCCGTGAAATCTGCTGTGAATCTGCCGAGACCACTCGGTAAGCCTGAATACCTTCTGATGACCGATAGCGGATTAGTACCGTGAGGGAATGGTGAAAAGTACCCCGGGAGGGGAGTGAAATAGTACCTGAAACCGTGTGCCTACAAGCCGTCAGAGCCCTCCTTCGTGGTGGGGTGATGGCGTGCCTTTTGAAGAATGAGCCTGCGAGTCAGGGACATGTCGCGAGGTTAACCCGTGTGGGGTAGCCGCAGCGAAAGCGAGTCTGAATAGGGCGTATCCACCCAACAGTGGGTGGTGTAGTGGTGTGTTCTGGACCCGAAGCGGAGTGATCTACCCATGGCCAGGGTGAAGCGGCGGTAAGACGCCGTGGAGGCCCGAACCCACTTAGGTTGAAGACTGAGGGGATGAGTTGTGGGTAGGGGTGAAAGGCCAATCAAACTCCGTGATAGCTGGTTCTCCCCGAAATGCATTTAGGTGCAGCGTTGCATGGTTCTTGCCGGAGGTAGAGCTACTGGATGGCCGATGGGCCCTACAAGGTTACTGACGTCAGCCAAACTCCGAATGCCGGTAAGTCAACAGTGTGGCAGTGAGACGGCGGGGGATAAGCTCCGTGCGTCGAGAGGGAAACAGCCCAGATCGCCGACTAAGGCCCCTAAGCGTGTGCTAAGTGGAAAAGGATGTGCAGTCGCGAAGACAACCAGGAGGTTGGCTTAGAAGCAGCCACCCTTGAAAGAGTGCGTAATAGCTCACTGGTCAAGTGATTGTGCGCCGATAATGTAGCGGGGCTCAAGCACACCGCCGAAGTCGCGGCAGCCGTAAGGCTGGGTAGGGGAGCGTCCTGCACGCCGGTGAAGCAGCCTGGTGACGGAGCTGTGGAGGGTGTGGGAGTGAGAATGCAGGCATGAGTAGCGATAAGGCAAGTGAGAACCTTGCCCGCCGAAAGACCAAGGGTTCCTGGGCCAGGCCAGTCCGCCCAGGGTGAGTCGGGACCTAAGGCGAGGCCGACAGGCGTAGTCGATGGACAACGGGTTGATATTCCCGTACCCGTGTGTGCGCGCCCATGACGAATCAGCGGTACTAACCGCCCAAAACCACGTTCACCGGATCCCTTCGGGGTGACGGGGGTGTGGGGCTGCGCGGGACCTTCGTTGGTAGTAGTCAAGCGATGGGGTGACGCAGGAAGGTAGCCGTACCAGTCAGTGGTAATACTGGGGCAAGCCCGTAGGGAGAGACCTAGGCAAATCCGGGTCTCGCATATCCTGAGAGGTGATGCATAGCCGAGTGAGGCGAATTCGGTGATCCTATGCTGCCGAGAAAAGCCTCTAGCGAGCTCACACACGGCCCGTACCCCAAACCGACACAGGTGGTCAGGTAGAGAATACCAAGGCGTACGAGTGAACTATGGTTAAGGAACTCGGCAAAATACCCCCGTAACTTCGGGAGAAGGGGGACCCCTTACTGTCATGGCCTTCGCGGCCGGCAGCGGTGGGGGGTCGCAGAAACCAGTGAGAAGCGACTGTTTACTAAAAACACAGGTCCGTGCGAAGTCGCAAGACGATGTATACGGACTGACGCCTGCCCGGTGCTGGAAGGTTAAGAGGACCGGTTAACCCCTCGGGGTGAAGCTGAGAATTTAAGCCCCAGTAAACGGCGGTGGTAACTATAACCATCCTAAGGTAGCGAAATTCCTTGTCGGGTAAGTTCCGACCTGCACGAATGGCGTAACGACTTCTCAACTGTCTCAACCATAGACTCGGCGAAATTGCACTACGAGTAAAGATGCTCGTTACGCGCGGCAGGACGAAAAGACCCCGGGACCTTCACTACAACTTGGTATTGGAGTTCGTTACGGTTTGTGTAGGATAGGTGGGAGACTGTGAAACTCACACGCCAGTGTGGGTGGAGTCGTTGTTGAAATACCACTCTGATCGTATTGGGCTTCTAACTTCGAACCGTATATCCGGTTCAGGGACAGTGCCTGGTGGGTAGTTTAACTGGGGCGGTTGCCTCCAAAAAAGTAACGGAGGCGCCCAAAGGTTCCCTCAACCTGGACGGCAATCAGGTGTTGAGTGCAAGTGCACAAGGGAGCTTGACTGCGAGACGTACATGTCGAGCAGGGACGAAAGTCGGGACTAGTGATCCGGCACCCCCGAGTGGAAGGGGTGTCGCTCAACGGATAAAAGGTACCCCGGGGATAACAGGCTGATCTTCCCCAAGAGTCCATATCGACGGGATGGTTTGGCACCTCGATGTCGGCTCGTCGCATCCTGGGGCTGGAGCAGGTCCCAAGGGTTGGGCTGTTCGCCCATTAAAGCGGCACGCGAGCTGGGTTTAGAACGTCGTGAGACAGTTCGGTCTCTATCCGCCGCGCGCGTCAGAAACTTGAGGAAACCTGTCCCTAGTACGAGAGGACCGGGACGGACGAACCTCTGGTCTACCAGTTGTCACACCAGTGGCACGGCTGGATAGCTACGTTCGGACAGGATAACCGCTGAAAGCATCTAAGCGGGAAACCTCTTCCAAGACCAGGTTTCTCACCCTTTTAGAGGGATAAGGCCCCCCGCAGACCACGGGATCGATAGACCAGACCTAGAAGCCCAGCAATGGGTGCAGGGAACTGGCACTAACCGGCCGAAAACTTACACACACCCAAAAAAGATCAATTGGGAATCAAAGCGTGTAACACCACAACATTCGCACCCTAGGGTGCGCTCGCAACCACACACTTCCACGAGGTCGAACAGACCACACCCCACCACCAAATAACACCAACAGTGGGGCTGAAAATAAAATAGAGTTACGGCGGCATTAGCGGTAGGGAAACGCCCGGTCCCATCCCGAACCCGGAAGCTAAGCCTACCAGCGCCGATGATACTGCCCACACGGGCGGAAAAGTAGGACACCGCCGAACACCCTTTAAGAATCACCCCCCACGTTCGCGTGGGGGGTGATTCTCATTTGTCGACTTCGTCGATCGAATTGACGTCGTCGCACGGTGTCGAATTGCGCCGTATCCTCACTCGGAGCGGTGAATGGAACAGGGAAGGTAGACGTGGCTCAGGACACGCAACGCGGAGGCGACGACAAACGGCCTCGGCGTACTCCCAGCGCCGGCGCACCCCGCCGAGGATCGACCGACTCCCGTCGCGGCGGACCACCCGGGTCCGGATTCGGAGACCGTCGCGGTGCCCCGCGCACCGGCGGCCCCGATCGTCCGCGGCGACCGTCGTCCCCCGACGACGCCCGCTCGGACAAGGACGCCCCTCCCATTCCGCCCGACGTCGAGGCCAAGCAGCTCGCGCCCGACGTCCGCGGCGAATTGATGACCCTGGACAAGGCCACTGCCGACTACGTCGCCAAGCATCTGGTGGCCGCGGGCGACCTGCTCGACGAGGACCCCGAGCTCGCGCTGAAGCACGCACAGGCAGCACGGACGCGCGCGGGCCGCATCGCCGCCGTTCGCGAGGCCGTCGGCATCGCGGCCTATCACTGCGGGGACTGGGCGCAGGCGCTCTCGGAGTTTCGCACCGCACGCCGCATGGGCAGCAAGTCCGCGCTGCTGGCGCTCATCGCCGACTGCGAGCGCGGGGTCGGCCGTCCACAACGTGCGATCGACCTGTCGCACACCCCGGAGGCCGAAGAGCTCACCGGTGACGACGCCGACGAGTTGCGCATCGTGGTGGCGGGCGCCCGGTCCGATCTCGGCCAGCACGAACAGGCACTCGCGGTGCTGTCCTCGCCCCCGCTGGACCCAGAGCGCACGGGCCTGACGGCGACGCGGCTGTTCTACGCCTACGCCGACACCCTTCTCGCGCTCGGCCGCGAGGACGACGCGCTGCAATGGTTCATCCACGCCGAAGCCGCCGACGTCGACGGCGTCACCGATGCCGACGAGAGAATTACGGAGCTCAGCTGACGTGACGACACTTGCCCAGGAACACGACTGCCTGCTGCTGGACCTCGACGGCACCGTCTTTCGCGGACAGCAGCCCACCGAAGGCTCCGTCGAGACCCTGAGCGGCATCGAACCCCGCACGCTGTTCGTGACGAACAACGCGTCGCGTGGCTCTCACGACGTCGCGAAGAATCTCGTGGCGATGGGCTTCGACGCCGCGGCCGACGACGTCGTCACCAGCGCGCAGAGCGCCGCGCGACTGTTGGCGTCCCAACTGGATTCCGGGTCGAAGGTCCTCGTCATCGGTACCGACGCCCTCGCCGACGAAGTTCGCACGGTGGGTCTCGAGCCGGTGCGTAAGTTCGCCGACGAGCCCGCCGCAGTGGTGCAGGGGCATTCACCGCAGACCGGGTGGGCCGATTTGGCCGAGGCCGCGCTCGCCATCCGCGCGGGTGCGCTGTGGGTGGCGGCCAACGTGGACCGCACCCTCCCGTCGGATGTCGGTCTGTTGCCGGGCAACGGGTCGATGGTCGCGGCGCTGGAGACCGCGACAGATCAGCGGCCGCAGGTGGCGGGCAAGCCGCAGCCGCCGCTGCTGCTCGACGCGCTCGCCCGTGGCGACTTCGAACGCCCGCTGGTGATCGGTGACCGCCTGGACACCGACATCGCCGGCGCCAACGCCGCGGGTCTGCCGAGCATGTTGGTGCTGACCGGCGTCAGCTCGGTCACCGACATGATCTACGCCGACGCCGCCGAGCGTCCCAACTACCTGGCCGCAGACCTGCGGTCGCTCAACGCCGAGAGCAGCACGCTGCGGGTCGCCCCGCATCCGTCGTGGCGCGTCGAGGTCGGCCCGCAGGACGTGACCGTCTACTGGACCGGACGCGACGCGGAGGATCCGCTGAGCATCGCCCGCGCGGTGGCCAGCACCGTGTGGGGGTCGAGCGTCGACGGGGTGCGGTTCGCCATCCTCGGCGGCGATCACACGGCGCACGAGGCGCTGGAGCGCTGCTCGCTGGCGGAGCCGTCCGATCAGCTAGCGTGAACGGCGAGATGACGACCGATCCCGAACAGATTCGCGCCCGGGTCGCGGCACTGCTGGCCGAGCTTCCCGATCCTGCTGCCGACGATTCCGAACACGTCGACGTCGAGGGCATCGCCGCACGCCTGGAAGAGGCTCACGACCTGCTGGTTCGGGCGCTGGAATCCGTCGAGAGGTAAGCATCAGGTGACTCGGCGCGCTCGCGTTGATGCCGAGCTGGTTCGGCGTGGTCTGGCACGGTCCCGACAGCAGGCGGCGGAGATGATCGAGGCCGGCCGGGTGCGCATCGACGGCATGCCCGCCGCCAAGCCCGCGACCGCGGTCACGGTCGACGCCAAGCTGACCGTCACCGGAGCCGACGAACGCACCTGGGTGTCGCGGGGCGCCCACAAACTCATCGGCGCCCTCGACGCCTTCGACGTGACGGTGGCAGGCCGTCGCTGCCTGGACGCCGGCGCGTCGACCGGCGGCTTCACCCAGGTGCTGCTGGATCGTGGCGCCGCCGAGGTGGTCGCCGCCGACGTCGGCTACGGCCAGCTCGCCTGGCCGTTGCGCTCCGATGATCGCGTGGTGGTGCTGGAGCGGACGAACGTCCGCACCCTGACTGCCGAGGCCATCGGCGGGCCGGTGGACCTCATCGTGGCCGACCTGTCGTTCATATCCCTGGCGACGGTGCTGCCCGCGCTGGTGTCCTGCGCGTCGGACGACGCCGATATCGTTCCCATGGTGAAGCCACAGTTCGAGGTCGGCAAGGCGCGGGTCGGACCCGGCGGTGTCGTGTCGGACCCCGCCGTCAGGGCGGACGCGGTTCTCTCGGTCGCCCAGCGGGCCGCCGAATTGGGATGGCATGCCGTCGACGTCACGTCCAGCCCGCTTCCTGGGCCGTCGGGCAACGTCGAATTCTTCCTGCGCCTGCGCGCGCAGACCGACCGTCCACTCCTGGGCGAGTACCTGGAGCACGCCGTACGTCGAGCGATCGAAGAAGGGCCACAATGACCGGCGACCGCCAGGTGCTGCTCGTCGTCCACACGGGCCGTGACGAGGCCACCGAGACCGCTCGTCGAGTGGAGAAGGTGCTCAGCGAGAACGGGATTGGGCTCCGCGTGCTCGCCGCCGAGCAGGTGGACCACCAGCCGCTGCACAGCGCGGCGGAGATCAAGGACGCCATCGGCCCCGAGATCCAGGTCGTCGACGCCGACGAGCGGGCGGCCGAGGGATGCGAGATGGTGCTCGTGCTCGGCGGCGACGGCACGTTCCTGCGGGCGGCCGAACTCGCCCGCAACGTCGAGATTCCGGTGCTCGGGGTCAACCTCGGTCGCATCGGCTTCCTCGCCGAGGCCGAAGCCGGCGCCATCGACACCGTGCTGGAGCAGGTGATCACCCGCAACTACAGCGTCGAGAACCGCATGACGCTCGACATCGTCGTGCGCGTCGACGGCAAGATCACCCAGCGCGGATGGGCGCTCAACGAGGCCAGCCTGGAGAAGGGTCCCCGGTTGGGCGTCCTCGGCGTCGTCCTCGAGGTCGACGGCAGACCCGTCTCGACCTTCGGCTGCGACGGCGTACTGGTCTCCACTCCGACCGGGTCGACCGCCTACGCCTTCTCCGCCGGCGGCCCCATCCTCTGGCCGGATCTCGAGTCGATCCTGGTCGTCCCCAACAACGCCCATGCGCTGTTCGCCCGGCCCATGGTGACCAGCCCGGACGCGTCGATCGCGATCGAGGTCGAGGCCTCCGGGTACGACGCGATGGTGTTCTGTGACGGTCGACGCAAGATGGAGGTGCCCGCGGGTGGACGCCTGGAGGTCACCCGGTGCGGCACCTCGCTGAAGTGGATCAGGTTGGACAGCGCACCGTTCACCGACCGACTGGTACGCAAGTTCCAATTGCCGGTCGCCGGCTGGCGGGGGCACAGTGCTCGCTGAGATCAGGATCACCGAACTCGGCGCCATCAGGGCCGCGACGGCCGAATTCGACCGTGGGCTCACCGGGTCCGAACGCGCCGTCGTGGAGGGTCGCTTCACCACCACCGAACTGCAGGGCACCGTCGCCGACCGGATCGACGAGATCCTGGATTCCTCCGGTGCCGACCGCGACGACGACGGCAGTGTCATCGCCGCCAGGTCGGTCAGTCGCGACGGTCCGTCGCGCGCCTATCTCGGCGGTCGCAGCGTGCCGGCCAAGTCCTTGAGCACCTTCACCACGGAACTGCTTGCGCTGCATGGGCAGAACGACCAGCTGCGACTGATGCGCTCCGATGAACAGCGTGCGGCGCTC
>Ga0102593_1001828_pt1 | contig 18797 bp, 20 predicted proteins | sample AraplaCol_mMS_r2_2_FD_76862 | JGI IMG/M metagenome (GOLD analysis project Ga0102593, IMG submission 76862) | Arabidopsis root microbial communities from North Carolina, USA - plate scrape MF_Col_mMS_r2 (SPADES assembly) (version 2) | ecosystem: Host-associated > Plants > Roots > Endosphere...
GCCAGGCCCGTGCGGATCAGCTCGGCGCCGACGCCGCGACGACGGGCCTCGGGGTGTACGACGGCCTCGGCCATCGGGGGCGCGTCGTCCGTGGCGGGTGCGAGGTTGAGGTAGCCCACGATCTGGTCGTCGAGCGCCGCGACGAGGTGCTTGGTGCGGTCCCGTGGCAGCTCGCGCAGGATCTGGTCACCGACGGGTGCGGTCCCGTCGACGGCGCGGGCCGCGTCCACGATCGCGGTGATCCGTCGCTGCTCGGCGTCGGACGGCGTCGGACGCCAGACGACGTCGGTCATCGGGCGCGAAGCGGGTCGCCAAGGTCGTCGACGAATCCTGCCGGGTCCTGGTCGTAGGCGTCCGCGTCGTCGAAGTCGTCCGCGGGGTCGGACTCGGGGGCGGGCGGACGTCCCCGCGCCGGCCGGACCGCCTTGTACCCGACGTTGCGCACGGTGCCGATCAGCGATTCGTATTCGGGCCCCAGCTTGGCGCGCAGGCGTCGGACGTGGACGTCGACGGTGCGGGTGCCACCAAAGAAGTCGTAACCCCAGACCTCCTGCAACAGCTGCGCCCGGGTGAACACCCGACCGGCGTGCAGTGCCAGGTACTTCAACAGCTCGAACTCCTTGTAGGTGAGGTCGAGCGGTCGGCCGCGAAGCCGGGCGGTGTAGGTGCCCTCGTCGATGACGAGTTCGCCAAGATTGACCTTGCCCGCACTTTCCTGGTCGGCGGCGCCGCCGCGGCGTCCGACGAGCAGCCGCAGCCGCGCGTCGATCTCGGCAGGGCCGGTACTGGGCAGCAGGATCTCGTCGAGACCCCATTCCACGTTCACGGCGACCAAGCCGCCTTCGTTGACCACGGCGACCACGGGCACCGCCGTACCGGTGGTGCCCAGCAACCGGCACAGGCCGCGCGCAGCGGCGAGATCGGTTCGCGCGTCGACGATGGCCACGTCGGCGGTGCCCGCCTCCAGCAACGACGACACCTCAGTCGGGGCAGCGCGCACACTGTGCGCCAACAGGGCCAACGACGGCAGCACCGATTCCGGGTGCGGGTCGACGGTCAGTAGCAGTAGATCCAACGGGTCCTCCAGCGCATTTCGGGAAGGTGACCCGGCGTCGTCATCGGTGACACGGCTGGCAATCTCCCAGATTCATGGCTGACACGCGGCCGTTACCGGCCGACGATGGCATAACGATAGCGTGCAACCTGCGAATTTGCCGCGCTGGGCAATTACTGGCAACCGGCGTAGGCCAGAATGTCCGGGTGCGCAAGGTGCTGATCGGACTCGTCGCGACGGTCACGACGCTGACGGTGGGCGCAGTCGGCACCGATTTCGGCATGGCCATCTACGCGGAGTACCACTGGTCACGCACCGTCCGAGCGGCCAATCACCTCGCCTTCGACCCCTGGGTGGGCATCCTCGGCTTTCCGTTCGTCACCCAGGCGTCCGACCACCACTACCGGGAGGTCGAGATCCGCGCCGCGGGGGTGGACCACCCCGTCGTCGGGAAGGCCTCCATCGAGGCGACGATGCACTCCGTGGACCTCGGCGACGCGTCATGGCTGCTCACACCAGGCGCCACGTTGCGCGTCGGCAAGCTGGAGGGCCGCCTGATCGTCGACTCCACGCACGTCGGGCGGTTCATGGGGATCAAGGATCTGCTCGTCGAGGCACCACCGAAGGAGACCAACGACGCCACCGGCGGGACGACCGAATCCGGCATCTCGGGCAGCCGCGGGCTGGTGTTCACCGGAACGCCCACCGCGGCGGGCTTCGACAAGCGCATCAGCGTGTCGGTCGACCTGTCCACCCCCGAAGACGACGACACCACGCTGGTCTTCACCGCCACCGACGTACTGACCGGCCCTGGCACGGCCGACGAGCAGGTGCCCGACGACAAGAAGGCCGCGGTGCTGGCGGCGTTCGAGACCAGGATGCCGGGGATGAAACTGCCGTTCGCGATCGCGCCGACCAGCGAGGGGGCCCGCGGTTCGGACATCATCATCGAGGGCATCACCACGGACGTGGCGGTGGCGGTCGACGGGTTCAGGCAGTCATGAGCTCACTGCCAGTCGTGATCGGGGTGCTGGTGGCGGCCTTGGCCGTGGCGGTCGTCGTCGGGCGCCTGCTCACCAGGCGTGACGGCGTGGTGCGCCCCACCGAGGGGGCCGCGGTCAGCGTGCCCGGCCTCGACCTGCCCAGTGGCCGACCCGCGATCGTCCACTTCAGCGCCGAGTGGTGCGGGCCGTGCGCGGGGGTGCGACGGGTGGTCGACGACGTCTGCGCCGGGCTGCCCGAGGTTGCTCACGTGGAGGTCGACATGGACGCCAATCCCGCCGCTGCGCGCGAGCTTTCGGTGCTGTCGTTGCCGACGACGTTCATCTTCGACGCCGACGGCCGGCAGCGGTACCGCACCTCAGGCGTGCCGAGGGCCGCTGACCTGCGATCGGCTCTCCAACCGCTATTGGCCTGAGGGCCGTGTCATTGGGTAAGCTCTGCGGCGTGTCCTCCCGCGTCGAGCTCGCGCTCACCAAGCGCCGCGCAGTAGATCTGTGCCGCGTCGCGGGTTTCTGTTGTCGCTGTCATAGCTGCTGAGTAGCCGCGCGACCTCCCGTCGCCCTCGGAGCAGCCACTCGGGCATGCCCCGCCCAGCCTCGCCACGACAGCAGGAGCAGACCGTTGCCGAACAAGACCACCACACCGGAACAGGTCGACGTCCGGGGTCCCCGATTCACCGCATGGGTGACCACCGCCGTCCTCGTGGTCGCGCTGCTGGCGTCGGCCTACAGCCCGGTCGCCGCCGCGATCATCCTCGGCCTTCAGTCCGTCGTGTTCGCCGTGGGCGCCGTCGGCGGACCGCGCGCGAATCCCTACGGTCGGGTGTTCGCCGCGCTCGTGGCGCCGCGCCTAGGTCCGGTGACCGAGCGCGAGCCCGTACCGCCGTTGAAGTTCGCTCAGCTGGTGGGATTGGTGTTCGCGGTGGTCGCGGCCGTCGGGTTCGCGACCGGGCTGACGGTTCTGGGTCTCGTCGCCACCGCGCTCGCACTGGTCGCGGCGTTCCTCAACGCCGCCTTCGGCATCTGCCTCGGGTGCCGGCTCTACCCGCTCGTCACCCGATTCCGCACTACCGCCACCCCCGCCTAATCTGTCGAACACTTAAGCAACCGAAGGGATTTCATCCATGGCACGCTCCGACGTCCTGGTCTCCGCCGACTGGGCCCAGAGCAATCTCGACACCCCAGGGATCGTCTTCGTCGAGGTCGACGAGGACGCCAGCGCCTACGACGACGGCCACATCGCCGGCGCCGTCAAGCTGGATTGGCGCAAGGACCTCCAGGACCCGGTCAAGCGCGACTTCCTCGATCAGCACCAGTTCTCCAAGCTGCTCTCCGAGAAGGGCATCTCGAACGACGACACCGTCGTCCTCTACGGCGGCAACAACAACTGGTTCGCCGCCTACGCGTACTGGTACTTCAAGCTCTACGGGCACGAGGACGTGAAGCTGATCGACGGCGGCCGCAAGAAGTGGGAGCTCGACAGCCGCCCGCTGGTCACCGAGGTGCCCGAGCGGCCCGCCACGTCCTACACCGCATCCGCCCCCAACACCGCGATCCGGGCCTTCCGCGACGAGGTGATCGCTGCCATCGGCACCAAGAACCTGGTCGACGTCCGCTCCCCCGACGAGTTCTCGGGCAAGATCCTCGCGCCGGCCCACCTGCCGCAGGAACAGAGCCAGCGGGCCGGCCACGTCCCCACCGCCGTCAACGTGCCGTGGAGCAAGGCCGCCAACGAGGACGGCACGTTCAAGTCCGACGAGGACCTCGCCAAGCTCTACGAGGCGGCCGGGCTCGACGGCTCCAAGGAGACCATCGCCTACTGCCGCATCGGCGAGCGGTCCTCGCACACGTGGTTCGTCCTGCAGGAATTGCTGGGCCATCGGAATGTCAAGAACTACGACGGTAGTTGGTGTGAATACGGCTCCCTGGTGGGCGCCCCGATCGAGTTGGGAAGTTGATATGTGCTCTGCACCCAAGCAAGGACTGACGTTGCCGGCCAGCGTTGACCTCGAGAAGGAAACGGTCATCACCGGTCGCGTCGTCGACGGTGCCGGCCAGACCGTCGGCGGCGCCTTCGTGCGCCTGCTCGACGCGTCTGACGAGTTCACCGCCGAGGTCGTCGCGTCGGCCACCGGGGACTTCCGGTTCTTCGCCGCCCCCGGTACGTGGACGCTGCGCGCCCTGTCCCCCGCGGGCAACGGCGACGCCAGCGTCGCGCCGTCGGGCGCCGGGATCCACGAGGTCGACGTCAAGGTCGCCTAGCTCGGCCTGGCGACCCTCGCGGGCGGTGTCCCGGATCTTCGGGGCACCGCAGCCGAGCCGAACCCCGGTCGCCGCGCGGCCCCGCGCCGCCACTAGAATCAGTCACGTGGTGCTCTTCTTCGAAATCCTGCTCGTCGTGGCAGTCGTCGTCATCACCTGGTTCGCCCTGTACACGGTGTACCGGCTGATCACCGACGAGTTGTGACCCCGGACGACGACGCCGAGGTCCCCGGCGAGACCGCCGATGCCGTTGATCCAACTCCGACGGGGTCGGTGACGCCCGGTTCCGGTGACCGCGCCGTCGCGGGTGCCGCCGAGCGCGCCAGGATCACGGCAGCGCGAAATCTCCCCACCTTCGACGACCTTCCCGTTCCGGCGGACACCGCCAATCTCCGCGAGGGCGTCAGTCTCGACGACGCCCTGCTGGCTCTGTTGCCGCTGGTCGGGGTGTGGCGCGGTGAGGGCACCGGTCGTGGACCGGACGGCGACTACGCGTTCGGTCAGCAGATCTCCGTGTCCCACGACGGTGGCGAGTACCTGAACTGGGAGGCACGCTCGTGGGCGTTGTCCGAGTCCGGCGAGTACGTCGGACCGTCGCTGCGTGAGGTCGGATTCTGGCGATTCGTCAACGACCCGGAGGACCCCGCGGAGACGCAGGCGATCGAGCTACTCCTGGCCCATTCCGCCGGATACGTCGAGCTCTTCTACGGCCACCCCTTGAACCAGTCTTCGTGGGAGTTGGCGACGGATGCGTTGGCCCGCAGCCGGTCGGGTGTGCTCGTCGGTGGCGCCAAGCGCCTCTACGGAATCGTCGAGGGCGGTGACCTCGCCTACGTCGAGGAACGGGTCGACGCCGACGGCGGGCTGGTGCCCCACCTCTCGGCGCGACTGTCCCGCCACGTCGGCTAGTCGACCAGGTCCAGACATGGAGCGGCCCCCGAGCCGTTGGTTCCTGGTTGGACTGACCGAGGGGCTCGGGGGCCGGGTGACTGCCGGGAATTCGCCAGCGCACGCTGGTAAACACCCGGTGCTGCTAGCGGGCAGCCACCTCACTTGTCCATGAGTCAATCAATTTCTGGACCACCTCCTTCCTGTGTAAGGACGAAGGTACTCCCGGATCCCGGTGTCGACAACCGCTTTTCGGCGTCGCTCAGTCGGAAGCGCCGAGAGCCTCGTCGACCATCGCCGACACCTCCGTCTCCCGGGCAGCCGCAGTCAGGGCCTGACCGTCCAGCGTGTGAATGCGCGCCGCCAGCGTGACACTCGACAGCAGCCAAACGCCCTCGGCAGCAAGGAGATCGCTTCTGCGAAGCGGCCGCTCCTCGCAGCTCGTGCCCCGCCGCCGGGCGACCTCGAGCAGCGCCCCCACTGTCGTGCCGGGCAGGATCGGCAGCGTCGCAGGCGGCGTCACCAGCACTCCGTCGGCGGTGGCGATCAGCACGCTCGACCGCGGCCCCTCCAGCACGTAACCCTCGGTGCTCGTCAACACCACGTCTCCGGCTCCGTGGGTCTGGGCGTGCCTCAGCGCCGCGGCGTTGACGGCATAGGACAGTGACTTCACCCCGGCCGTCGACCACGGCGGCAGCCCCGTCCGCGTTGACGGCGGGTCGCCGACCGAGATCCCGCGGTCCAGGGTGATCGCCGAGACCCCGTCACGGCGGGCGGCCGCGACCCGATCGGGCAGCGGCGAGGCGGTGACGAAGCCGAATGGCTCGCCGTCACGACCGCGGCCCCACACCAGCCGCATGACGGCCTCGCCTGCCCCGGGCCACCGCCGAGCGGCCACGGCCACCGCGATGCGCCATCGGGGCAGATCCGGCGGTGGCAGCCCGACGGTCGCCGCGGAGCGCGCCAACCGGTCGAGGTGTCGCCCCACCAGACATGCCCGCCCGCCGCGGACCAGCAGGGTCTCGAAGACGCCGTCGCCGCGGGCGAACAGCGGATCGTCGACGCGTCCGACGGGGACGTCTGCGGCGACGACCGCGCCGTCGAGGGTGACGACGATCTCCGCGAGGGACGTCATGGGCACCGACCATAGTGCGGCGCGACCTCCGTACGCTGGAAGGATGTCTGCCGTACCCGCCCCAGAATCTGGTCCCGACGCCGGCGCCACGTGGCACTACGGCGACCCGTTTGGCGAGCAGCGGGCCGCCCAGAGCGGCGTCGTCGTGGTGGACAGGTCGCATCGCGCCACCATCGCGCTGACGGGTGCCGAGCGCCGAAAGTGGTTGCACACCATCTCGACTCAACACGTCGCCGACCTCCCCGACGGGGCCGTGGTGGAGAATTTGAGCCTCGACGCGCAGGGGCGTGTCGAAGATCACTGGCTGCAGACCCAGCTCGACGGGGTCACCGTCGTCGACACCGAACCGTGGCGCGGCGAGGAGTTGCTGGCCTACTTGCGCAAGATGATCTTCTGGGCCGACGTGGCGGCCGAACCCGCCGGCCTCGCCGTCCTGTCCCTGCTGGGCCCTCGGGTCGACGATCCGGCCGTCCTCGCGGCTCTCGGCGTCGCCGCACTGCCGGCGGTCGCCACCGCATCACCGCTGCCAGACGGCGGTTTCGTGCGCACGCTGCGACCCGGTGAGGTCGACGTGGTGGTGCCCCGCGACGCCGTCCCGTCATGGGTCGCCCGGCTGACCGCGGCGGGGGTCCAACGTGCGGGCATCTGGGCCTACGAGGCGCAAAGGGTGGCCGCGGTCCGACCCCGGCTCGGCGTCGACACCGACGAGCGGACCATTCCACACGAGGTCGGCTGGATCGGCGGCCCCGGCGAGGGGGCCGTTCACCTCGACAAGGGCTGCTACCGCGGTCAGGAGACCGTCGCGCGGGTGCACAATCTCGGAAAGCCGCCGCGAATGCTGGTGCTGCTCCAGCTCGACGGGTCGGCCGACCGCCCGGCACCCGGTGATCCGGTTCTGGCCGCCGGCCGCTCGATCGGGCGGCTGGGCACCGTCGTCGACCACGTGGACCACGGTCCCGTCGCGCTGGCGCTGCTCAAACGCGGCGTGCCGGCGGACACCCAGCTGAGCACCGGCGGGGAGACGCCGGTGAGTGCGCTGATCGATCCGGATTCGCTGCCCGAGGTGGCCGAGGTGGGCGCGGGACGGCTCGCCGTGGAACGTCTGCGGAGCGGTCAGCGTTGAGCAGAAGGTCGCCGCGCTCGCCGCGGGGATGGCCCTGCCAGCATGAGACCGACGGGCACGGTAAAGTGTCGACAGGACGATAAAACACATTCAGATCGGAGCCGCCTGCACATCGGGCCGCTCCGTTATTGCGCGAGGGGGTCCCCCATGGGCCGCGGCCGGGCGAAGGCGAAGCAGACGAAGGTCGCTCGCGACCTCAAGTACAGCTCGCCACAAACCGATTTCCAACGGTTACAGCAGGAGCTGGGTGGTTCCGGTTCCCCCGAGCCGGACATCCTGAGCGACGGACCGGTCGACGACCGCTGGGTCGACGACGACGACTGGCGCCGCTGACCGGTCGTCCTCGACGAGGCCGACGTCGCGCGGCTCAGAACCTCGGGTGCTGCCCGACCATCTGAGCGCGCGACTTGTCCTTGCCGCCCTTGGCCACCGTGCCCAGGGTCCAGCAATCCAGGTGTCGCGCAGTCAAGATCGCCAACGCACGGTCGGTGTCCTCCGGCGCGACGATGGCGACCATGCCGACGCCCATGTTGAACGTCTTCTCCATCTCCGACCGTTCGATGCGTCCTCGCTGGGCGATCATCGCGAACACCGGGGCCGGCGTCCACGTGCCCCGATCCAACTCGGCGCTCAGCCCGTTGGGGATGACCCGTTCCAGATTGCCGGCGAGTCCGCCGCCGGTGACGTGGCAGAACGTGCGAACCTGCGTCTCGGCGGCCAACGCAAGACAGTCCTTGGCGTAGATCCGCGTCGGCTCGAGCAGTTCCTCACCCAGGGTCCGGCCGAATTCCTCGACGTGTCCGGCGAGGTTGCCGCGGTCGATCTCCAGAAGAACCTTGCGCGCCAACGAGTATCCGTTGGAGTGCAGTCCGGTCGAAGCCATCGCGATGATGACGTCGCCGGGCTTCACGCGGTCGGGGCCGAGCACGTCGTCGGCCTCGACCACGCCGACGCCCGTTGCGGAGATGTCGTAGTGGTCGGGTGACATCAGACCCGGGTGTTCGGCGGTTTCGCCACCCAGGAGCGCACAGCCGGCGATGACGCAGCCGTCGGCGATGCCGGACACGATCTCCGCCACCCGTTCGGGGACCGTCCGGCCGACGGCGATGTAGTCCTGCAGGAAGAGGGGCTCCGCGCCGCAGACGACGAGGTCGTCGACGACCATCGCCACGAGGTCGAGGCCCACCGTGTCGTGCTTGTCCATGGCCTGCGCGATCGCCAGCTTGGTTCCGACACCGTCGGTGGACGACGCCAGCAGTGGTTCGCGGTATCCCCCACGCAGGGCGAACAGCCCGGCGAATCCGCCGAGCCCTCCCCTCACCTCGGGTCGGGTGGCCTTCTTCGCCAGCGGTTTGAACAGCTCGACTGCGCGGTCACCCGCCTCGATGTCCACTCCGGCAGATGCGTAGGAGGCGACGCCGTCGTCCTCCCGCTGATCGTCGCTCATCGGGTATGAGGGTACCGGTCGCACCGATGCCAGCGCACATGCGACGGCCGGTGTGACACGCTGCACGCATGAGCCACCACCGCACATTCGCCGCCGTCCTCGCCGTGGCGGCCGCAGCGGCTCTCGGCTCGGCCGCGTCGGCGGGCGCCACCCCGAGTCGCGGAGTGGACGCCAGGGTGCTGTCGCAGGCCACGGTGAACGGACACGACTACATCTCCAAGGAGATCACCATCGCGCCGGGCGGAAGCACCGGATGGCACTGGCATCCGGGCCGCGTCTACGGCGTCGTCCGGTCGGGCACCCTGACCCACGACTTCGCCGACTGTTCGGTCGACGGCGTGTACTCCGCCGGGGCGCCGATCACCGAGGACAGCGGCGCTGACCACGTCCACGAGGGCCGCAATCTCGGTTCGGAGCCGGTCGTGATGTGGGTCCTCTACATCGACGACGCGGGTGCGCCGCCGGCGGTCGACGCACCAAACCCAGGCTGTCCGTTTGAATGAGGCGCTACCGGGACATCTGTATCGGTGACTGCTCCGAATACATCGGTAGTGGACACCGATGGACGGAGGCTGGATGTCGGACGCTGAGTCGCGCCGCTCATTGGTGACGGGGGCTACCGGATACATCGGTGGTCACCTGACCGCCCTGCTGGTCGAGAAGGGCGAGAACGTACGCGCCATGGCGCGCACCCCGGAGAAGCTTCGTGACGCGCCGTGGCGCGATCGGGTCGAGGTGGTGAAGGGCGACCTCGGGGACCGGGAATCGCTGGAGGCCGCGTTCGACGACGTCGACGTCGTCTACTACCTGGTGCACTCGATGGGCAGTTCGCGTGACTTCGTCCGCGAAGAGGAGAAGTCCGCCCGCAACGTGGCCGCCGCAGCCGAGAAGGCGGGCGTGCGACGCATCGTCTACCTGTCGGGCCTGCATCCCAAGGGCGAATTGTCCCGCCACCTGCGCTCGCGAAACAAAGTCGGCGAGATCCTGATGGACTCGTCGGTGGAGACGGTGGTGCTGCAGGCAGGCATCGTCATCGGGTCCGGATCGGCGTCCTTCGAGATGGTGCGCCACCTGACCGACCGCCTGCCGGTGATGACCACCCCGAAGTGGGTGCGCAACAAGATTCAGCCGATCTCGATCGACGACGTGCTCTACTACCTGGCCGAGAGTGCCGACGCGCCGCTGCCCAAGTCACGGACCTTCGACGTGGGATGTCCCGACGTCCTGGAGTACGCCGACGCGATGCAGATCTACGCCGAGGAGGCGGGGCTGCGGCGTCGGTTCATCGTGGCGCTGCCGCTGCTCACCCCCAACATCGCGAGCTGGTGGGTGGGTCTCGTGACACCGATCCCGTCCGGTCTGGCGCGTCCGCTGGTGGAGTCCCTCGAACACGACGCGGTCATGTCGGAGCACGACATCGACGGTGTCATCCCGCCGCCGCCCGGCGGTCTCACCAACTACCGGGAGTCGGTACGGCGCGCGCTCGAACAGGACGGAACGACCGGTTCCGGTCGACGCCACCTGATCCGCTTCAGTTCGACGGCGCCGCAGTAGTTTTGGTCGGAGCCGTCACGGACGCCACGACGGCGGAGCCGTCACGGGACGTCACGATGGCAGAGCCGTCACGGGCGCCGCAGCGCCGAGGCGTTGTCGTTCTCGGACTGCACGCCGGTACGAGCGGCGTTGGCCAGCATGTGCTCGATGACGTTCTTGCCCAGAGCCGATTCGCTGGGCAGTTCGATCGGGTACTCCCCGTCGAAGCACGCCGAGCACAGCCGCGACGCAGGCTGTTCGGTCGCGGCGATCATCCCCTGGTGCGAGATGTAGTTGAGGCTGTCGGCGCCGATCGCGCGACGCACGGCGTCGAGCATCTCGGCCTCGTTGGCGCCGGCGTTCGACGCGTTGGCGATCAGCTCGGCAGGCGTGGCGAAGTCGATGCCGTAGAAGCACGGCCACTTCACCGGCGGCGAGGCGATCCGGACGTGCACCTCGAGGGCGCCGGCCTCCCGAAGCATTCTGATCAGGGCCCGCTGGGTGTTCCCGCGCACGATCGAGTCGTCCACGACGATCAGCCGCTTGCCGCGGATGACTTCCTTCAGCGGGTTGAGCTTGAGTCGGATGCCCAGCTGGCGAATGGTCTGCGACGGCTGAATGAAGGTCCGGCCGACGTAGGCGTTCTTCATCAGGCCCTGCCCGAACGGGATGCCCGACTCCTGCGCATAGCCCACCGCAGCGGGGGTACCGGACTCGGGCACGCCGATCACCAGGTCGCCGTCGACGGGTGATTCGCGGGCCAGTCGCCGTCCGATGTCGACCCGGGTGGCGTGCACCGAACGGCCGCCGATGACGCTGTCGGGCCGGGCCAGGTAGACGTACTCGAACACACACCCCTTGGGGGTGGGGTTGGCGAAGCGTGTGGAGCGCACGCCGTCGGCGTCGATGGCGAGCAATTCGCCGGGCTCGATGTCACGGACGAACGCGGCGCCGACGATGTCGAGCGCAGCCGTCTCCGACGCCACCACCCAGCCACGGTCCAACCGACCGAGCGACAGCGGGCGCACGCCGTACGGATCGCGGGCGGCGTAGAGCGTGTTCTCGTCCATGAAGGTCAGGCAGAACGCGCCGCGCACGGTCGGCAGAAGTTCCAGCGCGGCCTGCTCGAGGGTGGCGTCGGCGGCGCCGTGTGCCAGCAACGCGCCCAAGATGTCGGAGTCCGTCGTGGCAGCGGCGGCACCGCGGGTGTCGGTCAAGCCGGCCTCGCGGGCGCGGGCGGCGAGTTCGGTGGTGTTGACGAGGTTTCCGTTGTGTCCGAGGGCGACGCCGGTGCCCGCGGCGGTGTTCCTGAACACCGGTTGGGCGTTCTCCCAGGTCGTGGATCCCGTCGTGGAGTATCGGCAGTGGCCGATGGCGACGTGGCCCTCCATGGCTGCGAGGGTCTGCTCGTCGAAGACCTGGCTGACGAGGCCGAGATCCTTGAACACCAGTACCTGGGATCCGTCGGCGACGGCGATGCCTGCCGCCTCCTGCCCTCTGTGCTGCAGGGCATAGAGGCCGTAATAGGAGAGCTTCGCCACGTCTTCGCCGGGAGCCCAGACCCCGAAGACGCCGCATTCTTCCTTGGGCTCGTTATCCGTGTCGTCCGTCGGGTCGATCTGCTCGGCGGTCACGATCAGTGTGCTCCCTGGGGCCGTGGGTGACGGGCTTCAGTCTACGGTCAACAACTGCCGAAGGTGGAATCGAAGCGCGGTGCGGGCGATCAATTCAACAGCGACGACCGCCGGCGCATTTCTGGACGGAGTGTGATCCGAGTGCGGCCCGACCAACTGCCACCCGACGAACCGGTCACCTGGAGCCTTCCCACGCGCATCGCGTTCCGCTTCTGCGTGGTCTACCTCGGGTCGTTTTGCCTCACGTTCGCGCAGATCGTCTTCGCCTTCACGGGGCTGCTGGCCCTGCTCCTGCCGGACGGAGCCGTCATCTGGCAGATGGTGGCCCTGCAACCGCTCACCCGCTGGTTCGGTCGCACGGTGCTCGGCGTCGACGCGGTCCTCACTCCGGGTTCCGGCAGCGGCGACCAGGCCGCGATCTGGGTGTATCTGGCCTGTCTGCTACTGGTGGCGGCGGTGGCGACCGTCGTGTGGTCGGTACTGGACCGGAGGCGTCTGGCCTATCCGCGGCTGGCCGCCTGGTTCGCAACGTTCCTGCGGGTGTGCCTGGGCGGTCAGATGCTGTTCTACGGGTTCGCGAAGGTCATTCCCACGCAGATGCCCTCGCCGCCCCTGAGGGCGTTGATCGAACCGTTCGGCGATTTCAGCCCGATGGCGGTGTTGTGGCTGCAGGTCGGCACGAGCCATCCCTACGAGATCGCCCTCGGAGCGGTCGAGGTGCTCGCCGGAGTGTTGTTGTTCGTCCCTCGCACGGCGACGGTGGGCGCTCTGGTCAGCCTGGTCGGCACCGGACAGATCTTCCTGCTGAACATGACCTACGGCGTGCCGGTGAAGATTCTGTCGTTTCACCTGTTCCTCATCAGTGCACTCCTGGTGGCGCCCACGGCGCGCCGACTGGTCGACGCGCTCGTGCTGGGTCGGGGCGTCGGACCCGAGGTGCGACCGGTCTTGTTCGGCTCGCCGCGACGCGACCGTCTGGCGAGGGTCGCGCAGGTGCTGCTCGGGGTGTGGGTGCTGATCGGATGCCTGGTGCTCAGCGTGCAGAGCTGGCACGAGTTCGGCGACGGACGCCCCAAGCCCGAGCTGTACGGCATCTGGCGGGTCGCCGAGTTCACCGTCGACGGCACCCCGCGGCCTCCCCTGCTCACCGACGACGTCCGTTGGCAGCGCGTCGTGTTCGACAGGCCGGGCGAGGTCAGTTACCAGCTGATGGACGGCACACTCGTCGACTCCGCCGCCGACACCACCGCCGACGGGCTCGTCTTCCCCGCCGAGGGCGGCTCGTTCGCCGTCGACCGGACGGGCGACCAGCTTCGACTGACCGGCCGCTGGCGGGGTTCCCCCACCTCGGTCACCCTGCGCCGTCAGCCGCTGGAGGACTTCACGCTGCGCAACCGCGGTTTCCATTGGGTACAGGAGGCGCCGTTCTTCGGCTAGGGCCCGAGGGGAACGATCGGCAGCCAGTCGGCGATCTCCGGGGCCCGCGATCCCGACGACTGCAACGTGCCCCCTGCCAGGGCGTCGGACATCGTCAGCAGGCCGGTGGCCAGCAGCAGCCAGGTGCGGGGATCGGCCTCGACCACGTTCGGAGGGTTGCCGCGCGTGTGCGCCAGACCCGAGATGCATTGCACCGCAACGAATGGTGGCACCCGCACCTCGACACTGGCACCCGGGGCCTGCGCGGCCAGAGTCCGTGCGGTCAGTCGCACCGCGTCGGCGATCGCACTGCGTTCCGGAGTCGTGGCGGTGCCGTCGCGAAGCCACTGCGCGACGGCCGCGACGGCGTCTCGGGTCTTCGTCGGATCGGCACTGCGACGATTGGCCATACCCTAGTCTCCCAGGATGGCCTTCGACCGCCACCACCCGCCATATCGGCTGGCAGGGGCGGCGCTGGTGGCGGTCGCCGTCCTCTTCGGCGGGCTGCTTGCCAAGCAGTACCGCGGCGACTTCGACGCTCGGGCGGCACTGACTCTGACCTCGGACCGGGCCGGTCTCGTCGTCGACCCCGGCTCGAAGGTGACGTTCAACGGCGTCGAGGTCGGCCGCGTCGCCGATCTCCGCACCACCGAGGTCGGCGGGCGCCAGCGGGCTGAGATCGCGCTCGAGATCGACGACGAATACCTACCCTCGATACCGTCCAACGTGCTCGCCGACGTGCGGGCCAGCACCGTGTTCGGCAACAAGTACGTCTCGTTCACCTCCCCCGACATCCCGTCCGGACAACGCCTTTCGCCGGGGACGACGATTCCCGTCCAGTCGGTCACCACCGAGTACGACACGCTGTTCGAGACGATCACCTCGATCGCGGCCATGGTCGACCCGGTCAAGCTGAATCAAACGCTGACCGCCACGGCACAGGCCCTCACCGGACTCGGTACGAAATTCGGCGAATCACTCGACGACGCGAACGTCGTCCTCGACGACCTGAACCAGCAGTGGCCGCGCATCCGCAGTGACCTCGCGCAGGCCGCGGACCTGCTGGAGGTCTACGCCGACGCTGCACCGGACCTGCTCGCCGGACTGGACTCCGCCTCGAGGACCGCGCACTCGCTCACCGCCCGACGCGACGACCTCGACGCGGCCCTGATGGCCGCGGTCGGATTCGGCGACACGGCCGCAGAACCGCTGGCGCGGTCGGGCCCGTTCTTCGTGCGCAGCGCCGCCGACCTGCGTCCGACGACCGCGCTGCTCGACGAGTACCGCGGCATGATCTTCTGCACCCTCCGCAACTACCACGACGTCGGGCCGAGAATTGCGACCGCCCTCGGCGGCGACAACGGGTATTCCTTGGCTGCGTTCGGAACGGTCATGGGAGCCGGCAATCCGTACATCTACCCCGACAACCTGCCGCGGATCAACGCCCGCGGTGGCCCAGAAGGCCGGCCGGGGTGTTGGCAGAAGGTCACCTACGACCTGTGGCCGCATCCGTACCTGGTGATGGACACCGGCTTCAGCATCGCGCCCTACAACCACGTCGAGTTGGGTCAGCCACTGGCCGTGGACCACGTGTGGGGCCGTCAGATCGGCGAGCTGACCATCAACCCGTGAGCCACTGGACGGTCAGAGCTGCCACCGCGCCCGCCTCGTTGACCGCCAGGTGGGCGAGCATCGGTGCAACGAGACTTCCGGACCGGTCGTAGGACCATCCGAAGACCCAGCCCGCACACCCGGTGACGGCGACGGTGCCGACGACCGTGTCGCCAGCCCCGCGGGCATCGGCGACGTGGGACAGACCGAACACCGTCGCCTGCGCGACGCGGCCCCACGTCGGCCCGAGGGCTCGTGCCGCAACGGTTCCCAGGGCCGCCCGGAACGCCGCCTCCTCCGACCACACCGTCCCCACCGGGATGCGCACCAGAAGCCATTCCGCCAGCGGTGCTGGCATGCTCCGTCGACCCATGCCCGTCCGCACCGATGGGACGACGGTGGCCGACGCCACCGCCACGGACACCGCACCTGCCGCCCGAAGACCCAGTCGCAGACCGCATCTGGACTCAGGCGGCCGCAGACCGAGTGGGGCGCGGGTGCACGCGACGAGTGCCGCCGCCAGCACGGCCTGTGAGACCGTCCGCCATCGCGGGCCCAGCCTCGGCGCAATCAGGCCGCTCCAACACGTCAGCCCTGCAGCAATGAGGAGTGCTCGACCTGCGTTGGGCTGCACCGGCATCCGTCAGGCGGTGACGGTCACCCGAACAGTGCGGGAAGCACGCCGTCGGACGTGCTGCGCAGTTCGTCGAGACTGACCGAGAACTGACCTTGGACCTCGACCGACGTGCTGCCCTCGTCCACCACGCCGATGCGTTCGACGGGCAACCCACGGGCCTCGCACATCGCCCGGAACCGGCTCTCCTCGGTGCGCGGTACCGCGACGAGCACGCGGCCGGCGGACTCGGAGAACAGCGTCACGAACGGGTCGGCACCCTCCGGAAGGACCAAACGACAACCGGTTTCGCCGGCCATGGCCGACTCGACGACTGCTTGGATGAGACCGCCCTCGGACAGGTCGTGGGCCGCGGAGATCAGACCGTCACGTGAGGCCGACACCAGGACTTCGGCGAGCAGCTTCTCGCGGGCCAGATCGACCGTGGGCGGCAGGCCGCCGAGGTGGTCCGCGGTGACCTGCGCCCACACCGAACCGTCGAACTCGTCACGGGTGTCGCCCAGCAACATCAGCGTCTCACCGGGTTCGGTGCCGAAGGCCGTGGGGACCCGTCGCCTGACGTCCTCCAGCACGCCGAGCACGCCGACCACCGGAGTGGGCAGGATCGGGGTGGTGCCGGTCTGGTTGTAGAAGCTGACGTTGCCGCCGGTGACCGGAATGCCAAGGGCCGCACAACCATCGGCGAGTCCGCGGACAGCCTGCGAGAACTGCCACATCACACCGGGATCCTCCGGGGAGCCGAAGTTCAGGCAGTTGGTGACCGCCAACGGCGACGCACCGGTGACCGCGACGTTGCGGTACGCCTCGGCCAGGGCCAGCTGGGCGCCCGTGTACGGGTCGAGCTGGGTGTAGCGACCCGAGGCGTCGGTGGAGATGGCCACGCCGCGACCGGTCTCCTCGTCGATGCGCAGCACACCGCCGTCGGCGTGCTCGGCCAGCACCGTGTTGCCCCGAACGTAGCGGTCGTACTGCTCGGTGATGAACGCTCGGCTGCAAAGGTGTGGACTGCCAATGAGTTTCAGCAGCGTCGCCCGCAGTTCGTCACCGGTGGACGGGCGCGGGATCGAATCGGAGGTGTCGGCGTTGAGCGCATCTTGGGTATGGGGCCGCTCGACGGGCCGTTCGTACACCGGGCCCTCGTGGGCCACTGTCCTCGGGGGCACGTCGACGACCGTCTCGCCGTTCCACGTGATCTGCAACCGGTCGCCGTCGGTGACTTCACCGATGACGGTGGCCAGCACCTCCCACTTGCGGCAGACCGCCATGAACGCGTCCACGTTCTCGGGTGCCACGACCGCGCACATGCGTTCCTGCGACTCGCTGGACAGCACCTCGGCAGGGGTCATGAACTTGGCCCGCAGCGGCACCTTGTCCAGTTCGATCGACATGCCGCCGTCGCCGGCGGATGCGAGTTCAGATGTGGCGCAGGATAATCCGGCTCCACCGAGATCCTGGATGCCGATCACCAGACCGGCGGCGTACAGCTCGAGGCAGCACTCGATGAGCACCTTCTCCATGAACGGGTCGCCGACCTGCACCGACGGCAACTTCTTGCGGCCCGGCCCCTCGCCCTCGTCGCCGCCAAAGGTCTCCGACGCCAGCACCGACACGCCACCGATGCCGTCGAGTCCGGTTCGCGCCCCGAAGAGGATGATCTTGTTGCCGGTACCGGAGGCGAAGGCGAGGTGGAGGTCCTCCTTGCGAAGCACCCCGACGCACAGCGCGTTGACCAAGGGGTTGCCCGCGTAGGAGGGGTCGAAGATCGTCTCGCCGCCGATGTTGGGCAGGCCGAGGGAGTTGCCGTAGCCGCCGACGCCGCGCACCACGCCGTCGAGCACCCGCCGGGTGTCGGGAGCGTCGGCCGCCCCGAAGCGAAGCTGGTCCATCACCGCGACCGGACGGGCACCCATGGCCATGATGTCGCGGACGATGCCGCCGACGCCGGTCGCCGCACCCTGGTACGGCTCGACGTAGGACGGGTGGTTGTGGGACTCGACCTTGAACGTCACCGCCCACCCGTCGCCGATGTCGACCACGCCCGCGTTCTCGCCGATGCCGGCGAGCATGGCGGACCGCATCTCGTCGGTCGTGGTCTCCCCGAAGTAGCGCAGGTGCACCTTGGAGGACTTGTAGGAGCAGTGCTCACTCCACATCACCGAGTACATGGCGAGCTCGGCGTCGGTGGGACGGCGCCCGAGGATGCCACGAATGCGCTGGTACTCGTCGTCCTTCAGGCCCAGTTCTTTGAACGGTTGCGGCTGATCGGGGGTCGAGGAGGCCTGCTCGACGCTGTCCACTTCGTGGGAGTACGCGGTCACCGCCATAGTTTATTCGGTTCCGCGACGGGCGAGCGCCCGCGCGGCGACGGGCCCCCCGAAACCGTGCAGGACGACACTGCCCAGCACCACCACGACCACGATCAGCAGGATGGTGTCCTCGTCCGGTGGGTCGAGCACGTTGTAGGCCAGCAGCCCGAAGACGATCACCGCGGCGCCACGTGGGCCGAGACCGCCCAGCATGACCCGTTCGGGCCAGCTGAACTTCGAGCCGACCATGGACAGCAGGACGGGCAGCATCCGCACCAGCGTCAGAGCCAGCAGGCAGAACACCACGATTCCGACGGTGAGGTCGGCCCGCCAGTACGCGATCAAGATCACCCCGCCGAAGACGAACCACATCAGCGACGTCAGCAGGAAGCCGAGGTCTTCGAGCAGTTCCAGCTCGCGCTCGTGGTCACTGGACTGCCGGTAGTAGTGGTACGCGACACCGCACAGGTAGGCCGCGACGAAGCCGTTGCCGTGCCACCACAGGGCCAGCGTGTAGGCCGCCGCCGGCGCTGCCACCACCAACACCCGCCGGGACTGGCCGGTCATCAGATGCCTGCCCTCGGCGAGGTTGGCGCTCAGTGCGAGGGCGGCGCCCACCGCCGCCCCGACGACGATGGCCTTGGCCGAATGCGGCAACGCCTCACGGATTTCGTCCCACGCGGGCCCGGCCTGCACGTGTTGGTCGGCCACGGCGAGGGCGAAGATGAAGATCGGCGACAGGATGCCGTCGTT
>Ga0102593_1001834_pt1 | contig 18735 bp, 17 predicted proteins | sample AraplaCol_mMS_r2_2_FD_76862 | JGI IMG/M metagenome (GOLD analysis project Ga0102593, IMG submission 76862) | Arabidopsis root microbial communities from North Carolina, USA - plate scrape MF_Col_mMS_r2 (SPADES assembly) (version 2) | ecosystem: Host-associated > Plants > Roots > Endosphere...
GGGCACGCGGCTGGATGCCGTGCTCGATGCGGCTCGCTGCTTTCGTTCGAGCCACGCCGCGCTGGCCAGCCTCACGCTGCTGCTGCCTGCGCCCGAACCGGCACTCGGCTGGCAACTGGCCGGCGACGCCGATGCCGCCCGGATGCTGGTGGCCACGCTGGCCGCTGAATGGGGTGCGCATGGGCTTCGCATCAATGCGCTGGAACTGCCGCAGTGCTCGGCGCCGCAGGCCTGCATGCCGCTGCTCGACTACGTGGCCGGCCCGCGCGCGCAGTTTCTGACCGGGCAGGTGTTGGCGTGGCCCTGATGGATGCACCGCAGCGTGGCGAGCGTTCGCCGCGAGTCACATTTGTTGCGGAATAAGAGCGAGAGGGAGATTGGCCCGGAGGGGACCAAATTCGATGCGCGAGCCCGCAGTAGATCTGGCTTCTTGGCATGGATTTCAGTAACGCGGACTTATTCGCTGCGCATCGCTAAAGACTTCCCGTTCGGTCCACGATCAGTCTTCAGACCAATTTGTTGGATTCCACCGATCTCCGACGCCGATCCCTATGTGACCTTCCAGCATCCAGGTCTCAAGTTCCTGTACTTCCTGTCCGGGAGGTCCGCTACCGCTACGGCGGCAAGTCGGTTGCGGTGGGGGCGGGGGACTCGCTGCTGTTCGAAGCGACCGCGCTGCATGGGATCGAGGCGCTTCAGACCCAACCTGTGTCCTACCTGTCCGTGGTGTTCACGCTGCGCGAATGAGCCGGACCCGAGCAACTGGAGAGCCGATGGCGCAGACATGTTGACGTGCTCTCAGGGCTTTCGTTCGTCGCCTGGAGCGTTCGCGGCCGGGGACACGCGGGCCCTCTGGATTGGCCGCGCGCTCTCGGTTCGCGCGGAGGCGATCCGGCCGACCTTTCTCACAATGATGGCGGACTTGAGTGATTGGGGAGAGCTTCTCGCCAAATCCGGGCAGCGAAATTCGCGAGGAGAAGTGCAGCGACGAGGAACGAGGTAGCACTTGGTATCGGAGCTTGGGCCCTGCCCGGTGCGCCTGCTTCTGCATGGGGGCGCCGGTCGTTGTTTTCGCCTGCAAGGGGTCAGTTTGAAGGCATGCTCTCGAGCGTATCCACCGCGGCCTGCAGCCCCTCCAGCACACGCTCGGCCACCCATGGGGAGAAGTTCTTGGGCAATTGCGCCTGCACTTCGCGGATCGCACTGGGCGTGCGCTCAATCAACTGCTGGATGATGGCTTCGGCGTCGTGGGCATAGCCCACCTGCTGGGCGGTGCTGTTGAAATGCCGGCGCTGGATAGTGGCCATGGTGTAGTGCTTGCTCTTGCCGAGAAGCGCCATGGCCATCTTCACATCGCGTGGCGCCCACTGGTTGGGGCCCTTGCCGAGGATGGGGTAGGCCGACATCACGTCATACATCTTCGTCAATTGGAAGCCGCCGCCGGCCAGCAGATGGATGCTGAAGTTCTTCGCGTGTCCATCCGGTGCGCGCAGCAGCCAGAACAGGACCTGTGAGGCCATCAACGTGCGCATGTCATCCGCAGCGGTCGCGGATTGTTGCAGCAGCGAAAAGAGCTTGCGCAGGCCAGGCCCTCCTTCGTTCTCGTACTTCACCAGGGGCGAGGTGCCCGTGGCTTGGCAGAAGTCTTCTTGGGGCAGTCGCAGGATGCGGCCGTTCGAGGTGCGCCTGTCGAAGCGTTCGACCACAAGGACGCGCTGTTTTCCGAACGAGGTGATGGTCGCGTCTGCAGTGGGTAGCCCGTAGGCGCGCAGCAGCTTCAGGCAGAGCCACTCGTTGTCCACGGAGGTGGAGAAGTCGGCTTGGCGCCCGCCGATCAGGCCCAGGGGGAGCTTGAAAATGTGTGTGGTGGGCGTGGTGCCCCGAGGCTTGTGCCAGGCGCCGTTCCACCATAAATAGGCGTCCTTTTCCTGCGCGCCGGCCAGCGAAATGCGGAAGTCGTCGTTTGGGTCGCCCGATGCGTCGAACTGGTCGGGGTTGACGACGCTCAGCAGGTGCCGCTCGATGGACTCGTCGTCGACGCGCACTGCTTGCACCTGATCGACGGCCGTTGGTGGCTCGGCCTCATCGAGGAGCTGAATGGCGCCCACGCAGTCGCGCCCGATGGCGCGTAGAAGGTCGAAGGCGTCTACCGAGCCCGTCTTGAAGCGCGCCGCCACGCGCTTGCGAATGGCATTGCTGTCGGGCAACAGGTTGTCAAAGTAGTGCTCGACGGCGGTGCCCTTGATGGGCTCGTTGTGCGGGTTGAAGGGCAGGGACAGGGACAGCGGGCGACCGACGTCCGAGCGAACCCAGGCGTCGTCGTAGTGAAGCTCCATGTCGCCGCGCGCGGGGATTGTCCAGCGGCCAACGCGTTCACCGTTGGACCAGAGGCCAAGGGTCTGACTGTGTGACCGACGGCCCATCTCACCACTCCGTCGTGCGTGGCCTGACCGCTGGCGCGCCGCGCGCGCCCAACTTCAGTTCGAGGCCGAGCGCCGAGCACCAGGTCAGGAGCTGCTTGAAGCTCAGCTCGTCAGGATGGAGTTCGAGGTAGGAAACCCGGTTCTGGCTGAGGTTCAACTTGGAGCCGATGGCCGCCTGGTTCAGCTTCAGTCGTTTGCGCGTGCTGCGCAGCAGCTGTCCTAGCTGATCGCCAGATACCAGAGGTTGGGCGGGAAGCGCGTCCATGGGTTATGGGTTAGCCGCATTTGTGATATCTCCAGTTTATCCTCAATACAGCTAAACGTCAAATATCTGAAATTCAGCTAAATAGAGAACAGCTTAAATGCAGCTACTCGGATGGCCAGCCTGAAGGCAGGGACCCCGGGACGCTCGGCGATGGCCGTCCGCACCCCGAGGATAGATATCCGCTTCCGCTGAAAACTTGAACACATCCGGTGGGTAGGCCGTGCGCATACGAAGTTCGAGGCTGCTGTCGACTCTGATTTCGAACAGTAGGCTCGACGGCCGAATCACTCCAGCCTTCGAGGGGCGTGACCGTTGCATTACTTGGGGCAAATTGCCTGTGCGTGACCCTCACGCGCGCGGACGGCGGTGATGCCCGGACGCCGATGCGCTCGATGGTCGGAGAAGGGGCCGTCGACCAGGGACCCGGCGCGGGTGCGTCAAGTGGCCGTGCATGCACGGCAGTCACTGACCAGGCCGCCCGTCTCGGCGTTCGGCGGTTCCTGACGTTGGGGTGCAGGCGCGCTTCGCCGCGGCCTCTTGGCATGCCACCTTCGGCAGCGCTGCGCGAGCGTCGCGTGCAGGTCCCTGCGGCCTGTGCGCGTCGCCTCTGCGTTCGAAGCCGCCTCTTATCCGACGCATAGCGCGCTCGGGCCGCTGTCCAGGGCTGCGGGCTTGGCCACCGTCCTCACCCGGTCCTCGCTGCGCTCGGCTGCGGCTTGCGGGCGGTCCCTGGACATCGGCCCTTTTCGCGCGCTGTACATGCGTCGAGGCGGCTCCGAAAGCAGATGTTCAACCACCGCGGCACATGCCGCAGAAAGGCCAAACCATGCATGCGAACTCGACTACCAGCGCCACCCCGCGCGATGCGGGCAGCCCGCATAGTCCGGGCAACCTGAGCGCCACGGGCGTTCCCCCCGTACCCCCCGAGGACTCACCCAAAGCAGGTGGGGGTGTTGCCGAATCCGCAGGCACCGCGGCGCGGGGGCGGGACCCCATGGACGTGCGGCAGATCGTGACCGACCGGATCATCGCGATGCTGGAGAAGGGCGGCAGCGTGTTCCGAGAACGCTGGGTGCGGGCGGCGGCACGCGGGGTGCCGCGCAACGGCAAGACCGGGATGCCCTACCGCGGCGCGAATGTGCTGCTGCTCTGGGAGGCGGCGATCGAGGCGGGCTATGCGTCCAATGTGTGGCTGACCTACAGGCAGGCGCAGAGCCTCGGCGCTCAGGTCCGCCAAGGCGAGCGCGGTGTGCTGTGCGCGCACTTCGAGCGCAGGGCACGGGCGCGTGGCGGCGATGCCGACGATGTCCTCTCGGAAGGCGGGGTGGACGAGGAGCCCCTCGCGGCCAGTTCCGGTGCGCGCGCGGGCGTGCTGCTGTGCCGGCCGTTCTGGCTCTTCAACCTGGCGCAGATCGACGGGTTGCCGCTCGAGGTCGTGGATCAGGGCATCGCCCCGCCGGTGGGCTCGCAGGAGTCGGTGGAGCGCGCGATGCGGCTGCTCGGGGGCTGCAATGCAACGATCCGGCACGGGTTCGACCAGGCGGCGTACCTTCCGGCGCTCGACGAGATCCGGTTGCCGTGGCCGCGGCAGTTCACGAGCGCCGAGGCGCAGTGCGCGACCGCGCTGCACGAGCTGGTGCACTGGACCGGCCATCCCGAGCGGCTGAACCGGCGCTTCGGGCGGCGTTTCGGCGATGCGGCCTATGCGTTCGAGGAGCTGGTGGCGGAGCTCGGCAGCGCGTTCCTGCTGGGGCACTGCGGACTGGTCGATGCGACGGTCGAGGGGCACGCAGCCTACATCGACGCCTGGCTGCGGGTGCTGCGGGCCGACCGCACGGCGATCTTTACGGCGGCGCGTCTGGCGGAGGAGGCGTTCGCGTACATCGTGGCGAGGGAAATGCCGAAGCTTGGGGAGACCGCGACGGATTGAGGATTGTTGCCCTCATGGCCAGGCAGAAGCGGTGCGCAGTGATCTCGGACGCGTGCAGGTATCGACCGCTGGGCCTTGCCAGTTTCGCGGGCCCCGCTTTGGGTAGCGAGTGCCAGCAGTAGGCATGTTTGGCAGCAGAGGGCTGCGCTTGAGCGCATCTCACTGCAAATGAGCGCGTGACCAGAGAGGGTGGCAACCTGTTCGTCGAGCCGCACCTGGTCACGTTGCTGCCCGGTGCCATTCCCTGCGTGACCTTCCAGCATTCGGGCGGGACGACTCGTTCGAGCGTTGAGTGCGAGCCCATTCTGAAGTAGTCGCAATAATTAGTCATTCGTCAGTAAATGCCTAGATGACGCAACGCAGTTGAAGGGGCAGGGCCCGCTATCAGACGTTCCTGATCGACATCGAGATCACATTTGGGGTCGGTTTCATATCTCTCGCGGCGTCACTGCCGCGCGGCGAGCGAGACGGCTTCTGAGCTTCTGAGGGTGCTCGCGCATTCGCTATGTGCCGCATCCCCCATTTGTCTCGGTGTTCGGTATGCCGAACATCGAGGAAGCCTCGAACGGTTATCGGCAGAGGTCAGCTACCGCTATGGCGCCAGGTCGGTTGCGGTGGGGGCCGGGGACTCGCCACTACTCGAAGCGACCGCGCTGCATGGGATCGAGGCCATTCAGAGCGGACCGGTGTCCTATCTGTCGGTGGTGTTCACGCTGCGCGGGTGAGGTTGGAAAGGGGGCCCGGTGCCGATCGGTGGAGTCTCGTGCTCTGGTGAATGAGCCCATGGCGTTGGCGTCTCCGCGAATCCCTGGGGTCCTGCGAGGAGTTGGAGTCGTATCCGCCGTTCAGTTCGCCGATGTTCGGCATGCCGAACTTCTGCTAGGCGCGTGTTCGGCCGCGACGCATCTGTGGCAGATTGAAAAGATGGGCGATGTTGGCGTGGCTCGATGGTTTTAGGGCGAATCAAGATAGTTGATCAGCGCGGCCAAGTAGTTGGTGCGTGTGTGCGGCACGTCCACCACATCCACGAAATCCGGGTGCCGGAAATAGACGATCAGGTAGGGGTACTTGGGCAGTCTCCATGAACGCAGGCCGGGCATCCCCAGCTCGGCCTCTAGACGTGGCGAGCCTGCGTCGGGATTGCGCTTGATGAGTTCGTAGGCACTCTGCAGTTCATCCACAAAGCCCCTGGCCGCGCTCGGAGCCTGCATGGTCACCGCGTCGTATTGAATCGCGGCGGTGATCTGCGCACCGGCACGAGGGCGGACAAGGAATCGCTTGGCGCCCTTCACGCTCAAGTCGCTTTCTTCTTCACAGCCTTCACGGTCTTCGCGGATGCAGTCCTGGCCTTGCGCTCGGCGAGAGCCCCCGCCGCTTTCGCGTTCAGCGACTCGGCATGGGCGATCTCAGCTCGTAATCCTTTGAAATGTGCCGGTGTCCACTCGACGGCAGGCCCGGATTCAAGGCCGGCAAGGATGGCGGCTCGGAACTGCTCGCGTGCCAAGTCCCGCCGGATGAGGTCACGCATGTACTCGCTGGCATTGCCATAGCGGCGATCTGCGACCTGTGCATCCACAAATGCCTTCATCTCGTCGGGAAGAGAAATGTTCATCGTCGTCATTCGAGGCACTTTAACTCAGCATGGCAAACTTTGCCATAGCTGGCCGATCGCCCATGACATCGTTTCCGTGCCCGCCTCGCTTCGCCTCGTGCTGGTCCGCATAAACGGGTGTTCAAGCGGGACACGCGCCGCAAGCACAGCGCGCAGTTCAAGGCCGTGGTCTTAAAGGCGCGCCGATGATCGCAAAGGTTCGGCGTCGACAAGGAGACGGTGCTGCGCGCCGTGTGTGGGGGCACTCGACTCGGTGCTGTGCCGTCTCGTCAAGGCGAGAGCGGGAGGGGATGCAGTGAGCGGCGTTCGGTGCGCTAGGCTGAAGGTGCGGGCAGGCGGTCCTTCAGTGCTTGAACCCGGACTCGCGCTGGGCTCGCAGTGCCAAGATGAAGACGGTCTCGATCCCGGCCAGGTAACGGTACAGCGCCACATAGCCGCGGTTGCCCTTGCCGATGACCAGCTCGCGCTTTCCGCCTGCGACGGCGCGGCCGATCAGCGGGCTGCGCGAAAGGATCTGAATGGCCTCGAGAATCTCCCCGACCCGGCTCGCCACGTCGGCGACCTGGTGCTGTTCCAGATGGTCGATGAAGCGGTCGATGTCATCCAGAACCTCCGGTGCCAGCTCGATGCGGACCATGGTCCGGTCAGGGGGCCGGCCTGCGCGCCAGAGGCCGACGCGGTTTCTGGCCGGCCGCGCGTGCCTTCAAGTAAGCCGCAGCGTCCTCCCAGGCGACCGATTCGCCGGTGCGCTGCAGCGCCGCCCAGCGCTTATCTGCGATCCGATGCAGTTCCTCGTCCAATTCGCTGCGCTCGACCATGTCGGAAAGCGCGTCCAGAATGAACGCGTGCGAAGACCTGCCCGACCTCGCAGCCGCAGCCGCGATGCGGGCCTTGAGCTCATCTTCGAGACGGATGGTCGTTGTCGGCATTTGATGGACCTCATGACGTTGACGGTGGTGCAAGTGTAGCACACTTGTAGCACATCGGGTCTTGCAGCTCCCGTGTCGGTCGGGCCTTGACAGGCCGAATGGGGCGTCTTCGGGCGTGCTCGTGCAGTCCCTGTCCCGACTCGTTCCGGCTCAACCTGTAACTCAGGAGCGTCCACTGCGCAGACCTCTTGCGGCAATTGAGCGTTGCCCGAACGATGATGTACTCCAGATCTTCGCGGTTCATCGAGCTGCCTCCGGGGCGGCGGCGCCGCGCGGCTTCGACCCCAGCAGTACTCCCTTTTTCAGGGCGTTCACTTGCTCGAGGACGGCCGCCCGTTTGGAAGCCGGCAATACGCTCGGCAGAGGGGACGCCTGCCGCAGCTCTCTGCCACGACGCGACGTGCTCAGGGCCCGGCGCCAATCGCGCCGGTGCAGGATGACCGACCATTCGTCCCACAGGAATTGGGAATGACTGTTGCCAGAGCTTCGCCACTGATCCAGCGTTGCGAGCGCCTGATCGACCAGTTTCGGATCGCTGCGCATCAGCTTGACGGTCTCCTGATGCAACATGAGGCATTGAAGGTCTTGGGCGCTATGGCTGCCGTCCGCTTTCACCATGACCGAGACGGCTGACGCGGCCCGTTTGCGCGGGCTCTCCTGTGTGCCAGAAACTTGCAGGGTATCGCTCGCCAACAGCGCCAACCCCGCAGATAGACATCACACGCAGATAGTTCCCCATCGAGGGCGACGGATCTCCCGACTCGATGGCTGCAAGTGTTGTGCGCGACATGCCGATTTGCTCGGCCAAGGCTGTGCCGGAGATGCCCTGTTCGCGGCGAACGCGCTTGAGCCGCTCGCCGAGCTGCAAAAGCAGTTGACGATCCAATGCCTGAGAAGAGGCTGTCGGTGCGGTCATCTGTCCAATAATTTATGAGGTGATTGACCAAAATTCCGGTCAATTTTCCGGCGGAGCCGGCTCAACAACCATTGTGTGGTGGCGCCAGCGTCTGCCTGGAACTTCTTCGCCTGGCTTCACATGCTCCCGCAAGGGAATCCAGATGCTGCGGTCCGAGAAGTTTGCGGACACGGCACGCGCTGACCTGCATCCCCAGCGAGCGCGGCCTCGGACTATGAGCTGCTGGGCCATCTTCTGGCGGAAACCTGTGCGTCGAGCCTTATCACTGCCGTTTATGGTGCGAAGTCGGTGGCGGTCAGGGCAGGGGACTCATTGCTGTTCGCGGCAACGGCGCTGCATGGAGCCATTCAAAAGGGGCCGGTCTCCTATCTGTCTGTAGTGTTGACGTTGTGCGAACAGCTGGTGCCCGCCCCGTTAGGGAATTCGAACTCGCTCCCCGGGATCGTTCTGTCCACCTCCATCAATGTTCGGCACGCCGAACATTGAAGGAGGGCTTAGAACTGCCGTTCGACGGCAACGCTTCGGGAGCGGCGAAACGGCGAGGTGAGCTCGACGCTGGAATTCCCAGGGCAAAGTCCTTGTGCGCCTATGAGGGCTGGAATTCCCAGGGCAAAGTCCTTGTGCGCCTATGAGGGCAGGATAGACTGCCGTCAGACATTGTTAACAGCGATGGTGTTGCAATGACCAAGTCCTCTCGATCGAGTCTTGTGATCGCGACCCGGGTGCCGCCCGAGACGAGCGCGCGCCTCGCCGCGCTGGCCGCGCGTCATCATCTCAGTGCGTCGACGCTGCTCGCGAAGATGGTCGACGAGGTCCTCAAGACCAACGGCGACATCTCGCTGGGCTCGGGTGGACAGCGATCCCTGTGCGAATCCGAAAACGACTCTGGCGCGGCGGATCGCATCACGCTGCGGCTACGCAACGGCGATCGCGCGCTCGCGGAACAGCGAGCCCGTACCCGTGGAATAAAGACGGGCAGCTACCTGGCCCTCCTGATCCACAACCATGTGCGTGACGCGGCCGTGCTGCCGCCGAACGAACTGGACCAGATCAAGGTGACCACCGCCCGACTGGCTGCGCTGGGACGGCAGCTTCGAACGTTCGGCGTGCCGAACACGCAGCCGGCGCCGGTGGCACCGGACCTCGGCGAAGCCATTGCGTCGGTCCGCCGGGAAGTCGAGGTGGCACGCGAAGCCACGGCCGCCCTCGTGCGGCGCAACCTCATCAGCTGGGAGACCAGCGGCGGGAGGGCCCATGCCTGAGCAGCGGGTGCGCGCAGGCCGAAGCGGCCGCGGTCCGGCCGGTGCGCCGCGCGACATGACCCTGGACATCGTGAGCTACGGTCGGCGTGGACCGAGCGGCCAGCTGCGCCTCGGCACCGAGCAGATCGCGCAGATCCAGCGCACGGTGGGGCGCACGCCCGAGGTGATGGTGAAAGTCTCCGGCGGCGGACGGGACATCGGCGGCGTCGAGGCCCATCTGCGCTACATCGGCCGGCACGGCAAGCTGCCGATCGAAACCGACGAGGGGCTGAGCCAGCAGGGGCGGGGCGCGGCCAAGGAGATCACGGCCGACTGGCAGCTTGAGCTTTGCAGAAGCCAATACAAGCCGAGACCCGTGCCGGGGCAGAAAGACACGCGTGCGAAGCTGGTGCACAACATCGTCCTGTCCATGCCCGCCGGCACGCCGCCGGACAAGGTACTGGCGGCAGCCCGCGTCTTTGCGCGCGAGAACTTCGCGCTGCAATATCGCTACGCCATGGTGCTGCACACCGATCAGCCGCACCCGCATGTGCACCTGGTCGTCAAGTGCGAGCACGAGTTCGAGCCTTGCAAGCGTCTCTACATCCGCAAGGACACATTGCGGCAATGGCGGGAACAGTTCGCCGCGCTGATGCGTGAGCAAGGCGTGGCGGCCAATGCCACACCGCGCCAAGTGAGAGGGCAGACCCGCAGGCCGTACAGGGATGCGATCCATCATCGGCTCCGCGCGCTTCAGGCGTTCGGGCAACTGCCGCCCGCCGACCGGGCCAAACATCGACCGCCGAAGACCTCGACCTTCATGCGCGCCAAGCTGGAGAGCCTGCTCCAGGCTCTGAGGTCGGGGCGAGGCGCCGTGGATGACGGACAAGAGAAGATGCGCAATACCCGGCGGGAGGTGGTCGCGGATTGGCGCGCCACAGCGGAAGCGCTTCGAAGACAGGGCGAAGCAGATCTTGCCGCGCGCGTCGATCATTTCGTCGCACGCATGCAGGACGTGCAGACCGAGGCGCAGCGACTGGCCGACCATTGGAAAGAGCAGGTCAGGCGCCGAACCCCAGAACGCGACGATGCTCAGTCGCCCGAAACGCGGACCCGGTGAACGCGACCCGTACTCGAACGCAGACCGGTCCGATGCCGCGGCATTGGAGCATCCTGTAGCCGGATCAATTTTCGGTGACGATCAACACCAGGGCGATCAGCGAGAGGTGGACTGGATAGAAGGAGTAGAAGACCCACCGACTGCGCGGCAAAGGAATCTCGACCTGCCGAGCTCCCCAGATCAAGAGCAGGGCGGCCACAGCGGCGAAATTGCCGTTGATGGCTGTGAGTGAAGCCACGGCCAAGGCCAACAGAAGCATCCGCAGGCCATTGGGCCTGCGCAGGAACGTCCAGGAGGCCAGGCAACAGAGCAGCGCCGGCCACCAGAACTCCACAACGGCGCCACCAACGAGGAAGGCGATCAAGGCCATGCAGCGCGCCGCCCAGCCATCCCGCTCCAGCAGCCAGACGATCAGCGTTGCAAGAGAAAGGGTGGCAAGGATGTTCAACGGCCACCAGCCAACCAGATCAACGAAAGCCGGTGTGGCCAGAAGCGCAAAGATCGCCAGTCGTTTAATCACGCGCAGGTGCATGCCGCTCTTGAGCGCCCCGCGGCGCGTAAGGTTGAACATAAGCACGAAGCCGAAGAGCGGCATCACCATGCGCCCCAATGCGTAGAGAGCCGGGATTGAATCGTGCAGCAGGTACTTGTTGACGTGGTCTCCCGTCATGAGCAACAGACCGACCCATTTGAGCGCTTCGAGCGAACCGTTCGAGATCGACCATGCGCCCACCGATGTCTGAGTTTTCACTCGATCGCGTATCTGGAGCTTTCGGGACATGGTGGTGAGGCAGGGTTGAACCCCTCGTGCATCAGTACGCTGGAGGAAGTTCGAAGCATTCGATCTACCGCTTGCGCTACGCCGCGCCACGCGATGCGGTGAGCGCGGTGCATCGGATACAGCCGGCACATTCCTGCGTTGCGTTGCGTTGCGTTGCGCTGTGCGGCCGAGGACGTGTGGCTGGACGACCGGCCTGGAGGTCCATTGCGCTCGCCGCCATGGACTTGATGTGCTGCAGCGCGTTCGTGCGAACCGGCACCCGGCGATTGACCAGGAAGCGGGGCGGTGGTGTAGGAACGAACCGCCTCGCCGCGCGGCGGCCTTTGCCTGAGTGCCGAAAGAACAGCGCCCTGCGGCTCGGGGTGGCGGGCGGGCGCCTCTGACGACGTCCCGCGCGAGTGCGGGACCGGAAAGAGGCGCGCACAGCGCGCACGCAAGGCTGGACGCCTAGTTTCAACCTCAATCCCGGTCTCCGACGTTGTCTAGACGCGCTCATGGCTAAACTCCTCGCGGGCTCGGGCCGCGCGTTGGCGTGTAGGGGTGCGTGCGGGTCGCGGGAGTCGACCCGGAAGGTGGATGGAGCGGCCTTGCGCCACCGCCTCGGCGATCCGCTCTCGAATCAGCTGTACGAGGCGCAGCTGGGACGACCGATCGCTGGTCACGCGCTGTGCGTACTGCTCGGCCAGCTTGAGGTCCGCCGCCGCCGTGGCCAGTTCGGGGTGCCGACCCTGGGCCGCATCGGACAGCGATTCCCCGGTGCGAATGCGCATGGCGTGATGCTCCATCGCGCGAAGGTGATCGGATGTCTCGATGCTCCACCGCACACGCTGCACGACAATTTTCTTTTCGCCGCCCAGTTCGCCTTCCGCGTTGCGCGCCGCCATGCGCACGCTGACCGGGCGGGTGCCGAGCCGCGTGAGCACCACCTGGTCGCCAATGCGCGGTTGCGAAGCAGACTCTGCGAAGGCCCGCTCGAGGTCCGTACCCCAGATGGTGCGCTCTCCGGTTTCGGCGCGGAGCGTCACGTAGAAGGACATCCGCTGCGCCGGATCAAATCGATATGGTGCCGCGGCGGCCGCCAGGAGCATCCCCCTGACAGGCGGTCCCCCTCCGCGCTCCAATCGGCGGTCTTGCGGTTCCTCTTCGTGCGGGTGATGACCGGCGTTGCGACCGGCTTCGGCGGGAACGTCGCCTTCGTGCACGGTCGCTTCTTCACGGTCCGGCGACCTCGGTATCGGATCCCGTCCGGTCTTGTGCAGGGGCGACCCTCTTTTCTCCAACGCACGCTGCACTTGGAGGATTTCAGCCGCGGTCGGCTCGTAGCCTCGGACCTCAATGCCTCGCAGCGCGGCCTCGCGCCACATGCCCTGGCGGAAGGCCTCGGTGCCCTTGAGTTCGATGACCCGCCAGCCGCGCGCTTCGGCGATCGCCACGGCGCTGTGCAGCACCTCGCGGTTTTCGGTCTTCACGCGGAGGCGGTCACCGTCGTCGATGAAGGCGAGAGTGCGGTCCGGGAAGAAGTAGCGATTGTCGATGCGCAGGTAGCGGCGCTCGATGGCATCGGGTACCCGGGCATGGCTGCGGCCCGCAGCAGGAGCATCTCCCTGGACGGAGCCAGCGCCGTTCCAAGATGCGGTGCTCCCGGTGCCGCTAGGAGGGTGGTTTTCGGGAGAATGGTCTGTGGCCATTTGCGGCTCCTTTTTACGTCGGTTGTCCGATTCGTTCTGCGGTGGCATCAGTCCAGGATTCGCGCCATGAACTCGTCGACGTGGCGCTTCATTTCCTCATCGCTGAGTTTCTGGGTGGGAATCTCCACATCGCCGAAGTCGAACGAGAAGTCTTCCAGCTTCAACTCGTCGTTCAGTACATCGTTGGCCAAGGTACCGGCTGGTTTGCTCGTCGGCGCGGCGCCACCGTCATGAGAAGAGACGTTCGCGATCGATCCGCGTTGCGGGCCGGTGGTGTCTGTCCCGTCATCGCACATCGCTGCCGGAGCAGTGGCGACGACGCGGACGGATTTGTTGACGTCGAGCTTCGGGACCGGCGGCGGCGGTCGCTCGCGTGGGGCGAAGAACCTGTCGCGAAAGTAGAGGATGCGGTGCGCCAGCACCGGCCGCAAACCTTCGTAGAACAGGATCATCCGGTCCGGTCCCAGCTCCTTGACCTCCTGGGGCAGCAGCAGACGGCGCGGCTGCTCGCTTATGCTCAGGGTCGGTTCCTTGCCCGCGCCGCCCCACATCGGGCGGGTGATGTTCTTCTGCCGGACGGTGCAGGTCCCCAGCTCGCGCGAAATGGCCTCGGCGTCCTCGTACTCCTTGGGGGGGAAGACGATGCGCGCGGCCAGCATCTTGCGGATCGACTTGGCGCCCTCGACGCCGTACTTCTCGATCAGCTGCGAATTGGACTGAACGATGACGACGGTGCGCACGTTGTAGCCGGGCAGGAAGGCGGTGGAGTCCGCGATGACGGGAATGCGCCCGAGCGCCGGAAACTCGTCGAGCATCAGGAGCACCTGGTGGCGAAGCTCCGGATTGTTCTCGGGGAGTTCCCGCGTTTGCAGACCGATCGCTTGCTGGAAGAACAGGTTCAGGAGTGGCTGCAGCCGAGCGATGTTGTCTGGATTAATCTGCACATAGATTGAGATCGGGCGCTTGCGCAGTTCTCTCAGGTCGAAGTCGTTGGCCGAGGTGGCCGCATCGATCATCGGGTTGAGCCACAGGTCCAGGCGGCTGGTGAAGGTCTTGCGGATGCTGGAGGCCGTGGTCGGCGCCAGGTCGATCACGTCGTAGAGGCTCTGCACCGCTTCCTGCGACAGGGGGTACCCGGCGCGCTCGCAGGCGTCGATCACGCGCTTCCAGTGCTTCTGAAAGCCCTCGGCGTCGCTGGCCATGCCCTGGCGCAGGACCTCGCCCAAGGTGCGCGCGGCACCCTCGGTCTCGAAGAGATAGAGGGCGATGCCCAGGAACAGAGATCGGGCCGAGGAGGTCCAGAACGGGTCGCCGGCCTGCGGGTCGGGAAAGAGCATCGTGCCGATGCGCTGCAGATCGTCGATGCAGCGGTAGGGCGTCTCGGAGACATAGCCGAGCGGATTCCAGCGCGCCGACCGTTCGCGTTCTGACAGGGGATCGAACAGGTGCACCTCCTGCCCATGGGCGGCGCGGAAGCCGGCGGTGCGCGTGAAGTTCTCGCCCTTGATGTCGCTGACGATGGCCGAGCCGGGCCAGTTCAGCAGGTTGGGGATGACCACGCCGACGCCCTTGCCGCTGCGCGGCGGCGCCTCGAGCGCGACGCCTTGCTGACCGGGAAGCACCAGGTAGCGGTTGCCGAGGCGCCCGAGGATGATGCCGTGTTCGTTCAGGAGGCCCGATCGCGCGACCTCGCGACGACTCGCGAATCGAGCATCGCCATGCAGCGGCCGGGGTCGGGGCAGCATGGCGATACCCACCAAGCCCAGCATCAGCCCTTGGGAGCCCGCGAGCGACGCAATGAGGACACGGCGCACGTCCGGCCGCTCACCGTAAGCCTGCCAGTACTCATGGAGAGTCAGCAGCGTGGCGCGCTGGGGCGGCAGATTCATCGCGATCAGGAACGCTTGGCCGGCCACGTACACGCCGACCAGCGCCGCCACCAGCATCGCAACCGCGATTTTGAACGGGCTAGGCAAGCCGTCGGATCTTGGTGCCAGGGTCATACCAGATCTCCCGCACGATGCGCCGCAGCAGCCCGTTCCTGCGCTCGCGCGTGCACTGCACGACGATGTCCACGCTCATCTGTGCCAGTTCCACGCCGTCGCGCGTGGTCATGCCATGGCCCGCCTGACTGCGCTTCATCAACTGCGCCAGGGCCACGAAGGCCATCTCGGCGCTGTCCGCGTGCACGCTGGTGATCGAGCCGGGGTGGCCGGTGTTCACGGACACCAGGTAGTCGTAGACCTCTTCGCCGGTGCGAAGCTCGGACACGAACACGCGGTCGGGGCGCTGGCGCTTGGCACTGGCGAGCAGCTGGCCGGGCGTTACCTGGGCCTGCCCCTGGGCGCCGTGCGAATAGAAGAGCCTCACGTGATTGGGCTGGTTGCGCAGCGACAGCTCCTTCACGTCCTCGATGGTGATCAGACGGTCGTCGGTTGGCACCTCGAGGATCAGCGCCTTGCCCACCGTGGTCTTGCCGGAGCCGGTGGCGCCGGACAGAAGGATGTTCTTGCGAAGCTGGACGGCGCGCCGCAGGAAGGGCACGAACTGTCGGTGCGCGAGGAGATCCGTCAGTTCCCGGTCTTCGGGCGACGCGGCTGCCGGTTCAGCGTGCCGCGCTTGAGCCGCAGGAGCACTGCGCGTGGTCTCGAAAATATGCAAATTCTCCAGCTCGTCGAGAGTCCAGAGCGTGTTTGAGGGACGCCGGATCGTGATCGAGACGGTCCGGTCGAGCGTGGCAGGCGGCAGCACGATCTGAATTCTTTCCCCGCCCGGGAGGGTGGCGGACAGGAGCGGCTCGTTGGCCGAGATGCGCTGTCGCGTGAAGTTGGCCACGAGCTTCGCGATCGACATGCACCAGTCGAAGCTCGCGAACGGCAGATCCTCTCGTGTCCAGCCGGACTGCCGTTCCACGAAGGCTGCACCGGGCTCGTTGATGCAGATCTCGGTCACCGCGGGATCGTGCAACAGGCGGCCGAGCGGGCCGAGAAAAAGAGCAAGCGACGACGGAGGCTCGGCGGAAGCTGCATCAGGCGCTTGCGTTTGCGCTCGCGCCGGCTGTTGGCTGCCGGTCGCAGTGCCTGGCTCGCAATCAAGGGATCGTCGGCTCGGTTCGAAGCCCATAGACGCTCCTGAAATCCACATCGCGGGCGACCAGGATCTGGATCCGCTCGCCCTGGTTCTTGATGACGGTCGGCGGGATCGATATGGTGCTGCGCAGGACCTCCGTCATGACGTCGCGGCTGCCCTGCGGGCCGAGCACCACGCCACCGCCGCTGCCCACGGAGGTGCCGCTTTGCTGATGGGCGGCGATCGTCTGCACCGTGCCGTCGATAACCGAGATCAGGACCGCGGCACCGAAGCGATCCCAGAAATGGGTGTTAACGAAGCCGGGGAGCCCGCTGCGCCCCAGTTCGTCGGTGCCCGGGGAGGCCAGCTGGACCACGACACCGGTCGGCGTGCGCGCTTCGTTCCAGACGATGAAGACGCGGCCCTGTCCCTGTCGCGGCGTTCCACGCTGCTCGCCGACGTACTTGGTGCCGCGCTCCAGCAGCACGACCTTGCCGTCTGCCCCATAGATGTCGCTGGCACCGATGCAGGTGGTCATGCCTTCATAGGTGGAATCGATGGCGGTTTCCAGCGTGCAGTCGATGAACGCGCCCTTGGGCAACAGCATGCGCTGTGTCGGCAGGATCTGGGCGACGACCGCCGGAGTCGGCGTGGGCCGAAGACTGGCGGCGAGCGGACTGCCGCCGAATGCCGACGAACCGGCGTGGGACGGCTGCAGCGCGCCGATCAACTGGGCCATGCCTGGCACGGCCCCGGCGGCCTGCATTCCCGGATCCGTGAGCGCTTGCGACGTGGTGGCGCTGCGGGACTGGGTGGCCTGGGCGCGCCGAAGCACCGGGGCGCCCAGCTGTCGTTCCAGTGCGATCTGTTCGGGTGTCTTCTGCGGCGGGCCCCCGTTGCCACCGTTCGCCGCTGGGGGCGGCGGGGAGGGAGGGGCGGCGCTCGCAGCAGCTCCCAGCGCTGGTGCGCCAGGCGGATCAATTCGCCCGAGCGGCGGAACCTTCATCTCGCCGCCGGCGCGTGCAGCGGCCGCCTTTCTCGCGGTCTCTTCGGCCTGTCGGGTCTTGGCATACTGGGTGTTGTAGTACCAGAACAGGAATCCGGCGCCCAGCAGGATGATCGCGGCCAGCGCCAGGAACCCGCTGATGCGCGACTGGATGGAGCGCTCGCGGTTGACCGATGGAATGGCACGTTCACCCTCGATCGTCGGGCGCTCTTCGGCTGCTCGGGGCGCCGCGCTTCCCCGGGACGCGGCCCGCTGCGCAGACAGGATCTCTCCGGTGCCCGGGTCGATCTCGGGCGCGTCGCCACTCTCCTGGGGCCCGGTCCGCGAGGCGCGGCCGGTCTCGCTCATCCAGGTCATGGACCGTCTCCTGCAGTGATGCGCCGCACACCTGTAGCGCTGGTGTTGGTGGAGGTGCGCGCGCCGCCGCCGACGAAGGACCGGTTGACCACGCAGCCGACCAGCCCGCCGCGCCGCAGCACGAAACGGTTCGCCACGCGGTGGATCACCACCTCGTCCGCTTCGACGTTGAAGTTCAGCAGCGACTCGGAACCGTCTTCGTTCTGCACGAACATGGCCGGGAAGTCGGAGCGCGCATGAAAACGCAGACGCGTTTGCACCCCGTCGTCATGGGCGCTCACGGGCTTGAGCGAATCGCTCCCGCAGAACCAATAGTCGGAGTTGCGCGGCCGATCCGTCGCCCCTTCGCTCATGCGCGCTTCGGCCCGGCGTCGTTCCTGATCCGCGGCTGCCGCCCGGGCCTCGTCCTCCGGATAGGTGAAACGGATCGAATACACCATGCGCCTCGCGGCGGCACCTACGGGCGCGGCGGAGGCGACGGTGTAGTCGAAATGATAGGCCCGCCGGTTCGTGAGGACAGTGAAGTTGGTCGCGGCGCGCGCTTCCTTGGGCTTGATGAAGAAGTGATTGCGCTCGGTGCCGATGTCGAAGGCGCCGTTGTCGCCGGAGCCGAGATTCAAGAACTCCTCGCCTTCGGCAAACTGAAGATGGATCTGGTAGCCCACGTATCCCTGCAAGCTGACGACGTCCTCCGGGTTGTAGGCGACCTCCCGTACCCGGGCATCGACCTTGCCGGCCGGCGGCACGGTCGCGGTTCGACCGCACGGCGCAGCGAGCGCCAGACTTGCCGCCACTCCAATTGCCAACGGAAATCTGCGGTGCACGTGCCGGGACGTCATCGCGCATCCTGCCTGCCGGCTGCAACACCAGCCGGAGCGACCTCGGGCTCGCGGCGGTATTCGACAACGCGAAAGCCCAGCGGGTTGAGCGAACGCGTCTTGTTGTCCGCCGAAGGCGGGACATACGCGAACTCGATCGTGGAGACCCAGTGGCTGGTCTGCTCCTCTCCGGTGCCGCCTGCGCGCGTCGAGCGGGTGAAGCGGACCTGTGCCAGCTTGTCCTTCCCGCTCCCCAGCTTGAGGAAGGTGACCGATCGCACCTGCGCGCGGATGGAAGTGCCATCCTTGTAGACGCTCAGAGGCGAGGCCGGGTTGTCGGCGGCCCACAGGGCCGCCCACTCCTGGTTGAGACGAGGCGAGTTCTGAGAGGCGACCAGTTCGTAGTCCGCTTCCGCGGTGCCGTAGAAGTAGCGCTCGCGCGCGATCAGGTAGTTCTGCAGCAGGTTGCGTGTCACGACCTGCTCGATGTCGGTCGTGCCTTCGTAGGTGGGAACGATGTCGACGATCCCGCTGCTGCTGTCGACCCGGATGAGAACGGGAACCGGCTGCTTCCGTGGCG
>Ga0102593_1001835_pt1 | contig 18733 bp, 28 predicted proteins | sample AraplaCol_mMS_r2_2_FD_76862 | JGI IMG/M metagenome (GOLD analysis project Ga0102593, IMG submission 76862) | Arabidopsis root microbial communities from North Carolina, USA - plate scrape MF_Col_mMS_r2 (SPADES assembly) (version 2) | ecosystem: Host-associated > Plants > Roots > Endosphere...
CGGCCGCTTCTTCAACGTCGTCGATCTCGTCAACAAGCTCGAGGCCGAAGCCCGCGCCGGCCGCCAGGGCCGCATGGCCGATTATCTCGCACGCATGGACTTCATCGTCCTCGACGAACTCGGCTATCTGCCCTTCGCCCAGTCCGGCGGACAACTGCTCTTCCACCTGGTCAGCAGGCTCTACGAGCAGAGCTCCGTCATCGTCACCACAAACCTCGCCTTCGGCGAATGGCCGTCCGTCTTCGGCGACGCCAAGATGACCACCGCGCTCCTCGACCGGCTCACCCATCACTGCGACATCGTCGAGACCGGCAACGAGAGCTGGCGCTTCAAGAACAGGCTCTGAGTTCCCCGCACGCCACCGATCGGGAGCCGGCGCGGCTGCGCAACACAGACCAGCTCCGCCGCGCCGTCTCCTCGCTGTAGAGCATACTCAAGGGGTCAACATTGGACGCCGATCGGGGGGCAACTTTGCGGACGATGACGTAATTGCTGTCGTTGCTCCCTTCTGGAAAGCATCATCGACGGCCACGGCCGAGGAGGAGCGGAAGGAGCTCATCGTGAAGCATTATGTCGGGCTGGATGTGTCGCAAAGGGAGACCAGCGTCTGCGTTGTCGATGATGCTGGGAAGATTGTGTTCCAGGGCAAAGCCAAGTCTGATCCCGGAGCCTTGGCAGAGCTGCTTCGCAAACGCGCGCCCTATGCCGAGAGGATCGGCTTCGAGACGGGTGCCATGTCGAGCTGGCTATGGCACGAACTCCAGCGAGTAGGTCTGCCTGTCGTTTGTACCGATGCCCGCCACGCGAAAGCGGCATTATCGGTTCGCCTGAACAAGAGTGACGAGAACGATGCCCGCGGTCTGGCCGAACTGGTTCGCGTCGGCTGGTATCGGGAGGTCAAGGTTAAGAGCGGCGAGAGCCAGGCCATCCGCTCCGTGCTTGTTGCTCGATCGAGGTTGGTTGCCATCCGCCGCGATCTCGAAAACCAGGTTCGATCAATGCTCAAGGAATATGGGCTGCAATTCGGCCGATCGATAGGAGCTCAGTTCCGGCGGCTTGTTCGAGAGCAGCTCAGCGGTGGACACCGGCTTACGTCGGTTGTGGAGGCGCTGCTGGCCGTTCACGAGCAAGTCTGCGAGGAACAGGACAAGCTGGACCAGCAGGTTCGGTCTCTCGCTCGGGAGGACGCAACGACCCGGCGGCTGATGACAGTCCCGGGTGTCGGCGTCATCACCGCTCTCACGTTCCGCCACACCATTGATGATCCCTCGCGCTTCCACTCCGCCAATGATGTCGGCGCCTATCTCGGCCTGACACCCCGACGAAAGCAATCCGGCGAAACCGATGTGAACGGTCGCGTGTCCCGCTGGGGCGATCGCCTGCTGCGGGCATATCTTTACGAGGCAGCCAGCGTGCTCATGCACCGAACACAGAAATGGTCGGCCCTAAAAGCTTGGGGCATGCATCTGTCGAAACGGATCGGCATGAAAAAGGCGAAGGTCGCAGTGGCGCGCAAGATCGCCGTAATCCTCCACTGCATCTGGGTCGACGGTACCAGCTTCGAATGGGGGAATGAGAAGACGGCCTGATCCACCATCACCTGCGTCGCGTCCCATTGCGGTCTGCCAAACGCGGATCGTGATGCCCCAGCCGGGGCGGTGGTTGCGGCGACCTCGGTCAAACGGCTGACGTCATGCGAACGTCGTTGCGAACGTTGAGGCGCCCGACCCGAACTGCATCATGAGGCATCGGACCTCGAAAAGGACCATGACCCCGGCGAAGGCCTCGCAAACCGCATTGACAATCACCCGCAATTAAAGGGCCGTTTGACATCCAGGGCCAAGTGAATGGTTCGACATCATGATGGTCAAGGGAGACGCTCACAGAGCGGCGGATCAGGCTCTGGCCGCGCGGTGGCCAGAGTTCCAAGGCGAATGGACAGAGCTTCAGCTATACGCCCCTAATACAGTTGGCCAGTCGCTCCGCGCCACCGACAGCCGCCCGCGCTCTGGTTCTGGGACTCCGCAAACTAAGCCGGCGGAACGCTCGAACGGAGATGCTCCGCCTGCCGAGAAGGGAGACCGTAAACCCTTCCGCGTCGTAGAGCCCCATAGATCCTGGCCGCCCGGTCAAGAAACCGTCGGAGGCTTCATGAGCGAGCTCCACTGTGAGTGCCGGCGCAAGTTGCCTAGTCCCGAAATACGGGTGGTCTTACAGCCCGACATGGCGCGAAGCCAAACGCGGCCAGCGCGGCCGGATTTTGGGAAGAGCGATCATAGCCGTCAGCAGGGGGATGCTGGCGGCGGCCAAAGCAGCTGCGATCAGGATGGTCTCGTCCATCGCGCTCCCCAAGGCGAAAGCAAGTTGAGCCCGCTCAACGGTTAGCCACTGCTGTAGTTCCGTACATCGGAGGGTTTCCATGGACACGACCGCCATTCAGCGGGCGCTGGTCGCGCTCGGCTATCCGGAGGTCTCCGGCTCCGGCCATCCGTCGCCGACCGTGAAATTCTGTTCGAAGGAACCTTTGCTGCTAGGCCGTGTTCTCTCCCCCATATGCAGTAGTGCTCGCCCTAGCGGCAGAGCAAAGGGCTGGAGGCCCGCAAGCCCCGTCGGTTATCCCGGCGGGGTTTTGCTTGGAAAATAGATACTCATAGACGGAACCTTTGCTGAGGCAGCGCGTCCAGAGTGCGCGAGTTCAGCGACGCGAAGGCAACCGATGACCAAGCCCAACCCGTTTGCCATTCTTGAGGAGGCGGAGGAGATTGCGCGAGCAGAGAGAGCTACGGAAATCGCCTGGAGCTACATCGAGGCCGGCATCCCGTCTGCGGATCGAGAGCGGCAACGGATGCGTATGGTCTACGTGGTCGTATCGCTCGCAATTGAGCGGGCGGACGAGCCGACCGAACTTGCGCACCGGGCGATCCGACGCTTTAAGGAACGTCAGCTTCGCCGCTGACATCAGAGCTTGTGCTTCGCCCGCTATATTTCGACATCGTTATGGCCAAGGACAAGCTGCCGGATGGCAATCGCTTTGATCTGAGGGCGCGGGTCGAGAATGAGGCGGTTAAGAAGCGTTCCGCGCCTCATTGAAGCTCAAAAAAGAGACTGACTAAGCGCGCGGATTTCCTTCAGACGCCGGGCTCGCTCGTGATGCCGCAGCTAGGCCCACTAAATCGCTGGAGCCGCCCCTCGCTTTTTCCTCGACGTACTTTAGTCGCGTCGCAGCGGTGTTGGGGAGCCCACGAGCCCGGAGCCAATCCAGAAATTCGTCCGGGCGGATCGTGACAATCTCGAGCGCACGCCCGCGAGCGAGCCAGACGTTCATCACTTCCAGGGCTGACGCATACCAATCTTCATACTCGCTTGGCATTTCATCTCGATCGTGGGCGAGTTCCCACAAGCGCTTAAAATCAGCGCGCTCGTACCACGGCAAAACTGCCGTGTACGCCTCGAATGTCGGTTTCACTGTAATGGCCGATCGTCCGCGTGCGACGCGGTAAAGGAGGAGCCTCCGCGATCGAACGCGGGGGTAGGGTTTCAGCGCTTCGGCTTCAGCCTGGAGCCCGTGAGCAGATGTTCTTGAGCTTCTCGGCTCAGCACCACTTTGGCCCCGTTTCGGCTTGCTAAACGCTCTGCGGCTTCTATGGCCTCGAACAGGTCGTGAGTCTGTCCGTAGTTGGCGCCGGTGACATCCCGCGCTGCCCAGTCCCGGCCAACGCGGTGTATAGTCAGAACAATGGACATTGGGTGTCTCGGCGCTTCAACGCCATGAAACGCCCATGAGCCCTTAAAGTTCCATGATAGTGCCAGAGCGACTTGCGCCTATGCCGCTTCCGCCTCGACGGACCCGGACACGGCCAAATAGCGGTCGCCAAAGTGGGTGACTATGAACCGCACCGCTGTGCCATCATCACAGAGCAAATCCATGCGTTCGCCGTACGACGCTGGATCGATGGCGGTCGTGTTCAGATGCAGAACGCCAGAACAAACTCCATCAAAATTGCTTCCGAATTGATAGTTGAGAGCGAGCTTGCGCCCGTCGGGCAGTATCAAATATCCCTTCCCGGTATGCATGACATGTCTCCGCCTAGGCGGCATCACATGCGCCGCCAGCGGTCATTTCCAAAAGCGTCATGGAGACAACTGCCGAGGCAGCATGCGCCTCCTATGCAGCGTGTCGATGTCTTTTGATGGGATCAGCCAATTTGTTAGCTTTCCCGCGGACCATCATTCACGGGAGGATCGATATCATCACTCCGGAATGCGATATGGCCGCGATAGATAATGCGCTCGGCTTGTTGTACCAGGAAGGTCAACTCGCCGCGTTCCTCTTCACTAAGCGCATCGTGGGCGGCTTCTGAAAAAGCCTTTCGCCCCTCGGCTCTGGCTGATTTGTCATCCGGCAGATCGAGGTCGACATAATGCGAACCGCCGTTGTCGGTGAGAAAGCGATAGGTCGGCATGAATTTATCACCAGCGCTTAGCTCCAGGTGGTCGCGTCGTCGTGGGCTTCGTCCCACTCCATGATGGCTTGCACGAGTCGAGCAAGCTCTTCCGCTTGCGGCGTGCCTTCAGGATAATCGGCTAATTGGCGGACGCGCTCCGTCGCGGCGTCATACTCGTCTAGCGACGTAATGGGGTCGGCGCCGATATCGTTGGCAGCAATCGGCTTCCTGGGTGTTGTCACGCGCTCGAACGGCATGGCTGCATCTCCCTTTCATCCGCCAACCGCACTGAAGCCTCCCTGGTTCCCCCGGAACGATTTAGCGAGGCATTTTAGCTTAGCTCTCAGACTATTTGCCAAGGCCCGCTAGATTGCGCGAAAGCGAACAATACGTTGCCTCATAATTAGCCACATGCTTGGTTTGCCCGTGGCCGCTTTGACCGGCCGGCATTCGTCAACGGCGTCGATGCGGGCATTTTTAAGTGTATTGGCTTTGGTGGCGGGCGCGAGCGCGGCCATCATCTCCGCCTGGCTGTTTTTCCAGGGTCAAGATCGGGCCAAGACTCTGCGCCAGTGCGAAGCCGCGCCCCAGTTACAGCCGGAAGTTCCGCCCGTGGTGTTCTGTCAGTGCTTTGTGGCGCGGATCGACACGGTCTGGAACCGGCTGTACCGCGTGACGCTGACCCGGCAGGGGCGAGAGCGTAATGTTAAAAGCGTAATCTACGAGTGCACAGCATCTGCGCTGAGAACGGTGATTATTCGCTAGAGCACCGGGGTCGCATTTGCACGGCGCGGTCCTTTTTTATCCGACGTCAATGCTTCCGCATTCGAGCCTCGGCCGCCAAGGCTAGTAGGCCTTTGCCAAGCTCTTCGGCGATGGCTGGGTCGCAACCGAAGGCAATCGGTTCTCGATCGTTATATCGGAACACCACTACAATCTTACCGGTTGGCTCGTGGTGACCTGCCTCCCAGGCACCGACCTCGAAGATGTCGAATTCTTCCTTCGGCAAATCGGCCTCCATCGACTCCCTTGCACACCGTACGATGAATGCAGCCACACGTCAGCGGCCTCGGTTCCCTGCTCTTGCCTCTTCGAGCGGATCGTCTAAATTTTAGGCCGATCGTGGCATCGCTAAGGAGGGCGACATGCCATTTTCATCGCTCACCGATCCCGCCGATTTGGCACGGGCGCAACGGGCTCTCGATGCGACGTGGGAGCGCATCAGGCCGTTGGTCGATGAGGCCGATCAGCAGAAAGAACGCGCTCGGCTCGCTTATATTGTCGCTGCGTTCGCGCTGGTTGCGTTCGATGAGGCAGACTTGGCCGAGCGAGCGTGGAAGCGTTTTTGGGAGAAAAAGCGGACGGGCTGCGTCACTGAATCAACATTTCGCCGGATGGTTGCGACTGAAATAAATCCATCAGCGCTTCCGCCACCGGGCGAAACGCCAGGCTAACCCGCGGAAGCCAAATCGGGGCGGAATCTGCATTTCGGCGTGATCAAGTTGGGCGTCTTTTGCCGACCGGTACTGCTGGTCGGCATCACCGATCGACACGACCGCCCAAGCGATTGGCCATTCGCTCGGCTGCTTCCACAACGTAAATGATGTCTTCGGATTGCGCATAGTGCGCGCCGGTAACATCTCGAAAGACCCACGCAGACCCGATTCTGCAAACCGAGAAGACTTGTGCCATTGGTGTACCCAAGCAAGACGGCGGACAACCATGCCACATATGAGTTGCTCCGCCACGATTCCATCTACGTCTATCACGAAGAGGTTACCCGGCTGACAATACCCCCCTTCCTGAGCGAACGATGCCTCCCCCGATGGCAATCTATCGCTCATACGAAGGTGAAAATGCGTCGGATCACTTCCCCCTCAGCACGGGTGTCCGGAACGATTCCGCCTTCCGCCCGTTCCCGACTCGTTGCGTTGCGGAGTTGCGTTCAATCTGTGCGCGTCGGGTTCTCAGAGCCGGGCTGGGCGTCGATACCCTCAAGGGGCCGGCGCGTCGCGAGCGGCTTGAGCGCGACCTCTTCGCCGACCCGATGCCCGATCGGGTCGAGCCTTGCCTGGCGCAGCTCCAGAGCAAGGCGCCGATTGGGGACGATTGGGCCTTCGAGCTGAAGTGGGACGGCTATCGCCTTGCGGTCCACATCATCGGCAAGCGCGTCCAAATCATCCCCCGCGGCGGACATGACTGGACCCCTCGCTTTCCGACAATCGCGCATGATACGGCAGCCCAGAAATCCAACGCAAAGCTCGCTCAATCGCGCGGCTGATCATGGTCGTCGTGTTTATCGCGGCGGTACCGGCCATCGCTGTCGCGCTGGCTTGGGCATGGTGGTCGTAGCGGATCCTCTGGCAAGACGTATTAGTTGGCAGTTAGCAGCATTCGTCCTTTCTCGACGGCCAAAACCGATCTCGGGCAGAGGATAGGTGCTTCAGACTGCCGTTACTCCTTCCTAGCTTCCCCAAATTCCCCGGCAAACCTGTCAACGCCATGTCATCTCCGGTTAGAAAGCCATCGTCCTCCTCAGGGCCATGAGCCTTCTGCCCCTTGTGAGCCTCATCCCATTCTCTGATTTCCCCGACCAGGCGCTGATGTTCCCGGCCTTGCTCAGAATCGGGTAGAGCGTCGCTCAGTGCGGCTGCGCGATGGACGGCAGCTTGATACTCATCATGGTTGGCAATGCTCATAGGAGCCTCCTTGTCATTCGCCGGGCCCCGCAGCGGGCTTCTCACTCGGCTTCACTGGCGGCGGCTTGTCAGCGTCACCAGCGTCCTTGCCGCCGTTGGGGTCGATCGAGACGCCGCTCAACGAATCCTGATCGGGCGCACCTTGGATTGATCGAACCTTCTGCTGCTCTTCGGGGGAAAGCTTATTGCCCTGCCCATCACGCATCGGAACCTCCATTGCTGCCCCCATTTGGTTGAACGGGGTGTTTGGCTGTCAGTTCCGCCTGATATTTGCCACCCGGCTTTCTGACCGGCCAGCCTGCTCGGGCATACGCTGCTGGCAGCCGAGGAACTCAGCGAACCGAAGCAGGGTTGGCAGTTAAAGACGCTGGAGGAATATGAACTTCCCGGCAGCGCGCGAATTGATCCGGAATACTGAGATTTCTCGAAATCAGCGGTGTCCATGATAGACATCGCTGTTCTGTGACCCGCCTACGCGGCGCTCATCCTCGCCGTAGCAGAGCGAGGTCCGACTATCGCCAGATCTATTAGTGAGAGTTCGTGCCAGCCTAGCTGCAAACTCCCGCAGCATCGCGTTGTGCACGGTTGAGCGCTCCTGAATCTGCTCCAGGCAGAGCTGGAGAGCAGCAAGTGCATTGCTTTCAGCATCTCTCGTCATCGCGTGGACGGGCCTGTTACGAGCTAATCAGCATCGGCAAAGCAATGATAGCGGCTAATGCGATGATGATAGCAGTCCGTACCCAAACGCCCGCGTTACGACCACTCAACAGCACGACACATCCTCAACATCATCTCCTATGACGCAGCGGAACACGAACTTTCTCGCCCCGCAATAAGATTTTTCATCTGGATAAATCGTGATGAACCAAAGTGACATAACCCGCGCTCGCGTCGCGAAAGAAGATCTGCTTTAAGGCCCACGATGCGTTCAGCGATGCGAACGATGCCGCGGACGGCCCGACTGAATTTGAGGAAGCGGCGCGAAAGGGCGCAAAAGATACGCTGACCAGATCGGCACACGCCAGCCCGGCTGCGACCAAAGTTCGGGGAAAGCCGAAGTTCTATGGCTTGGGAGGGTCAGGCTGACCTTCGTGGAGGCTTTTGCCTTCAGGCTGGGTCTCTTTCCCGTATTGCAGGTTTTGCTGCGAGTCAGCGCCGCCCTGAGCCTCTGGACGATCTGCGCCTGGAGGCTTCGCCATACGCTCGCTCTGCGATTCAGCAGAATCCGGCTTCGCCCCAGCCCCTTCCTTCGTCGTTGGGTGGATGGACTGCGTCTGAGCAATGGCGCTGTTGGCCAAGATGAGCGCAACGGTGACTATCAGATTAAGTTTCATGCGTTCGCTCCAGGTTATCGAAGCGAACGCTGCCTTTCGAGGATGTGTTCCGTGTCAGCCGCTAGTCCCGCTGACGCTGCTCAGCCCACCCAGCGGAACAGACGCACGAGCAATCGAGTTTCCAGGCACCCTAGCATTTAAGGTCCCTCTATGAGCCTCCCATCGAACTCGAACAAAGCCCAGTCCGATCTCTTCCGGCCATTGCAGTCACATGATTTCATGAACCCGCCAATCCTGCTGGCGGGCACCGTGGATAACGTCATGTATGCGTTCTTCCGCGATCGACTGATGACGGCTCCACCGGAGGGCATCGTCGTGATCGAGCTCAGTACTCTCGGCGGCGACCCCGAAGTAGCGCGCATGATGGGAGAGGACATTCGGTTCCACAGCGACCAAGAGCCGAACCGTCGTTTCGTCTTCCTCGGCAAGGCGGCGATCTACTCTGCCGGCGCGACCTTCATGAGCTTTTTTGCTCGACCGAACCGCTACCTGACACGCGGCACCCGCCTCATGATCCACGAGCGCAAGTTGCAGGCCAATGTCCTCCTAGACGGACCGCTGACCATGTGCATCGCGAATCTCAAGGCGAAGCTGAACGAGATCGAGCACTCCATTCAAATCCAGAACGAGGGCTTTCAGAACCTCATCGCGGGCTCGTCCGTCACTATGGAGCAGGTGCTGCGGTTAGCACCCGAAAATTGGTATGTCGAAGCAAACGAGGCTCAAAAACTCGGCCTGATCGAGGGCGTTATATAACGCCTGCTGCCCTTCGCATTGAGCGATCCACAGGCTGCGCTTGTCGATGGTTGATGAGGCGAAGGGCCGCCGCGAGCAGGCATGCAGGCACGATAGCTTCGCTTTTCAAGCACCACTCCACATAGGTCTCATCGACAGCGCTGGTCCGTTATCGCTCCAACGACTACCCGGTGCAGACGGCCCATGGCTTCCAGGACGTGATGGTTTGGGGCTTCGTCGAGGAGGTCGTGGTCCTGTGCCGGGGCGAGGGGATCGCCCGGCATCCGCGCAGCTACGGGACCGGCGTGTTCGTCGCCGATCCGCTGCACTATCTGGCGCTGATCGAGGTCAAGGCGAACGCGCTCAACCAGGCGGCGGCGCTCCAGGGCTGGAACCTGCCCGAGACCTTCCAACACATGCGCCATCTTCTGGAAGCGCGGATGGGCAATCGCGGCAAGCGTGAGTTCATCCAGGTGCTGCGGCTGATGGAGGCCCTTCCGCGCGAGGTCGTGAGCTTGGCCGTCGGCGAGGCAATCCGGCTCAGTGCGATCGGCTTCGACGCGGTGAAGTTGATCGCGCTGGCGCGTATGGAAGGGCGCCCAGCCCGCCTCGACCTGGCCGCCCTCCTCTCCGGAGACAATCAGCAGGTTTGGCTCCTGGGTGATCGAGAGCTCGTCCTGCGAGAAGTCAGCTACGGCCATCGTCATCCGATAGTCGTCAGCACTCGTCTTAATGATGTCCTAGGGCGGCCAGTTGCCTGCCGGGTTCAGGCGGCTGGCTGTTTCAAGCGAGCCTAATATGCGATCGAAGCCGATACTCGACCAGGGGTGAGAAATCAAAAACGCTGCTCATAACCACATCCTCCGTTGAGCAACATGGTTACAAGGTGGAATCCTGCGGACGCTTGATCTCACGCCGATAGGCCCATCCGCTCCCTCGACAAGGCGACCGGTACAGTCGATTTTGGAGCTGCATAGCGGCTCTTCAAGGGCCGTCTTGCGAGTTTTTTGGGGCCGCGTCCGCGGCAGAGACATGCTGCCGGTTGGGGCTAGACGACCGCTGCAACGGGATTTGTTGCGCCAGCTTGGCAGGCCTGTTGCTATCTCAGAAGATTAGAGGGAAGCGTCGGGGAGATCGGGAGGCACCGGCTCCCCAGGCGACGAGCTTCCTGGATTGCCTATCAACTTTTGATGGCCCCATCGCATTGAGCCGGGCTTACGAATGCTGGCACGCATAGCCCACGAAACACATGTCCCTGTCCTGGCTTTTTATGAAAGCCGGAACGGCCTTTTCGGTCGGACGGCAAAAGCTTCTGTCCCGAACGAACCGCGCTTCCACATCTTCTCGAACTAGGAGGAGTGCCTCGCCCTTTCGCGCCACCTCCTTACGACTGTCTTCACAATAACGGAGCTCTGCCGCGGCAGCGCAACTGAGGGACGCTCCGGCAGTCGACACGAGAAGGAAGAAGCAGGTCAGATTATATGGCGCTACGGCCTTTCGAACTCGCACTTATCTTCCTCCGTGACCGTCAGCCATCAGCCCGAAAAAACAGGATGAGATGGGAGCCGGAAGTGACTCCCGGCTCCCGAAAGCTGGTCACTCGATGATCTGAACGATCTTCCGGCTGGAAGGCTCGACCAGGACGACGTGGTTGTCGGTATAGAAGTAGCTGTATTTGCTGACGCTCGCACCCCAATCGGCGGGGGCTGTTCGGATCTCGACATCCGCGGGGAGGGTTGCCCCGACAGTCACCTTCTCCTTGATGGTGACGGGCTTCACCTTCTCCTTGACCACATACTCTTTGATCTTTGTGCGCTCGGGCTGGCCGATGGTGATCTGAGTGCTGGTCTGAGCGAACGCAGCTGAGCTGGCGACCAGGGCAGTCGCGGTGACCAATCCAAGAATCGAACGTTTCATGTTTGGGTCCTCCGATGACGCACCTTTCGTGCGACGGCCCTCCAACACCATTCGAGTGCAGGTAGTTCCAAATCCGACTAATTAAAAAGAAGACCGCTTCTCACGCTTTACCCCGCCGCCAACGCAGGGGCGTCCCGACGGGAACTTTGCACGGGGAAGCTGGTATTGAGTCAGTCGCGGCGTGGATTTCCTCAATGGCACGGACATTTTCGTTCGCATTTTTCGTTGCCGGCATACTGGGGCTTGGCGTGGCTCCGTCTCGTGCCATTACACCTGACGAGATCAACAGCGCCATTCTAGCCAAGCGCAACGTGGTCGACCGACACGGGCTGAACCCGTTCATCGTGAAAGCTCAGATACTGCTAGGCCGGCGCAGTATCTCCCCCGGTGTTATCGATGGTCTGGACGGCGAGAACTTTCACAAGGCCATTGGCCAGTTCCGGCGCCAGGAGGGGTTGGGCGAGGGCGATAAAATCGATGAGGCGACCTGGGCCGCGCTCGGGGGCGACGCAATCACCGACGTGATTGTGCCTTACCAGATTGCGAAGGCGGACGCGCGCTATCGGTTTGTCAAACGGCTTCCTCGCGACTACTCCCGCCAAGCGAAGCTGAGGCGGCTTTCCTATACCTCCGCCAGAGAGATGTTTGCCGAGCGCTTCCATATGAGCGAGGCATTGCTTGTCGCGCTGAACCGTAAGGTACGGATGACAACAGCCGGCAGCGAGATGCATGTCGCATCGCCGGGGCGTGACATCCAGAAGGGGGCGGCAACTCGCATCGAGGCGGTCAAGTCAACGGGCATGGTGACCGTTTATGGAGCTGATAATCGCATCCTCGCCTCTTATCCCGCTACGATAGGGAGCGAAGAGACTCCCTCACCGAGCGGCGAGCACACGGTCATCCGAGTGGTGCGGAATCCTGACTACACCTACGATCCGGAAAAGAATTTTCAGCAGGGGAGCAACCGCAAAAAGTTGACCCTGCCCCCGGGTCCGAACGGCCCTGTAGGCTCAGTCTGGGTTGCACTTTCGAAACCGACCTTTGGCATCCATGGCACGCCTGAGCCCTCGAAAGTCAGTAAGACAACCTCGCACGGCTGCATAAGGCTGACGAACTGGGATGCCGAGGAGCTGGCCGACTTGGTCAAACCAGGCGTGCCTGTGCGCTTCGTCGACTAAAGGCCTGCTCACGCATCTTTTTTCCTTGCTCGTCCCGCGATCGGCCCTCAGAACGCCGGGCTGGCAATGGGGGACGCGACCGTCGCGGCGATCGTCGGCAGGACGGTGGTCGGGGTCGTCATGCACGCCTCGGCCGACAGACGTCTCGTTGCCTGCGTCAGCTATGCGGTGCAGATCGTCGGGTCGTTGACGTTTTTGCTCGCGGGCGAGACCAACGTGGCCCTAATGATCGTCGGCGTCATTTTGTTGCAGGCATCGACAATGCCACATCCTTGCCGCCACTCATCGCACAGGCTGAATTCGCGAAATCCGACGTCGCCAGGGTCGTCCCGCTGATCGTTGCCATAGGACAGGCGAGCTACTCTTTCGCGCCGGCAGCTTTTGGCGCTCTGCGATCGATGTTGTCCTCTGGAGCTTCGGGCGTCAACGGCACACCGCTGTTTGTGGCCGCATGCGTGGTGCAAGGTGCAGCCATTGCGTGTTTTCTTTTGGGGCGGCAAACGCGCTAACCGCTCTGACCTTTTGGGAGTGACTACCTGCTTTTCGGTTTTCGCTCGCGACCAAGCCGGTCGATGAGGTGCGTGCAGCGCCAGTTGCGGACGTTGGTCTATCGCCCAGGAGCGGACGTCGAACCTTGACGCGGTACGACCTGGGATGGTGAGTTCGTGGCTCGAGGCGGAGCGCCTTCAGCCGAACGGGGATTGCTCGCGGATCCAGGCTGCTTACCGCCGTCGGCGCAAGTCCGCCCGCCTATTGGCGCGGCGACCATCCTGCTTGGTGAAGAGCCTGTCCCAAATCAGCTCTGTCTGCGCAGCTGGACGATCTAAGCGGTCAGTCCGATGACGAGTATGACGAAGAGGCCGGCCAGGGCGCCCAACAGAAGCGGTGACTTTGGATCGGTCACCAAGGGATGGCCGTCCGGAACGCGGCGAAGCGTTTCGCTGACGCTTGGCACCATCAATAGGAACGTCGTCAGGGTCAGGAAAATCGTCTCGAGGTAGATGCCGGCGCGGCCGAATTGCGGCATGCGGCCAATGCCATACCCGGCGACCAGAAGCAGGATCGTCGCCGTTCCAATGCCGTAGCTTATCGGCTCACGGGCAACCAAAAACACCGTTGTCCCACCGATCAGCATCGAAACAAAATAAAGGCCGCCGGGAACAGATCGCGGCACGATCCTGCCGTGGCAGGCAAACATATAGATGGCGAGAGGAATGGCGGGGAGGCTACCAAGCGTGTGCACCCAACCGAGCGGTGAAATTCCAAACATCTAGGTTGTCCTGTTTTCTGATGGATGATCCCGGCTGGCGGGCGTTGCGGTTCGTGCAACGTGACGATCCTTGGCTCCGGCGGAGCCGCGTCATTGGTGATCCGCGCCTCTGGGCATGCGTCTTGGAGGGGATCTCACACCTGCCCCTCTGCCTCGTGCGGAGGAGGCGCCTGCCGGACGAGGGTGATGCTCAGGACCACGCTTCCCGCGAGGCAGAAAGCAATGCAAAGGACGGCGACGATGAGTGCCTGCGTGATGGCGGCGGGATCGGTTCGGGTGCCTAGCAGCTGATAGAAGATGCCACCGATCACGGCGACGCTGAGCGCGGTGCTGACCTGGAGAGTCGAGCTGGCGATGCCGGCGATCATGCCGGACAAGGCTGGCGCGACCCGGCCTGTCACCATCCGCATCAGGGTCGGCAGTGCGAGCCCTTGCCCGAAACCGACGACGAACAGGAGAGCGGCAAGCGGCATCAGTGCGGGATGCTCGCCGGTCAATGTCGCCGCGATGAGCCCTGCGAGACCCAAGAACCCGGCAACCTCCAACCCCATGCCGATCGGATTGACATAGGCGCCGCAGACCCGTCGGAGGTAGGGTGTCGATAGCGGCCCGAGCAGGAAGCCGGCTCCGAACGGTAGGAAGACGAGGCCGGCCTGCAGCGCTGTCATATGCAACGCGTCCTGCAGATAGACAGAGAGCAGCTGGAAAAAGCAGCCGATCGAATAGAACAATAGTGCGATCAGCAGCGCGCGGCCCAGTCCCGGTGCCCGCAGAGCGACTGGGTCGAGCAGGGGCGCCCCGCCCGCTCGTGACAGCCTGGTCTCATAACGCCAGAAGAGCCATGCCATTAGCGGCGCCCCGATAAGCGACAGCCAGGACCAGAGCGGCCATCCAGTCTCGCGTCCCTCGATCAGCGGCACGAGCAGCGCACCGAGCGTCAGCATCGACAGCGCCATGCCGCCCAGATCCAGCCTGCGTGCTTGGCAAGCGCGCGTATCCTTCAGCAGAGGAATGCCGAGCAGCAGGACGAGCATCGCCACCGGCAGGTTGACCAGGAAGATCGTCCGCCACCCCAGCCCCATGATGTCCAGAGAGATCAGGACGCCACCCAAGGCCTGCCCGACCACGGCGGCCAAACCGAAGATCGCACCATAGATGCCAAGCGCGAGCGGCTTCTCCCCCTCGGAGAACATCGCCTGCACCGAAGCCAGCGCCTGGGGCGCGATCACGGCAGCCGTCACGCCCTGCAATGCGCGCCCAGCAATCAGCACCCAGGGCGACGAGGCGAAGCCACACAGCGTCGAGGCGGCGGCAAAGCCGATCAGGCCGATTAAGAACACGCGGCCGCGACCGAACAGATCGCCGAGCCGCCCGCCGGTCGTCAGCGTCACCGCATAGAGCGCGGCATAGGACGAAATGACGAGCTGTTCGGCGGAAGAGGAGGCGCCCAGTTCCGCCCGGATCGAGGGGAGAGCCACATTGACGATGAAGAAGTCGAGCGGCGGCAGGAAAGCACCGACGAGCAGTATCACGAACATCGTCCAGCGCCGCGGCTCGGGCAGGGCGTCGCCGTCCGGCGCCCTGGCGGGCGCAAGGGCCGCAGCTTCACATGTCGTCGCGCTCACGAGCGCATGTCCGTTCTTGAAGCTGAATTGCGTTAACCTGGTCGATTCAAGCCGCCTCGCCGGGGGTGTCGAAGTCGATAGCGATGGAAATGCCGCGCCAGGCAGCAATGTCGGCGCGGAAGGAGACCAGCTTTTGCTCCGCCAAAGCGTGGGCGCGCGGGCCGATCGGGAGGTGCAGCGGCGGATGCTCGGCATCGACGGCCTGAAGCATCACGGCGACGGCCTTGGCCGGGTCGCCCGCCTGCCTGCCGTTGTTGGTCTCGCGGTAGCGACGTCTCGCGGGCACCGTCTCGGCATAGGCGTCGATCTGCCGCGCCGCGGTGAGCATCGAGCGACCGAGGAATTCGGTGCGGAAGGGGCCGGGTTCGACGATGATCACCTGCACGCCGAGCGGACGAAGCTCCTGTGCGAGCGCTTCGGAGAGGCCTTCGACCGCGAATTTGCTCGCGTTGTAGAAGCCGAAACCCGCGGAGCCGGAGATCCCGGCCCCGGAGGACAGGTTGACGATGCGGGCACCGGCACGCTGGCGCAGGGCCGGCAGCGCGGCCCGAGTTGTCTCGATCAGGCCGAAGAGATTCACCTCGAACATCGGCCGATATTCTTCGGACTCTCCCTCTTCGACCGCACCGATGAGGCCGAAACCGGCATTGTTGACGAGGACGTCGAGACCGCCGAACGCGCTCTCCGCCAACGCCACGGCCTTTGCGGCGTCGCCGGCGCGGGTGACGTCCAGTGACATGCTGCGCACCGTCTCGGGATAGCGTTCGCACAACGAGTTCAAGCTGTCGGTCCAACGGGCGGTGGCGACGAGGCGATCGCCCCGCGCGGCTACGGCTTCGGCAAGCTGCCGGCCCAAGCCCGACGAGCATCCTGTGATCAGCCAGGTTTTCATCATCTTCTCCTTCAGCGCCCAGAGCGGCGCACCGCGCACGAACTCGCCGTCATGAGCAGCCCGCGCGCTTTACGTTTCCAGTGGGATGTCGAGAAGATAGGCGGTTGGATTTGTTCGAGAACTGACAGTACCGTACGATCCCAGTTCAGTTTTGTGGGTGCGGCGATGGAGTGGAGCGATGTCAGAATCTTTCTGGCCATAGCCCGCACCGGCACGCTAGGCGCTGCCGCTCGCGCGCTTCATCTGAGCCATCCCACGGTTGGACGCCGCCTTCGGGCTCTCGAACAGGCCACCGGCCACACGCTTTTCCAGAGAACGGCCGAAGGGTTCATTCCGACGGAAGAAGGAAGCGCTGTCATCGCGCTGGCCGAGCAGATGGAGGAAGGCGCTCTGGCCATCGAGCGACGGCTTGCCGGACAGGAGCAAACCCTTCAGGGCACTTTGCGCATCTCGTCGGCCGACTGGTTCGGCGCCTATGTCCTGCCGCCGATCATCGACGACTATGCAAAGGCCTATCCGCAGGTCGATCTGGAGATTCTCACCGGCACCCGGCTGTTCAGCCTCGCGCAACGGGAGGCCGATATCGCTTTCCGGATCGTCCCATTCGACAGCCCAGACGTCGTGCAGCGACGACTGGTCCGTCTGCCCTATGGTGTGTATGTCGCGGCGGATTCACCCGAGCCGGTCTTTGGCGATGGAGCCGGCTTCCGGCTCATCACGCATGACACGTCGACCGGCCAGTTCCCGGATATCGCCTGGCTCATTGAGAGCTTTCCGAACGCGAAGCCGCTCGTTCGATCGAACAATCGCAACGTACAGGGTCGCATGAGCCGCCAGGGCATTGGCATCGCCGTCCTGCCAGAGGTGGTCGGAAGCCAGATAGTGGGTCTTCGCAAGCTCGACCTGCCAGTAGAGCCACCCTCACGGGACATCTGGATGGGCTATCACCGGGACATCCGGCGCCTTCAGCGGCTGCGGACCTTCATAACGGTCTTGACCGATCATATTGCGAAGATACCGCTCGAACTGTGAACGCTGCAGTCGGCAACTTCTGTCTAGGGCGCGCGCGCCTTTCGGGTTGCGCCAGGAGCCGACATTAAGCATCTGCCTGATACCAGACATTCCGGCAGACGCTTAGCACCCTACTCCGAGCTGAGCGCGCCGCTGTTCTGGTCCTCGATCACACGGGTCATGCACAGGTGCGAAAGCAGAGCGCCATACGCAGAAGTCGGCAGCTCCGATATCCGCCCATTCCTCCTGTTGAATTTACCCAAGCGTACGCTCGATGGAATAATCCCTACGAGAGGGAATTGGGAGGCGCGTGCGCTCAGAACATAAGTGGCGCGTTGTCGACCACCTCTTTCATGACGAAGAACGTCCTCGTCTGTCGAACTCCGGGAAGGCGCAGCAATTTGTCGGCGTGCAGTTTGTTGAAGTCTGCCATGTCGTGGGCCCGTATCTTGAGAATGTAATCAAAATCCCCGGCTACGACGTGGCAATCGAGAACGACGGGCATGGCCCGTATAGCGGCTTCGAAGTCGCCGAAGCTTTCCGGCGTCGAGCGGTCGAGGACGACCCCCACGAAAGCCAGCGTTCCCATCTCGACCTTTTGCGGCGATACGACCGCCCGCACCGATGTGACGTAGCCCTCGGCGAATAACCGCTGGGTCCGTCGGTGACAGGTGGCTGGGCTGGTGTTCACGCGCTTAGCGATCTCGGCATTTCCGAGCCGCCCTTCCGATTGCAGCAGCCGCAGAATTTTCATGTCGGTTCGATCGATATTGGCGGGCATGAAAGATTCTCTCGAAAAAAGTGCTCCAAATGATAGCACGGCCATTTTAGTCGCGGAACAGTTGCCGGTCGCCTCCATTTGGACGCGCAAGTTCGGAAGGACATTCCGGGGGTTCGAAAGCTACTCTTCGGCATCGAAAATTGGCTGGAGGATTGGTCATTATGCTGAGCAAATTCGAGCGTTATCCCCTGACTTTCGGCCCCACGCCGATTGACGCGCTGCCGCGTCTTTCGGCTCATCTCGGCGGTAGCGTCGAGCTTTTCGCCAAGCGCGAGGATTGCAATTCGGGTCTCGCCTTCGGCGGCAACAAGCTGCGCAAGCTCGAATACATCGTGCCGGATGCCATCGCCTCAGGTGCCGACACGCTGGTCTCAATCGGCGGCGTGCAGTCGAACCACACCCGCATGGTCGCGGCCACTGCGGCGAAGATCGGTATGAGGTGCCGGCTCGTGCAGGAAAGCTGGGTGCCGCATGACGATGCCGTCTATGACCGGGTCGGCAATATCCTGATGTCGCGTGTGATGGGAGCTCACGTCGAGCTGGTCGATGAGGGCTTCGACATCGGCATCCGCGAAAGCTGGGAGAATGCGCTGGCCGATGTGAAGGCCAAGGGCGGCAAGCCCTATGCGATTCCGGCCGGCGCCTCGGTCCATAAATTCGGCGGCCTCGGCTATGTCGGCTTCGCCGAGGAAGTCAGGGCGCAGGAGGCCGAACTTGGCTTCAAGTTCGACTACATCGTCGTCTGCACCGTCACGGGCTCGACCCATGCCGGCATGGTCGTCGGCTTCGCCAAGGACGACCGCCAGCGCAACGTCATCGGCATCGACGCCTCCTTCACGCCCGCCC
>Ga0102593_1001836_pt1 | contig 18714 bp, 17 predicted proteins | sample AraplaCol_mMS_r2_2_FD_76862 | JGI IMG/M metagenome (GOLD analysis project Ga0102593, IMG submission 76862) | Arabidopsis root microbial communities from North Carolina, USA - plate scrape MF_Col_mMS_r2 (SPADES assembly) (version 2) | ecosystem: Host-associated > Plants > Roots > Endosphere...
TGTCGGTATTTTTTTGTTATTTTTTTTTTTTTGTTTTGGTGTTGTTTATGTTGTTGGGTGGGGGGGGGGGGGGGGGGGGGGGGGGGGGGGGGGGCTCGGGGAGTTTGACTGATTCCTCCCCCACAATCGAAGCTAGCGATTCTATGCAGGGTATGCTGGGGAGGAATTGAAAGCCAATTCTCGTCTCCGACAAACTGAAGGACGTACCTGGGAATCCTGCACCGAGAGTCAGCGTAAGACCTGGCAAAAATCACCAGCCAGGAAGATGCTTGGAAACAATCAGTTGACTCAATAATTCTTTCCCCTCCGATCTCGCGGCAGTTCAGTCTCACCGCCTTCGGTGAGTCAGTCAAGTCGGTGGACCAACTAGCGTTGTCAATATTATTTCCTGTCATTTTGATTTGCTTTTTTGTTTTTTTGTTTGATTTTGTTGCTATGCTTCTTAGTTTCATTATGTGACAGCTCAGCTGGGTGCCAGCTGATCTTCGTATACTATTGACCGCCCCTCGCTTGACCGCTGTGGATGAATCTGACACTATTCGAACTAACTCACCACGTACATAAAAATACATGTACTTTCCGGGCATCTCATTGGATATCTAGGGCTATGCCGTCGGAACTACAATCGAGACCATCACAATCCGGTATGGCTTGCAAGTTATAAAAATAGTTCGAAGCACTCCGTAGAAATAAGAAGAAATACAGAGTAAGATGCGAAGGATCAAGGAGGGAAAAAAATCTCATCGATTGAGAATTGCATTTTTTGTACATCTTGTGAGAAAAAAGTAAACGCCCATTCCCTTTAAACTCCTCCAGTCATGAAGATGTTATGTGGTACATATCATGATATAGTAATGAAACCTATGGCAAATAGTAATGAGACGAGTTCATTATTTCGGAATCGTTGATGACTGCTAGTAATGTCCGGGACCGCCTCCTCGTCGGCCGCCACGGTAGCCTCCCCGACCCCGGTTATCGTAAGAGCCATATCCACCACGGTGACCGTATTGGCCTTGATGGTAACCTTGATTATGAGGTGGGTACTGGTTGGACATACCACCACGTGGGGGTGGGGGTGGCCCTCTGGAGTAGTCGCCAGAGCCAGGTCCCGGAGGAACCCAGCCTGGAGGCACCGCTGGCATGCCACCTTGTGGGCCGGGCATGAAACGAGGATCGAGATGCGCAGCAAATGGATTGGGACGGCCCGAATTTCTGTCGCCCCCACCACGGTCAGCTCCATAATCCATACGTCCACCGCGACCTCCTCCCCGGAAGGGTGCACCGCCGAATGAACGTCCGGAGTGTTGCGCTCGGCCTTTCACCGCACGAACATCCGCCGAATTCAGCATCGGAGTAGGAAACTTGACTCCCCGAAGGAGCATAGACTTGTGAACGTGAGCAGACTTCGGGATAGTATAATTAACCCTGTTGAATTGTTAGCAAGAATGGAAAATCTATATTGGAGAAAAAGTACTAACGTGAGTGATCGATCATCATCAAGACTTGGCATGCCATATTCCTCCAGATCAGACACAAGTGACCCATGGGGAATATAAGTCTCACTCCGTTCGACTAGACCGGCCAAGCCTTCACTGACTCGCATATTTAGTTTGTATTCGGGGGGACCGGGCTTCTTAGAATAGAAATTGCCGACTAGATCTTGATAGAGCGGGTGCTGATCTGAGAGCAAGAGAACTTCGGTGCCGTGAGTGTTCCGGTTTCGTTCGTCTTCGGATAGTAGGGGGTATTTCTTCTCCATAGCAGCAAGAAGACGTTTCTCATCAATGAACGGAAGCAAAATCACACCCTGCCAAGCGAACTTCTTGCCATTCAGATCCAACGGGAAATCTTCAGGATAGAAATCAATGATCTCACTGTTAGGATCGCTCATAAGATCGTGGAAGACCTCAGGTAGGGCATGGTTGGAAGATGCAGGCAAGACACCCATCAGCTGCTCGAAGGGCTTGAATGGTTTACCCTTGTCGAAGCTGAGTTCCATATCACCAATGTCCACGAAGTCCGAAGCAAACGGCGCATAATGATAAGGATAGTACCAAGTCCACGAGGGGCATCCCTGGAAGTAATAAAGTAGCACCCAAGCGAGACCTTCCGCGTAAGCGCGAGCAACCTTGTGGCGGAACTCATGATCTTCAGGGTCGACTCCGAATTTCTGCTCGTAGTAACGATCGGCATATCCGGGCTCCCAGAGACGAACGGTATCTTCCGGCATTTCATCTTCCTTCTTCTTAGGGGGAGGTGGAGGAGGCGAGTCTCTGCCAGGAGTACCGGCTTCTCCATTCTGCTCCTCGGTGGTATCGGCCTTTCTTTTGCCTAGGACCGATGGTGACGTTGGGTCTTCATTGCCATTCGATGTTTCTTCTGTTTGCGGAGTAGAGGAGGCCTCCTCGGAAGTAGGCTCGTCTTGAGAGCCTTTCATGAGTTTACTCTTCAAGACAGCAGCGGCACTCTTGTTCTCCATGTTGGCACGGTAAACATTTCCGCGGTTAACAACCATACTGTGGGTCAACTCTCTGTTTTCTTTGGTCAGATGGCCTCTGCCAGGAGTGATCAACTCCAACCCTGCTGGGGGTGCTGCATCACTGCCACCGGCACCGCGAGACCGAGGGTTTGGTGCATTGTCATAAGTTGGCGAGCTTCGTCTGCGCTTGCGAGCACGCTCTTCGTTACGAGCTTGATCTTGTTCTTTGCGTCTCCTTTCATTGGCTTGCTTTCTTTCCTCTGCCTGCCTACGACGAGAGAAGATTGCGCCCTCCTGCTTGGCCAGCCCCTGTAAGATGAGCTGAGCTCTCTTGAGATCGACATGCCCATCTTGGGTTAGATAACCTCCCATCGCAGGGATGTTGTCACGCCAGATAGCGATGAGGGTATCGATACCGTTTTCACGAATATCCAGGGAGGGTAAGTGCGGGAGGAAATCGTTTCCGACGAAGAAACACATGAACACCCAATCATCGAGTGCGCGCTCAAGGTCGAAAGGAAACGGTTGCTGTGGAACATGCATTTCAGCAGCCAGATATTCTCTCAGAACTGCAACATGAAGCCAGATGAATGGCTTAAGCGGTGCTGCGTGTTGCTTTTCATCGAACTCTCCGCTCTTTTCCTTTGCTTTACCGGTGCATTCCTCAGCCTTGTGTCCAGGTTGACCACACAGTCTACATGTCCGAGGCTTTGACTCTTGGAAAAAGACATCTTCACGCAGAATCCGGAAGTGAGGTTCATGGGTTGCCAGACCCAACATGATCAGATCGGCATCCTAGTGATTGAATGTCAGTACATGATAAACTCGACGTTCCTTGATAACATGTGAAAGCTTACCAAACCATAGAAGACGTGGCGAGTGTTGGGGTCATGTTCAGGCGATGCGCGTTGTGAGCGCACAAACTCCATGATCTTGTGCTCACCTTCTCCTGGAACAGTGGCATCCGAGATAATAATTTTCATCTAAAGTTGTCAGTATGCATCGTAATGAAGGAATTCAACGGGCTAGACTCTACCTTCTCCCAGGCTGGATCAGTATTGAGCTTATAGGCAATCCAGTAGCGTAATGATGCAGCAAGAATGTTCATAAATGGGGTTCCCGGTGTAATCACGTTGCTATCCCATGTCTTCTGAATGACCTCCTCCTTCATAACTTCGTCTCCGCCATTTTTGGCGTTTTGCTTAGCAAGCAACTTCTGGAGCTCCTCCTTCTTCTCATCATTTTCTCTGGCTTCTTGCGCAGAGCGGAAACGACGCGCACGTTGCTGGTTCATCTTGGCTCGCGGAGCAACACCATCTAGATAAAGAAGTAACATATTAGTACAAAGAAATGTCAGATTCTAGCAAAGCGCATTCGCGTGAGCTCGAGATTTATGCATACCGATAGCAATCATGAGGAGCTTTCTCGGACGGACCATATTGACGACTCGGTCAGTATATTTGAAGACCTCCAGCATCATCTCCTGCTCATTCGCAGGAGGTGGACGTCCTTCCGGATGGGTACATGGATGGACAATGCCGTTCATATCAAGATATAGGTTATCCATCTCCTCTCCATTGGGGTTCGGGCGTGTGGTATCGACTGGAATCGGTTCTCCATCTACCTCCTGCGGAAGCTCCTCGATCACCGCGGAGATGATCTTGGGATACTTGTTGGAAAGCCATCGGAACAGCGCTGGGACACCCATGTTGGAGATGCGACTGCCGTAGGGTATTAAGGCCTCGTCAAACCGTCACTCAAAATCGGCGCAGCGCTAGAATCGAATGCGGCGGTATCTTGCAGACGCGATAAGTAAAGTGACGCGCACTTTGGCTTTGTCTGCAGATCACGCAAGGCCTGCGAACCGGATGCCGGGATCAAAGTGAGCTTCGACAAACTCACAAGATCGGACCTTGAAAATCGGGTGCAGGTTGGGGGAGTTGCAAAGAGACCAGAAAAAAGTCTCTGCGGCGAAGGTCGACCATTCCCGGGCGGTCGGCAGCTTTGGGCGATTTCCGGTCTTTTCCCCCTTTGGAACAAGTCGGGAGGACAACTTTACTGCAATCAGCTAAACTTAGCCCTTGGGGCATCTCTCGACCATTTTGACAACCTTTGTGATTTAGCTCTTCGATGCCCGTCAATTTGTGTATCATCGGCAGCGGTGACCATGAGATTACGAATTAGCTGCGATGTTCCGAATTCTTGAATCGCAAGCTCCGGCCAAACAAACGGCCACGGATACAATCGATGTGCTCAGCAGTAGACTGCAGAGCGCAACCTTACTGGAGGATCGAAGAGCGGCAATTCAAGGATTGAGAAGTTTTGCAAAGCTTTATCCAGCTTCTGTTGCCTCTGGAGGTCTACGATCATTGATCAGTAGCCTTCGCAATGACGGTGAGGATGTTGACACGACTAAAGTGGTCCTCGAGACCCTATTGATGCTATTTACCCCCGATGAGTCTAGTGTGAGTGTACTTCATGCGATATGACTAGACTATGTTATCCTAATTACTTGTATAGCCCGAAGCATCAGACGAAATAGCTCTTTGGTTGGCAGATGAGTTCACTCAAGTAGGTGGTTTCCGAGTACACATCATCTCTCTTACCTCGCGCTAATAACGTTTTAGCGACAAGATAATATAACGATTCTCCTGGATCTTCTTGAGACCCGCGATTTCTATTCTCGACTATACTCCCTACAATTGATGTCCCACATCAGCAGCGCTAGGCCGGAGCGTACACAGGAGTGTATATTTACGGCGCCATTGGGCATTTCCAGACTCGTCAATGTACTCACAGACACAAGAGAGCCTGTACGAAACGGTTTGTGTCACCCTCTGCTCAATTGATGCTTAATTTTATACTATTATCAGCAAGCTAACAATCATATTACACAGAGGCTCTCGTTCTCCTTATCGCCCTCACACCCGCCTCGGAGGAATTGCAAAAGTTGGTGGCATTTGAAAATGCGTTTGAGATACTGTTCTCGTTGATTGAAGCGGAGGGCACCTTGACACATGGAACGGAAGTGGTTGAGGACTGTCTCTCTCTGTTGGCTCATCTACTGAGGTTCAACGTGTCGAACCAGTCATTCTTCCGTGAGACTGGCTGTGTGAAGAAAGTGACAAAACTTTTGTCCGATTGCGAACAGGAAACCGAGGGCGACGAACAGGCGCCACCCTGGGCCCTCGTTCACCGTGACAAGAATGTTTGGGGTTTGCTGGCTATCATTCAGTTATTCCTGGTCCGTGGTGGCGTGGGGACGCCCGCCAACCAAACGGCGTTCTGGCAGAATGGCGTGACGGAGCAGGTTCTCAGCATCGCGTTCGGACAGAAGTTCAGCGTGAGCGTTACGTCGAAGGTAAATATTCCATGGCCATTTTTCCATTCTTTCTATGCTCTGTTAACTTAATTTACAGGCCCTGTCGACGTGCGCCGATCTCATCCGAGGTAACTCACCTCTCCAGGAAAGATTTGGAGACATCGAGGTATCTTGGGGATCTCCAACACAAGACAATCAAGCAACCAATGGTCATGCAGAGCCAGAGCGTATTAATGTGATTGAAGCTTTCCTGAAGCTCAGCCTCCAGCCATCGCCTAATAACATGCTGGATGCGCGTCTCGCTGCTTGCGAATGCATGAAAGCTTTCTTCGCTCACCACCCGGGAATTCGCATGCATGTGTTGAGACGTGCTATCGAAGGACATATAAGTGGACAGGATCGAATCCCCAACATTTTATCTGTATTGCTCACAGCACCAGAATCAAGAGGAAATGCAGATCCATATCAAGTTTGGATGGCTTCTGTCTTGATGTTCCATTTGATTTTCGATGACAACGAGGCAAAGGCCACTGCAATGAAAGTGACCGAGGGAGATGCCGAAAGTGGTGAAGAAGTCGTCACTAGCGTTCAAACCGTTATTGGCAATTTGATAACGGGCTTGCAACGCGGCGACGATGAACGAATCACTGTCGGGTATCTGATGCTACTCTGTGGCTGGCTATTCGAGGATCCAGATGTTGTGAATGATCTACTTGTAGAGGGAAGCAGCATTCAGACTCTTCTGCAAGAGATCAAACACCGGAGAGCTCCTAGTAAGCTGATCCCTGGTCTCTGTACGGTTCTTCTGGGTATTATCTACGAATTCTCTACCAAGGATTCCCCTATTCCCCGAGTCACGCTACATAAATTGTTGCTTGAACAGCTTGGGAGAGAGCCATACATAGACAAAATCACGAAGTTACGGGAATGTCCTTTGGTCCGTGACTTTGAAGTTCTACCACAGACTGCTGCTGGGCAAATTGATGGTGGGCTTCCTGAGGTATTCTTTGATCGGTCTTTCGTTGAATTCCTCAAGGACAACTTCAGTCGACTGCTTCGTGCCATAGATCGCGAACCCGGGTTTGAGATATCGGTTGTCGCCAACGGCGTTGAGAAGGGTGTTTCTCGCGAACTTGTTGATAGCCTCCGTGCAGAATTGGAAGACCGGAGCCAGACTGTTCAGAAACTGGAATCCGACCTTGTTAATGTTCAACGGATGCTTGAGCAAGAGCAGTCGGACCACCGCAAATCGAAGGAGTCGGGATCTCTGGAAGCGTCAAAAGCGCAGCAATCTCAACAGTCCCTCCGATACTCGCATGCCGAAGAGCTATCGAGGGTAGAAGAGCAGTATAAGCAATCGAAGAATGAACTGCTCAAGCAACATGGCGAACAGCTTCGAGCAATTGACAACCAGCTGAAACAAGCTTCGGCGGAATACGAAAGAAAAAGTGCTAAGGTGAAATCGCATCACGACGAAGAGGTCGCTGGTTTCCAAAAGACAATCCGTGGCTTAGAAGGAGAGCTCTCGAAGCTTCGTGAACAGCATTCAAACGAAGTGAGCCAGCTGAAGAAGGTCATTCAGCACTTAGAATCGACGATCAGTCAGTCTAAAGACAATCATGCCGCCCAGATGTCCGAAATGCACCAACAGGCGCAGGATCTTGAGTCCAATCTTTCTTCGGTGAAAGAACAGCATCAAACCGAATCTGCCGGCCTCAAGGCCACGATTGAAATTCTGGAGTCGCAACTGGCCACCATCAAATCTGAGCATGATGCCGAGACTGCTGATCTCAAGAAGGCCCGACAAACGCTGAAGTCGGATCTTGACAGAGTCCAAAAGTCTACTGAGAGCCTCGAAACAGCCAAGGGCCAGCAGGACGCGGAGATTGCCGATCTCAAGAAAACCATTGAGACACTACGGTCAGACTTGGAGACAGCACAGGGCACTGCAAAGGATCTCCAAGAGACAAAGAAAAAACAGGAATCTGAGGCGACGGATCAGAAGAAGGTAATCAAATCGCTTGAGACAGACTTGGATAAAGAGAAGCAAAATACAGCGCAAGCCCTAGAGACTGCCAAAAAGAAGCAGGAATCCGAAGCCGCCGAACTCAACAAGATTATCGAAACTTTGCGATCAGATCTTGGCAATGCGCAGCAGAAGTCTGATAAAGACATCGAGTCTGCAAAGGGTCAGCAGGAGTCTGAGACTGGAGAGCTCAAGAAAACCATCGAGGCCTTACGGGCAGATCTTGAGAAGGCGCAGCAGAAATCAGCCCGAGAACTTGAGACCGCTAATGAGGGCTTCTCGTCGAAGTTGTCTGCACTTGAGACACGTACCGCAGAGGCCGAGCGCAAAGCGCAAGAAGCTGAATTACAGGCCCAGAAAGCCGCTCAGGATCTCAAGGATGCCAAATCCAGTCTTGAAAAGGCGCGATCTGAGGCAAAGGAGAAGGAAGAGGCCCGGCAAGCCACTCAGTCAGAATTAGATGATCTCCTGATTGTATTTGGTGACTTGGAAGCCAAGCGGACTGAAGATAAGGTATGGTTACTGTTTCAATTCTACTTGAAGTATCGTCTAACGCTATTTAGAAACGACTCAAAGACCTTGGTCAAGAGATCTCGGAGGACGAGGTTGAGGATGAAGACGAGAATGATGAAGAAGAGTAGAGGGCTCTGTGTTCAACATTTGTATAGCGAAACCCCATGTTCAGCTATGAATTACTATATCGATTTTTTCCACAACGCACACAGCAAGCTTGAGTTGACTTCAGCAAACAGAGCTACTCACTACTAACGGCGCGAGTGTATCCCATCGTTTCAAAAGTCCGCTCATATCGAGCTCGAAAATATTGAATTGTTAACGGAAAATATGCGTTAGGTTTGTTGACCCCGCTTGGAGATGTAGCTGGAAGTATTTCGCCAATTCCAATTTCTAGTTGCTGGACTGGGTCGTCCGGTGGCGCTAGAAAGATTGTCTCAGACTGGACACAAGTTGGTATTCCTTGGCAGTTATTCTTGTAAACTTCCAGAATTCCACTAAGAATATGCCCCGGATGTTCTGTCCATTTGACCAAGATGACAACTTTAATTGCTCCATTGGCCCCGATGAGACGACGCATATCACTCAGCATATCTTCGTAGGATTCACTTCATCCAACTTCGAACACCAGTGATGGTAATAATCGTGGGATCTTCAGCCGGCGAGATCTGGCCATCTGGATCTTTCTTGAGTCCACAATATGGGCCGTTGGAGAAGGTTATCGCTAAAGCACCGATGCACAATAAGTAGAAAGATGATAAAGGTCATTAGATTGACTCACTGGTACCGTGGACGTCTATATTCCTTAGGTCATCAATTTCCAGTATTCTATTGTGAGCAGCTAAGCTAAGTGACCTGTTGATCCATGAGCGAATACAGCAATGGACATAAGTTGACATGATTAGGAGTCGAAGCGAGCAGGTATCTGGAAAGTATGACCTATGAGAACAGTGGTAGCTCCGCTCCTCCTCGATTTCCCATACAAATTCCTCCCATCCTAACGGAAGATTATTGATTGCCAGCTCATGGGGCTCATCGGCTTCCTGAAGAGTATGGCAAATGTCTGTCCTGAACTCAAGCTCTGTCCTGAATATATCTGTTGAAATAACAGTCCTTGAGGAAGATTGGGAAAGGTTTATACTATAAGTAAACATGGTAAAGACGTAGAGAGCCAGGACACGAGACAGGCGTAAAAGAAAAATTGAATAGAGAAGAAGAAGAAAAGGAAAAAACAGCTAATACTATAATTCAGTAGACGTAAGTGTTACGTCTACATATTCAATAGTTCCAGCCTTGTAAGGTTTGATGTTACAATGCGGTCTCATTAGTTTGAAACCACCCCTTCTTTCTGCCGTTCATGTTGCCTCGTAACCCAAGTAAAAGCGGTCAATAATGTGACTCAAACATTTGTCACCCGATGTATGAAGGTCACGGGGATATATATCCCACGGACCTGGATGTGAAATGTGCCCCTCTCAATTCTGCCGTTCCTTTCTGCCCCACCAAAACCGCCCAAAAAAAAACAATCGACTTGATATATAGTAAAGGATCCATCATTGGTTTCAATCTGCTGTACGCTATGAGTTTTTGTAAGAAGAAATACTTGGCAGTGTAATCATGGATATCAAGACCTTGTAGGGCCTTCTTATTAGTTGCCAAATAAGCATGCTCAGGTGGGCGGTGTGCCGAATTTGGTGAGCGGTATATGAAAGCGGTAAGGGGTTAGTTGCAAACTAAAGTCCCACGAGTGTAGGCCGCACTGGCAAAAAATGTCCGATAGTGGGGGTGACTCACGCTTCTTCTTTCTCTCCCAAGATTATCATTCTCTCCACTTGGTATTACCAACAACACAATGTCGATGGACTTCCCGGCCGAGGAGGAGATCGTCCTCCAACGGTGGAAGGAGATTGATGCCTTCAGACGCCAGGTCGAGCTCTCAAAGAATAACAAGCCATGGTCCTTCTATGATGGCCCACCATTCGCAACTGGAAAGCCTCACTATGGTCATCTTCTGGCGTCAACTATTAAAGATATCGGTTCGTCGCCGTCAATCCTGACTTGAGAGTAATCATGCTAATATTCTGTATCTAGTTCCCCGATATTGGGCAATGAAAGGGTACCATGTCGAGCGACGATTCGGCTGGGACACCCACGGAGTTCCTATTGAATACGAAATCGACAAGAAACTCGGCATGTCCGGTCTTCAGGCCGTTGAGAAGATTGGAATTGAGAAGTACAACGAGGAGTGCAAGTCGATTGTCATGAAGTTCGCTGGCGACTGGAAGGTCACCATCGATCGACTAGGCCGTTGGATTGACATGGAGGATAAGCCTTATAAGGTACGTCAGCGCTTTACAAAATGTGGCCAGCTTTTGTCGCTTCTTATTGACTCTGATCTTTGATTTAGACTATGGACCCAACCTTCATGGAATCCGTTTGGTGGGTCTTCAAGCAAGTACGTCAATTCCAAAATATATTTGATCAAAGAGATCCAGCCCAGTACTAACGTGTGTCCCAAGCTCTTCGACAAAGACTTGGTATACCGAGGATATAGAGTCATGCCTTACTCAACTGCTCTTGCTACTTGTGAGTATTTCGAATAGCATACAAATTGTGGTGCGCCGACTTACCTCTCTTGTTTTCGTCTAGCTCTATCCAACTTCGAAGCCTCCCAAAACTACAAGGACGTGCAGGATCCCGCTATTGTCGTGAACTTCCCTCTGGTTGGACAAGACAACACATATGCATTGATCTGGTCTACTACTCCATGGACGTTCGTGATTTCTTTCCCCGGTTTAAGGCGCATAATGCTTACATGAATGATAGTCTCGTCTCCAACATTGCTATTTGTGTTCACCCCGACTTCGAATACGTCAAGATCTTCGATGAAGCAACTGGCAAGAACTATATTCTGCTCGAGTCTTTGCTCCGAACTATTTACAAGGATCCCAAGAAGGCCAAGTTCAAGATCGTGGACCGTATCAAGGGTTCTGCTATGTTGGGATGGAAATACGAGCCCCTCTTCGACTACTTCTACGAGGAATTCAAGGATCACGGTTTCCGTATCCTGAATGACACCTATGTCACTGCCGAGGATGGTGTTGGTTTGGTTCACCAGGCTCCTGCTTTTGGTGAGGACGATTACCGGGTTGGTATGGAGCACGATGTGATCAGCGACAAGCGTCTGCCTCCTAACCCCGTTGACGCGAACGGTTGCTATACTGAGGAGGTCCGTGACTTCGCTGGGCAACATGTCAAGGCTGCCGACAAGGCTATTATCAAGCACCTGAAGGGTACTGGCCGCCTACTTGTCGATAGCCAGATTACTCACAGTTACCCATACTGCTGGCGATCCGACACTCCTTTGATCTACCGTGCTGTGCCCTCGTGGTTCGTGAAGGTCACTCCTATTATCCCTCAAATGCTGGCAGGCATTGAAGAGTCCCACTGGGTCCCTTCCTTCGTGAAGGATCGCAGATTCGCCAGTTGGATCAAGAATGCCCGTGATTGGAACATTTCTCGAAACCGTTTCTGGGGGTAAGTTCCTATTATCTTCCTTTCTCATACTTCAGACGAAGGCTAACTTTCCAAAGTACACCTCTGCCTCTTTGGGTATCCGATGACTACAAGGAAGTTGTGGCAGTCGGCTCAGTCGAAGAGCTCAAGAAACTGAGTGGTTATGAGGGCGAGCTTAACGATATCCACCGTGATAAGGTGGACCACATTACTATACCCAGCAAGCAGGGCAAGGGCGTCCTTCGTCGCGTGCCTGAGATCTTCGACTGTTGGTTCGAGTCTGGTAGCATGCCTTATGCCTCCCAGCACTACCCCTTCGAGAACAAGGATCAATTCGAGAATAGCTTCCCTGCTGATTTCATCGCTGAGGGACTGGATCAGACCCGTGGTTGGTTCTATACTTTGACTGTCCTTGGAGTTCATTTGTTCGGCAAGTTGCCCTTCAAGAACTGCATTGTGAACGGAATTGTCCTCGCAGAGGATGGTAAGAAGATGTCCAAGAGACTTCAAAACTACCCCGATCCTTCTTTGATCATGGATCGCTATGGTTCCGACGCTCTGCGTCTATATTTGATCAACTCACCTGTTGTCCGTGCTGAGCCTTTGCGCTTCAAGGAGTCTGGTGTCAAGGAGATTGTCAGCAAGGTTCTGCTGCCCCTTTGGAACAGCTACAGATTCCTTGAAGACCAAGTGAAGCTTTTGAAGAAGGCTTCCAATGTCGAATTTGTTTTTGACCCCAAGGCAGAATCCACCAACACCAACGTTATGGACCGTTGGATCCTTGCCAGCTGCCAGAGTCTTCTGCTGTTTGTTAACCAGGAAATGGCAGGCTACCGTCTGTACACTGTTGTTCCTCGTCTGCTGGAGCTCATCGAGAACACCACCAACTGGTACATTCGATTCAACCGTAAGCGCCTTAAGGGAGAGAATGGCGTTGATGATACCTTGCATGCCCTTAACACCCTTTTCGAAGTCCTTTACACTTTGGTCCGAGGTCTTGCTCCCTTCACTCCCTTCTTGACCGACAACATTTACCAGCGTCTCCTCCCCCATATTCCCGAATCTCTTCGTGCTGAGGACAGCCGCTCCGTTCACTTCCTTTCTTTCCCTGAAGTACGACAAGAGCTTTTCGACGAGGCTGTTGAGCGCCGAGTCGCTCGCATGCAAAAGGTCATCGAGCTTGGCCGTGTCTCTCGTGAGCGCCGAGCCATTGGTCTCAAGACTCCTCTGAAGAGCCTTGTGGTCATTCATCAGGACCAGCAGTACCTGGATGATGTAAAGTCCTTGGAGGGATACATCCAGGAGGAATTGAACGTTTTGGAAATTGTTCTCACCTCCGATGAGGCCAAGTACAATGTCCAATACAGTGCCAACGCCGACTGGCCCACATTGGGTAAGAAGCTGAAGAAGGACGTGCAGAAGGTCAAGAAGGCTCTCCCCAATCTGACAAGTGATGACGTGAAGGGCTATGTCACCGAAAAGAAGATTGTCGTTGACGGCATCGAGCTTGTAGAGGGAGATCTGGTTGTCAAGAGAGGCATCAAGGAGGACTCTGGTGCTTCCAACATGGAAACCAACACTGATGCCGATGTCATGATCATCCTTGACGCGAACCTATACCCCGAGCTGGCCGAGCAGGGTCTTGGTCGTGAGATCATCAACCGTCTCCAACGTCTGCGTAAGGCTGCTGGGTTAGTCCCCACGGATGATGTCAAGATGGAATACACCATCCTTGAGGATCGGGATTCCATTGGTCTCGCCGAGGCTTTCAAGTCTCAGTCTCAGGCCATCGAAAAGGCCGTGCGTCGTCCGCTTGATGAGCGCTTGGCCGTCGACGGCAAGGTCCCCAGCGCCGATGAAGAGGGAACCATTGCCCAGGAAGAGCAGGAGGTGCAGAACGCCACTTTCCTGTTGCGACTGGTCAAGCTTTAAAGTGCCAAACAGACGTTATGAAAAAGATCAATTGCTGTAGATAGATAGATATCTGCAACGTTTTTGAACGTGAGAAATGCATCATTATTTATGTTATGAACCGTTTTGAATTCTTAGAGACATAGTGAGGATATCTTGTAAAATTTGAGTAATGAGACAAGTCAGACAAGTATAGTACAGGGAGCATAATGGTAGAGTATTAGGTCTCAAGAGAAAGCTTGCTGCATAACAAGGTTCAACCTTTCTTGGATGCAGCCTATAGACATTAGTACCTTGATGAATGATAATAACTACTCTCATACACTTACCATAACACAATCCTTCAGTTTCATGAACTCTTTAGCACACATATCTTTGTGGACGGAGTTGTAATCGGCGACTACACACTTGCCATATGCCGCAGCCTATCTCAAACTGTTAGCCTTTACTGACAGTGAAGTTCGTAGTGACTGATACGTACTTGTGTTGAGCACTGGGCGGTGGCCTTGGCAAATTTCTCAACTGGGCGTGTTTTTGCCGGCATCTTGACCAGGATAACCAAGTCTTAATCGTAGTCTTGTAGATTGAGCCAAGTTTTAAGATATATCAAGTGTCCCAGTCCGTTGCGATCTTCCGCCAACGTCAGGAATGTTACATAAGCACCACGTGACTCTAGGCATGTTTCTGTCGCGACGGCCAAAACAATCCTCCGGCGGAGTCATTGTCCATGGCGCCTGGTTGATATCCCATTTATTTTCTTTTCATTTTTGGGTTTGTCGCGGATTGATTTCTGCGCATGTCTTGCTTGGTCGGGACTTACCCGCCTTCGCGATGATTTGTTTAGTCCGTTGTCTTTGTGACCCAGATGCGACGAGCGCGCCTTGAATCGCGATTTTTCGATGCCTCCGATATCCTCGCAACGACGTGCCTCAACCGATGAGAATTCGTCCCTCTCAGATGATGGTATGCGACTCCTCCTTCTGTTTAAATCTGAGTATTGGACGCTAATTTCTCTCTCCAATTTAGATGTCGGGTTCCTGTACCAAGTCGTCATTCGCGCCGAGGGCCATCCCGAGGTCGAACGTCTTCCATTTCGAGCACTCTTTAAAGCTTACGATGAAGTCGTCCTTGAACATGGTCCCAATACCGATCCAGGCCATGCCTGTATGCGGTTCTTGTTCAAGATGGGCAGCAAGGATGCCGAGGGAGCAACCCTGTTCGACAAATTCGAGAATACACTCCAAAGAATGGGAATTGTGATTGAACTTGGAGAGGATTTCTCTACGACTGGAGTGAATGAAACCTTTGAGACTGGGCAATATTCGGTTGATGGCACGCGCAGTCAAACTGGCCAAGAGGATTACCATCCTAAACCAAATGGAGTTCCCGTAACTCCCAAGAGACGGGCCTCCTTTAATACAACTGTTGATATTGGGGAAGATGCGACTCAGAGAAGCTTCATTGAGCGACCGAGCTCTCGTTCATCTATGTCACGACTTCAAACCGGCAAGCCCGAGTTTGCTACACCGAAACTATCACCGAAACCCAAACCCCGACCTTCAGTAAACAAATCGCCAGATCGGACGGACCTGATTGCGCAGTTTCTGGAAGTTGGCAGAGGGCTCATCAGCCGGCTTGATTCTGCACAGAAAAAAAGCAACGAGAAGGTAGAGAAGGCTGAAAAGCAGCTGACCAACGGCGTAGCAGCGCGCTCGGCTGTCCATCAGGACCGTTCAAAGAGAATTGCAGCGGCTTCGAGGCCGCAAAGATCACCTTCAGCAAGTTCAGCGGCAAGCTTTGGCTCGGAAGAATCAAAGTCTGTTGTTTCAAAACCAACAGAGCATGATATTTTTGAGAAAGTGGAGGCACCGCCTGAGCTTTTATATCGCCCGCAGCTTTCTGACTTACTCCGGGATGCGTCTACTTTCAACATGTACAGACAGCGGTCTATATGCCGTCGAATTCTAACACAATGGCTAAAAGGAGCTTTGCGAAATCGACAGATTCGCGAAAAGAGGGAGACTATTGCTATTAGCCGAGACCGGGTTACTCTGCTTAAGCAAGCATTCGAGCCATGGCGAACGATCATTCAAGATAAGCGCCACACAGCCAGAACCGAGCGCTTCTTTAAACATTTAGATGAGCGCGCCAACCGGGCCCGCGATCTATACCTTATGACAAAGGCTTTCACGCATTGGGCTCAACTGACATCTGAAGAAGTTGCCCGGACTTCGGCAGCACGGCGGCATGTCTTGAGTATCAAGTACTTCAATGCTTGGCGTGAGATAACTGCAGTCAATGAACTCAAAGCGCAACGTTTTGCTTTGCGCAGGCCTTTCAATGCATGGCGGAAGAAAATCACAGACCTCAAAGTTGCCGAAGCCCAAGCAGTGACAATGCACAATGACAACATCCGCCATTCTTCTTACTGGCAATGGTTCTGGGGCTTCTGCGATCGCCGTGCTCCCGAATGGTATGAAAATCGTCTGAAACGTCGCTCGCTTCTCTACTGGCTTCGCAATTTTCGAACCAATCGTGAGCGGGACCATGAAATCGATGTTCATAATAGACGGTCGGCACTATCATCTGTTTTCCAGGCATGGTCTCAAAAGTCAAAACTTTTCGTCGTGGCCAACGAACAAGCTGAAACCATCCAGCGCCGAGAAGCCCTCAGAGTAACATTCGACGAGTGGACAATACAAGCTCGGCTTGCTCCGGCTGCTTCTCGAGTATGTGATATGGTGGACACAAGAATTGCTCGAAATGCCCTCTCGCTGTGGGTTTCCAAGGCGCGTTTGGCAGATCAGGCGGATGAGGTGAACCGATATCGACTCCAGCGCAACGCATGGACCGACTGGAACGATACATTACGCTGTCTTGCTCTGAAGGCTCGGATCGATGAGCGTTTAAAAATGGAAGTTATTTACAAGTGGATACTGATGGAGAGATTCCAACTCATGCGCAGGATACACGAACAGCGGATCAAGCGAGAGATATTCTCTCGGTTTGTGACTAATACGAGAGATACATATACGCGATTATTGTTCCATGCCGAGAGCCATGAGGATCATCGTGCCGAGGACTTGGTAAGATCCAAGTTTGCTGTCTGGCGGGATCAATTATCGGTTCAACGTGAACGGGAATACGCAGCCTTCGAATTCTACGCACCTCGGTTGGCTCAGGAATCCCTTATGGCTTGGAAATCGAAACATCAGCAGATTGTCAAGATGGAAGCCTGGGCTTCCGACGCAGAGTTCTACTTTTTGATGAAACGATCCGTGAAGCGTTGGCACATGGCGATGTTGGAATCCTCCAAACGCCGAAGAAAAGAAGCATATGCCAAGGTTAGACGAAAAACAAAGGTCAACCTGGCTTCGAAGGCATTGGCAGCTTGGTCATCCAAGACACGGGACATTGTAGATTTGGAAGTACAAGCCGACAGTGTCAACAGGACGAAAGTGCTTCGTGTGGTGTCTGGGATATTCTCCCGATGGCATGGCCAAATGATCAAACGTTTCTCTGATTATCAGGAGGCAGATATGCACTATTTCCGGGAAATCGCTTTTCATCAGCTGATTCAAATGTCAGAGACCTTCGTCATTCGTCGCGAGATGGAGGATCAGGCGGACTCGGTCTACAGGTCCCATGTCCTTCGCCAAGCAGGCGCCTCTCTTCGTAGACTGAGCCTCCGTATTTTCCAAATAAGGAACACGGTTGAAACTGCAGAGGCAATGCGAGAACGAAACCTTCGAAAACATTACAGAAACCTATTCCGTGAATGGGTGGACGAGGCTCGCATGAAACTGGAAGCTCGTGATTCAGCAGGCCCTGCCATGACGCCCGCTCGATTCTCAAGCTTCGAGCCAGGCAGTAGGCCGGGATCTGCTTTGTTTGATCCATGGTATCAAAATCCATCCGAAACACCATTCAAGATGAGTGATTTCACGACAACTACTCATGAGCCGCCCTCTGCGGTCTCTGCCGCCTCAAGTCCACTAGCCACACCGAATTATATGACATCCCCGTCTAAACGAGCAGCCCGAGCTCGAGCTCTTGCGCAGATGTCCACTACCCCAGCTACACCGCTTCACACACCTTTCGCCAGTCGCCTCCTCCGTGCTTCCAATACCGCCAACCAAACCGCCTCCTCCTTGCGTCCTCGTACAGGCCGTCGAGGTTCCATCGGAACCAGCGTTCGATTTGTAGATGAAGAACTCCCTGAATCTCCAACCGACGGTCGCAGATCTGGAAGTCGACGGCCCTAATCATTTTCTTTCTCCGATAACTATATGACGACACCTTCATGGAAAGACCCTCTCGAAACATCTGTACATCAACGACTATCATATCATTGTCTCTGTGATACTTGCGTTCAAGCTTTTCCCTTTTGTCTTTTGTCTTTTTTCTCTGTGTTTCATACCATGCATACCCGGCGTAGCATATGGAAAGGATTGGAGGAACATGTGGATTCCGTGTTGAGTAGCAAGCCATACTCTTTGTATGCACTTCCTGTACATACGTACATTGTGATGAATGATTATAAGACTTTTTTTCCCGTGATATTTCTACACTAGTGTACGACAGGCATTAAATCGAAGATCGAAACCTTTTTCTAGTAAATTCCAATTTACTAGAAAATAACAGAATGACTGGTCAGTCACCATCCACCATCAATAGGTATTGATGGCTGTCGTACACTAGTGTAGAAATATCACGAGGAAAAAAGTCTTATACCTAGTAGGTAGCCAGGTAGCATGCCAATATAGTACTACATACTCCAGCTGTGCTGAACTACTAAGGTACTAGGGACCTAGTACTAGGTAGGTACCTATAGTATTACTACTAGATAATTGTGGCAGATATATACATCTGCGTCATGGTCGATCCAATACAAGTTGTATTAGCGCAGGGGTATCTTAGCAAAATATGACATTCAATTCTTGAAAA
>Ga0102593_1001839_pt1 | contig 18669 bp, 21 predicted proteins | sample AraplaCol_mMS_r2_2_FD_76862 | JGI IMG/M metagenome (GOLD analysis project Ga0102593, IMG submission 76862) | Arabidopsis root microbial communities from North Carolina, USA - plate scrape MF_Col_mMS_r2 (SPADES assembly) (version 2) | ecosystem: Host-associated > Plants > Roots > Endosphere...
GATTGTTCACAACCCAGTCGGGATGCGGATCGTCGCCGAGCGGCGAGAAGCGCGGATACTTGACCGTGATGCCATCATCACCGATGCGGAACTCCGGCTGCACGTCATAGCTGACCCACTGGCTGAGATAGAGGCCGACGCGCTCCCAGTGAGCTTCGGCAAGCAGCTTCGGCAGGTCGAAGAACCAGGTCGCGTAAAGCGCATAGACGAGAGTCGCGATCACGATCATCAGGCCGCCGAAGCGCTGCTTGAAGGACCGCTTGAAATATTCCGGATAGCGCTGCTCGATCTCGTGCATCCGGTTGGCGTCGATCACCGTCATGGCGGACCTCAATGCTGCAAAAGGAAGGCGTGCTCGCCGACGAGGCGGCGGCGCAGCCATGCGGAGAACTGGTCGACCGCAACGATGGTGATGAAAAGCAGGAGAACGAGCGCCATCGTCTTGGCGCCGAATCCACGCGAGATGGAGAGCTTCAGCTCCTCGCCGATACCGCCGCCGCCGACGGCACCGATGATGGTGGAGGCGCGGACGTTGATCTCGAGGCGCAGCAGTGCGTAGGAGACGAAGTTCGGCATGACCTGCGGCATCGCGGCGAAGCGGACGCGCTCCGACCAGCTGGCACCGACGGCTTTCATGCCTTCATCCGGCTTCATGTCGATGTTTTCGACGACCTCATAGAAGAGTTTACCGAGCGCCCCGATAGTGTGCAGGCTGACCGCGATGATCGCGGCAACCGGACCGATCGATAGGATGGCCGAAAACAGGCCGGCGATGACGATCTCGGGGAAGGCACGCAGGAATTCCGTCAGACGCTTGGCGACGATGCGCAGCGGATTGGATGGTGCCAGATTGCGGGCCACGAGAAAGCTCAGCGGCACGGCGAAGATGAAGCCGATGAGAGTCGAGACCAGCGCGACGTTGATCGTGATGATCATCAAATGGAAATATTCGGGAATATAGAAATCGCCCCAGACATAGACGCGACCCTCGGCGAAATTGTACTCCTCGCCGGTCTTCTGGATCGGGCTTGCGACATCGAACAGGGCGCGCCAGACGTCATTCCAATCCTTGGGAATGAGCCAGCTCAGAAAATCGAAGAGATGCGGCAGGCGTTCGAAGAAATGGCCGGCATTGCTTTCGTCTGCGAACCGTACCGAGGCGACAAAGGCAGCCAGCAGGATCACCAGCCCGAGACCGGTATAGAGGCGACGGCGGGCCACCATCTTGCTCCAGGCGTCACCGATTTCACTTGCGCTTTGCTGGACGGCGGGCGCTTGGGCGTTGGGATCGGCAAAAGTCATGAAGGGTGTCCGCTTTCTTCGCAGGAAAAAGGGCGGCTTGTGACGGCCGCCCTCCAACTGTCAGGATTGATCAACCGCCGATGGCAGCCTTACGAGCGTCGATGATGGCGTTGTAGAAGTCAGCCTGAACCTTGGTGTAGCCCTGGTAGTCGCCGCCTTCGATGGCTGCGAAGCACTTGGCATCCTTTTCCGGGAGCTTCATGAAGAAGTCGGTGAGCTTGGCCTGCCAATCAGCGCCGAGTTCGTTGCGAACGACGAGCGGGCCGTTCGGGATCAGCGGCGAACGCCAGACTTCAACCAGCTTGTTCGGGTCTACGGTGCCCTTGTCGACGGCCTTGCGGAAGGTGCCGGAGGTGTAGCCGTCCTTGAAATCGCCGATGCCCGAGGAGTCATCAACAGCGATGTCGACCTTGCCGTCGTAAGCGGCGAGAAGGTTGTTCTCGTGGCCGCCGTTGAACTGCGTGGACGCGAAGTACTGGTCGTTCGGCATGCCAGTGTCCTTCGGGATCTGCGTCAGCGGGATCAGGTAGCCCGAGGTGGAGTCCGGATCGGCGTAGCCGAGCTTCTTGCCCTTTGCGTCCTTGATGTCCTTGATGCCGGAGGACTTCAGGGCGAGACCGATCGAGTGGTAGCCCGTCGAGCCGTCCTTCTGAACCGTCGTCAGGATCGGCGTAACGGCCTTGTCGTCCTTGATGGCGATGGCGGCGTAGCCGGAAGCGCCGAGCTCCGCGAAGTCGAGCGTGCCGCCGAGCAGACCCTGGATAACGCCGTCATAGTCAGCAGCCGGGAAGAGCGAAACCTTCTCGAAGCCGAACTCGGTCTTCAGGTGGTCAGCCAGGCAAGCGTAGTTGCGCAGGCGGTCGGCTTCGTTTTCGCCGCCGAGGATGCCGACGCGGAATTCCTTGAGGTCTGCGGCATGCGAGACGCCGGCAAGCGCAAACAGCGCCGTCGCGGCAAAGAGTGCTTTCTTCAACATGGTACTCTCCTGATTGACCGGTGTCCCCGGCGATCTCTGGTTAGAAGAAGGTGCCCATAACGCGGGCTTACGATCGAGGCCGCCCCTCTCAGAGACCGGCCAGCGCCAGCGGTTGCAAGCCGGCGGATTGATTGGCGGCAACGGCCGCGGGAATGTTGATCGAGGTCGAGGTCATCGTCTCGTCGATGCTGGCGCCATCCTTGTCGGTGCCGTAGATCTGCTTGACGGCATCGGCGGTCAATTCGGAAGGCCTGCCATCGAACACGACGCGGCCAGCGGCCATCCCGACGATGCGTTCGCAATAGTTGCGGGCCGTATCGAGCGTATGAAGGTTGGTGATGACGGTGATGCCTTCGCGCTCGTTGATATCGCGCAGCGCGTCCATGACGATCTTCGCATTGAGCGGGTCGAGCGAGGCGATCGGCTCGTCGGCGAGCACCATCTTCGGGTTCTGCATCAGGGCGCGGGCAATCGCCACGCGCTGCTGCTGGCCGCCCGACAGAGTGCCGGCCATCTGCAAAGCCGTCTGCTCGATGCCGAGACGCTCAAGGGCAGCGATGGCGTGGATGCGCTCTTCGCGGCTAAAAAGACCGAGCAGGCTCATCGTGGTCGAACGATGGTTGAGACGACCGAGCATGACGTTGGTCAGAACGTCGAGACGCGGAACGAGATTGAACTGCTGGAAGATCATCGCGCAATCGCGCTGCCAGTTGCGCAGCGCCTGGCCACGGAGACTGGAAACCTCGACGCCGGCGAAATGGATCGAGCCCGACGTCGGCTCCTGCAGGCGGTTGATCATGCGCAGAAGCGTGGACTTACCGGCGCCGGAACGGCCGATAATGCCGACCATCTGGCCCTGAGGAATGTCGAGCGTCACGGAATCAACAGCTGTCTTCTTTCCGAAACGGCGGGTGACATTCTTCAGTTCGAACATCATGCTCTTCCTCATAGTCCAGATGCGATATGAGGGAGTGCATTAGTCCCGGTTCATGAAGCTCCAATGTCAGTTTTATGTAAGGACTGTCATAATCGAGTTTTGGGGGATAACGAAGCCCGGCCGGTTTGCCTGAAGATAAGAGCCTGCCGGTCGGCGTCTCGCCTCGCGATTTCAACCCCCGGCCTGTCGCCATTGACGGTTGACCGGACCGCCAGTCGATGGCAGGCAATCCGGGACCCGACGATAGTGGAGTAAAGCGATGGACCAGACACTCTTCAAAAGCCTGTGCAAAGACGGGAAGTTCAAAGAGGCCCTCGCTCTCGCCATCCGCGGACACGAGGACGAGAAGTTCACGCCCAGCCGCTTTTCCATGGACAAGAAGACCGGACTGCCGATCTTCTACCGCGGCAACAAGCGCGTCGAACCTGACGAGACCGGTGAATGGCAGCTGGCGAAGAACCCATGGGCGTGAGGGCCGAAGCCAAGAGTTGATTGCGGCAACGGCAACGGCGGCGCGTGCAGCCACCTGGCCTCAAGGCGTTTCGGACAGCTGCGAGCGATATCCGTGCCGGCGGCGCCTATCGGAAACCTGCACTTCCGCGCGCGGGCCGACTTGGGTCAACTTTCATCGGATACCCTTGCCACGCCGTGACAGGCGGCCGCGCTCGGCGAGTTCATCCGCGCGCTCGTTGCCGGCAAGGCCCGAATGGCCCTTGCACCAGGCGATCGTCAGCAGGCGATTGCGCGAGAGTTGAGCGTCTATCGCCTTCCAAAAATCCGGATTTGCGATGGTGCGGCTTCGGACCTTCGCGTTGGCGCTTATCTTCTTCCAGCCGTTGTTCTTCCAGATGTGGCGCCAGTGATTGCAGCCTTTGACGGCGTAAACGGAGTCGGACCAGACGACGGCTGTTTCCCCCGCTGCATTGCTGTTGATCCACGCCACCGCTTCGAGCAGCGCGACCAGTTCGGTCGCATTGCTGGCAGTGTCCCTGACACAGCCAAAACCGGAGGCGACTTCGGCATCGTCGCGAAAGACCACAAATGCCCAGCCGCCCTCCCCTGAATCGGGTTCGTAACAACCGTCGGCGAAGACGTGGAGATCGTGCCTGGAGCCAATATTTTCAGCAAGGAGAATAGTGTCGGTGTTGTCGGTCATTTGCGCTTTGTGACATCCATCCGCGAGGACGGATCGCGGGAGGCTCGGTCTTATACCGAACCACCAGGAACGCCAGACCTATTCGGCAGCCGCCAGAAACACCGTGTTCTCTGAAGAAGACGCAAGGGCGCGAACCTTGGCTTCCGTCTTGGCGATCAACCGGTAGAACTCGTCCTGCGCGTCGACATCGAGCTGGATGACGGCATTTACGTCGTCCGGCGTATCGCAGACGCAGGCGACCGCCGATATCGGACAGATACCACCCGGATAGCGCTTGCCGGTTCCCGTGTAGGCGCGGCGGCCCCAATGCTCGGAATAGACCGTTTCCTCACGATCAAGCTCCAGGATCGTGCCCTTGCAGGCGGTCACGATCGCAGCCTTGCCGTAGGCGAACCAATGATAGTTGAGCTTGCGCAGAATATACTTACCAGTGATATCTTCGCCGGCCAATTCCGCCGGATCTTCAATCATTCTGATCATGATGACTTCCTCAAGATCAGTCTAATATCCATGAAGTAGGTTTACGAGACAAGTCGGAAAAGGGTAGCTTTTGTAAAGACTTAGTCACAATGTGTTTCCGATTCTTACAGGAATTGGCATTCACGCAAGCTCATCCACGCCCAAGACGCGTGGTTATCCTTGCGGCAAACAGGGGTCGTCTCCTGTTCTTTCTTAGCAGAGACAGGCGCGACTATTGTGACAATGGGGTGAGCCGATGCTTCGTCGGCTGCAAAGTTTTAGGCACCCAGGCGTGCCGCGAGCAACGGCGGTCGGCCGGCCGATTTTGGGCCGGTCAAGCTCCGGGCAGAATGAGCGCCCCAGTCTGGGGCGCCCGATCATGCTTCGTAGCGGGCGAGGAAATCTTCGGCGCTCAGCGCGCGGAAATCGGCCAGCGCGACCCGCAGGCGGTCGTGCTCCCAATCCCACCAGGCGAGCTTGTCCATCCGTTCGCCGACCTCCTTCGGGAAGCGTTCGCGGATCAGCTTGGCGGGGACGCCGCCGACGATGGTGTAAGGGGCAACATCCTTGGAGACGACGGCACCGGCGCCGATGACCGCGCCATTGCCGACCGTAACACCGGGCAGGATGGTCACACCGTGGCCGATCCAGACGTCATGCCCGATGACGACGCGGTTGGAGCGACGCCATTCGAAGAAATCGGTCTCCATATCGGCATCCGGCCAATAGTCGGCGGCGCGATAGGTGAAGTGGTGCAGCGTTGCGCGCCAGGTCGGGTGGTTGGTGGCGTTGATGCGCACCGAGGCGGCGATGTTGACGAACTTGCCGATCGTCGCGCACCAGATGGCGCCGTCCTGCATGACATAGGAATAGTCGCCGAACTCGACTTCCTCGATGCGGCAACGCTCCGAGACCTCCGTGAAGCGGCCGAAGGTGGCGTTCTTCACGGATGCCGTTTCATTGAAATAGGGCTCGAGGCCAATCCTGCGGCTCATGCGGCGATTGCCTTTCGCGGCGAGAACTTCTGAACGTCGATAATGCGGTCGGCGACGGCCTCGCGCACTTCCTCATCGTGGAAGATGCCGAGAAGGGCGACCCCCGCCTTCTTCTTTTCCTCGATCATGCCGACGACGACGGCGCGGTTCCTGGCGTCGAGCGAGGCCGTCGGCTCGTCGAGGAGCAGGACGGTATGCTCGGTGATGAAGCCGCGGGCGATGTTGACGCGCTGCTGCTCGCCGCCGGAGAAAGTGGCGGGCGGGAGCTGCCAGAGCGCTTCCGGCAGGTTCAGCTTCGAGAGAAGGTTTGCCGCCTTCTCCCGCGCCGTTTCCGCCTTCTCGCCGCGGGCGACCAGCGGCTCGGCAACAACGTCAATCGCCGCGACACGCGGCACGGTGCGCAGGAACTGGCTGACATAGCCGAGTGTGTGGCGACGAACGTCGATGATCGTGCGCGGGTCAGCGGTCGCCAGATCGACGATCTTGTCATGATGCTTGATGAGGATCTGGCCGCTATCGACGGCATAGTTGCCATAGGTCATCTTCAGGAGCGAGCTCTTGCCGATGCCCGAAGGGCCGCCGAGGACCACGCATTCCCCGGATGCGACGGAAAAGGATACGTCCGAAACGACCGGCAGCTTGATGCCGTCGCGCAGGTGCATGGTGAAGCTCTTGACGACTTCAGAAACAACGAGTGGCGTTGCCATGATTTCTTTCCTTAGTTTCGCTTGCCACGGACACCTGTAGCCGGAGTCCGAACAGCATTCGCGATCAGACCTGCAGGATGGAGGAAACGAGGAGCTGCGTGTATGGCTCGCGCGGATCGTCGAGGACGCGATCGGTCAGCCCATGCTCGATGACATGGCCATCCTTCATCACCATCATGCGGTGCGACAGCAGGCGCGCGACGGCGAGGTCGTGGGTGACGATGATCGCGGCAAGGCCTAGATCGTTGACGAGACCACGCACGAGATCGAGCAAGCGTGCCTGCACCGACACGTCGAGGCCGCCGGTCGGCTCGTCCATGAACACCAGACGCGGGCCGGTCACCAGATTGCGGGCGATCTGCAGACGCTGGCGCATGCCGCCGGAGAAGGCGCGCGGCTGGTCATCGATACGGCCTTCGTCGATCTCGACGCGCTGCAGCCAGTCGATAGCTGTGGAGCGGATGTTGCCGTAGTGGCGGTCGCCGATCGCCATCAGGCGTTCGCCGACATTGGCACCCGCAGACACCGTCATGCGCAGACCGTCAGCCGGATTCTGATGCACGAAACCCCAGTCCGTGCGCATCAGGAAGCGGCGCTCGGCCTCGTTCATGCGGTAGAGGTCGCGATAGGCGCCGTCGCGCATGTGGTATTCGACGCTGCCGGCGGTCGGCATCAACCGCGTCGAGATGCAATTGAGCAGCGTCGTCTTGCCTGAGCCGGATTCACCGACGATGGCGAGCACTTCGCCGGGCCAGAGCTCGAAGGAGACCTTCCGGCAGCCGATACGGTTGCCGTAGAACTTCGAGACGTCGTTGACTTTGAGAAGCGGGGTGTCGCTCATTCGGCGGCCTCCTGATTGGGTGCCAACATCTCGCCGGCATGCCCATGGGCGCGGCGATCTTCGCAATGGTCAGTGTCGGAGCAGACGAACATGCGCCCGCCCTTGTCATCGAGGATGACCTCGTCGAGATAGACCTCTTCCGCGCCGCAGAGCGCACAGGGCTTGCCGAAGCGCTGGATCTCGAAGGGATAGTCGTCGAAATCGAGGCTGACGACTTCGGTATAGGGCGGAACGGCATAGATGCGCTTCTCGCGCCCTGCCCCGAAGAGCTGCAGCGCGTCCGACATGTGCATTTTCGGATTGTCGAACTTCGGCGTCGGCGACGGGTCCATGACGTAGCGGCCGGCGACCTTGACCGGATAGGCATAGGTCTTGGAGATGCGGCCGTTATGCGCGATGTCCTCATAGAGCTTCACATGCATGAGACCGTATTCCTCAAGCGCGTGCATCTTGCGGGTTTCGGTCTCGCGCGGCTCGAGGAAGCGCAGCGGTTCCGGGATCGGAACCTGGTAGACCAGCACCTGGTTGGCGGCGAGCTTTTCTTCCGGGATACGGTGGCGGGTCTGGATGATCGTTGCATCCTTGGTATGCGTCGTCACTGCGACGCTTGCGACCTTCTGGAAGAAGGCGCGGATCGAGACGGCGTTGGTCGTATCGTCGGCGCCCTGGTCGATGACCTTCAGCACGTCATCCGGCCCGACGATCGAGGCCGTGACCTGCACGCCGCCGGTGCCCCAGCCGTACGGCATTGGCATTTCGCGCGAGGCGAAGGGTACCTGGTAGCCGGGGATGGCGATCGCCTTCAAGATCGCGCGGCGGATCATGCGCTTCGTCTGTTCGTCGAGGTAAGCGAAATTGTAGCTGGCTAGATCGGTCATTCCGCAGCCTCCTTGATCGTGTCATCGCCGCCGATGCGGTTGGCTTCGAATTCGTTGCGCATGCGGCGAACCAAATCGAGTTCCGCCTGGAAGTCGACGTAGTGGGGCAACTTCAGGTGTTCGACGAAGCCGGTCGACTGCACATTGTCGGCATGCGAGATGACGAATTCCTCGTCCTGTGCCGGAGCCGTGATGTCCTCGCCGAGTTCTTCGGCGCGCAGCGCACGATCGACGAGCGACATGGACATCGCCTTGCGCTCGCTCTGGCCGAAGACCAGGCCATAGCCGCGGGTAAACTGCGGCGGCGCCTTGGACGAACCCTTGAACTGGTTAACCATCTGGCACTCCGTCACCTGGATGGTGCCGAGCGAGACGGCGAAGCCGAGTTCGGGAACGTCGAATTCGACGTCGACCTCACCGATGCGGATCTCGCCGGTGAACGGATGGTTGCGGCCGTAACCGCGCTGCGTGGAATAACCGAGCGCCAGCAGGAAACCTTCGTCGCCACGGGCGAGCGCCTGAAGGCGCAGATCGCGCGTCATCGGGAATTCCATCGGCTCGCGGGTCAGGTCGCCGATCTCGTGATCCTCGGGCATTTCGCCATCGCCCTCGATCAGGCCTTCCTGCGCCAGGATTTCCGAAACGCGCATGACGCGGCCGGTTTCTGCCTCGCGAAGCGTCGGTTCTTCGACGGCTTCGTCGGTCAGTAGCGAAGGGTCGAGAAGGCGATGCGTGTAGTCGAAGGTCGGGCCGAGCAGCTGGCCGCCGGGCAGATCCTTGTAGGTGGCGGAGACGCGACGCTCGATCTTCATGCGGGCGGTGTCAACAGGCTTGCTATAGCCGAAGCGCGGTAGCGTCGTGCGATAGGCGCGAAGCAGGAAGATCGCTTCGATCATGTCGCCGCGCGACTGGCGGACGGCAAGCGCTGCAAGCGTGCGATCGTAGAGCGAGGCTTCGGCCATGACACGGTCGACGGCCAGCGCCAGCTGCGCCACGATCTGGTCGATACCGATAGCCGGCAACGAACGGTTGCCGCGACGGCGATCCGCCAGCAGGCGATGGGCGTTGGCAATGGCGGCCTCGCCCCCTTTGACAGCAACATACATGGGTCACATCTCCGTCGCGGTGATCTTGGTGGTGCGCGGCAGGCAGACGAACCGGCTGCCCGAGGTCAGCACGATGTCGATGCCGCGCGGGAAGAGGGCGCGGTTCTCCGTCCAGAGGCGGAGGAAGGTATCTGGCAGGCCAAGCGGCGCGATGTCGGTGACCGTCTTGATGCCGGGGCCCATGAGCGCCAGCTTGCGGCCGCCTTCGATATCCGCCAGTTCGATGACAACGGTCGTCGAACGGTCCGGATACTCCTGCGTGCCTGCGGCGAAGAGACCGAACGACGACAGAGGTGTTCCGGCTTCGACAAAGGCGAAGCGCGCTTCGGCCTTCTCCGGCGTCACCGGCGCACCGGTATGGAAGCCGAGCCATTGCGGCACAGCGGATTTTGCCAGCCCTGATGACAGCCAGACGGGCGTGTCATGGTCGCAGAGCGTGAGGGCGATCGCGCCTGATGCAACGCCGAGCGGGGCCGGCGGCAGAGCATCGGGGGCGACCGTCTGGATCGTGCCCGGACGCGCCATCGCATCCATCATCAGCTTGAACACGCTCTGGGCGTGGAAGACCGGCTCGGCGAAGCCTCCGGCCAACACGTCATTCTTAGGAACTTCCGTCTTGAGGCTCATCAGTCGTCTCCGCGAACCATGGTGAAGAAATCGACACGCGTTGCCGCCGTCTCGTCGGCCTTGCGGCGATCGGCATCGGCGACGCGGGAAGCGATCGGCTGAAGAAGCGCCTGCTCGACAAGCGGCTGCGTTACCGGCTCCTGCCAGAGGGCGTCGAAGATGGCTGAAAGTCGGGCCTTCTCGCGATCGGTGCCGAGCGCCTGGGCGTGACCGACGGTGCCCGATGCGAGGCGCACGGTGGCGCGGGTGACCGTTACCTCGCCGAGGTTGAATGGCGCACCGCCACCACCCATCCGGCCGCGAATCATGACGAGGCCCGTTTCCGGTCCACGCACCGGCTGGACCGCAGGCTTTTCCGCCAGCTTGTCCCATGCCGCCAGCAATTCCTGCCGTTCCGCGCGAGCAAGCAGGTCGACGACGCGCTTGCGCCCACCTGCCGCCGTCTCATTCTTTTCCGCTAAGGTCATCGCCACATCCTTTAAATGTCTATTGATATAGACAACTATACAAGATATGTTTAGGCTTAAAACGCGGACGTGACAAGCGTGTGACATCGAGGAGCGAAATGGCTGGGCAGGTACAAAGACAGACGGGCGTGGCGCTCTGGCGGCAGATCGCCGATCGTATCCGCCAGGCGATCAGCGCCGGTGCCTATGACGAGACCGGCATGGTGCCGGCCGAGACGCTTCTGGCGCAGCAGTTCGGCGTCAACAGGCATACGGTCAGAAGCGCGATCGCAGCCCTTGCCCAGGAAGGGATCGTGCGCGCCGTGCAGGGACGCGGCACGCTGATTGAGCGCAAGGAGCGTCTGAACTTTCCGATCACCAGGCGGACGCGGTTCACGGCCGGGATCGGCGAGCAGGCGCGCGCGATGCGCGGGCTGCTGCTCAGTCACAGAGAGGAAAGAGCGGACGAAGAGGTGGCGCGCTGGCTGAAGCTGCGGGCGGGGGCGCCCGTGATCCGCATGGAGACGGTGCGCAAGGCCGACGACCGGCCGGTCTCGTGCGCAACGGCTTGGTTTCCGGCGGAACGCTTTGCGGGCTTGCCCGCAGTCTACGAGAAGACGGAATCGATCACCCGCGCCTTTGCCGACCTCGGCCTCTCCGACTATGTCCGCGCGACGACGGAGATCACCGCCGCCCATGCCGATGCCGCCGACCTTGCCGCGCTCGAACTGACACCGGGAGCGATCGTGCTCATCACCAAGGCTGTCAACACCGATCTCGAGGGCGTTCCGGTGCAATACGCGATCACGCGGTTTTCAGCGGATCGCGTGCAGTTCACGATCGAGAACTAAGCGAAGGCGAGTCGTGTCGGGGACCCAGGGATTTCTGCCATAGCCCGCGAGCGAAAAGGCTATTTTCCCTCCCAAGGGAACTTTCCCGCACCCGCCCCGGGTTCGAAATCGGTGGAGACGCTGAGGTCGCGCCATTGCCGATGGGCCTCCGCCCTGACGGCATCGTTCTGTTCGACGCCGCGCACCGCATCGCTGCCGAGCAGTAAGCGCAGCGGCGGTTCGGCGAGGCTGGCGATGTAGACCACAGCAGCAGCCGCCTTCGCCGGGTCGCCCGGCTGCTTGCCGTTATAGTCGCGCTGGTAGCGAGCCATCTTGCCGACCGTGTCTTCGTATTCCGGGCGACCCTCGCGAAGTTGCGTGGACGCACCGGCGAAATCGGTCCGGAAGCCGCCCGGCTCGATGATCGTTACCTTGACGCCGAGCGGGCCAACCTCTCTGCTGAGAACTTCCGAGAAACCCTCGACGCCCCACTTGGCCGCGGCATAGGGCGCGCGACCGGCGGGGCCGATGCGGCCGCCGACGGAAGAAAACTGGATGATGTGGCCGAAGCCCTGCTCACGCATCAGCGGCAGGGCCGCCTTGGTGACGGTGATCGTTCCGAACAGGTTGGTTTCGATCTGGGCGCGGAAATCGGCAAGGCTGGTGTCCTCGATCGATCCGACGTCGCCGTAGCCCGCATTGTTGACGAGCACGTCGAGGCGGCCGAACGTTTCTACCGCCGTCTTCACGGCGGAAGCAGCCGATTGTTCGTCGGTGACATCCAAAGATATCGTCAGGACGTTGTCCCCATAGCGCTCTTTAATGTCTTCAAGCTGCGAAGGATCGCGCGCTGTCGCGACCAGCTTGTGCCCTGCCGCCAGCACCGCCTCCGCAAGCGCCCTGCCGAGGCCGCGGGAACTGCCTGTAATCAACCAAACCTGTGACATCAGAAACCTCCTTGATCCGTCACGAGGGATATAGGCGAGGCAGTTTCATCTTGAAAGAAGGTACCCTGAGGATCTATACATACCTTATGGTAACTGTCCTGAACGATCATACATTCGACTTCTGTGAAACGCTGACGGACGAGGAGGACGCGCTTGCGCGCGCGATGCTGGAGCGCGCCAGTGCCAAATGGCCGCTGCGCGTCATGCACATATTGGCTGAGGCAAAAGGCCCCTTGCGCTTTTCGCGCGTTCTGGAACGGGTGGATGGGATCAGCCAGAAGGTGCTGACGCAGACGCTGCGGACGCTTGAGAGCGACAGCCTAGTGACGCGGACGCTCTACCCGCAGGTGCCGCCACGCGTGGAATACGAATTGACGCCGCTTGGCGGTGAGCTTCTGGTGGAGGTGGTGACGCTCTGGCAGTGGATCGCCAATCGTCTACCGGATTTCGAGGCTGCCCGGAAGAAGGCGCCTCAGGCGGAAAGCACGTCAGAAGGCTAAAAAGCCGGTGCCAACAAGTTGGAAAAGCGCCGCGCAGCAACAACAGATGCGCGGCGCCTTGATGTCAATGCGCGCCGGACATATCGCCGAGCACTTCCTTGGAAGCGACGGTCGAGTCGGCGTTGAGCTTGTAGACCATGGGAACGCCCGTCGCGAGGTTGAGCGCGAGGATCTGTTCCTTGGTCAGGCGGTCGAGCACCATGACAAGCGAACGCAGCGAGTTGCCATGGGCAGCGACCAGCACCTTTTCGCCGCGCAGGACCCTGGGCAGGATTTCCGTCAGGTAGTAAGGCCAGACGCGGGCACCGGTGTCGCGCAGGCTTTCGCCGCCCGGAGGCGGTACGTCGTAGGAGCGACGCCAGATGTGGACCTGCTCCTCGCCCCACTTGGCGCGGGCGTCATCCTTGTTGAGGCCGGAAAGATCGCCGTAATCGCGCTCGTTCAGCGCCTGATCCTTGAAGGTCTTGAGGTCCGGCTGACCGACGTTGTCGAGAATGATCTTCAGGGTGTCCTGGGCGCGCTTCAGGTCCGAGGTGAAGGCGACGTCGAACTTGATGCCGTAATCGGCGAGCGCCTTGCCGCCGGTGTTGGCTTCCTGAATGCCGAGCTCGGTCAGTTCAGGGTCCTTCCAGCCGGTGAAAAGGTTCTTGAGGTTCCAGTCGCTCTGGCCGTGGCGAACGAGGACGAGAGTGCCGCTCATGAAAAATGCCTCCGAAATAGATTACTTTGAAGAAAGCCCGAGCACGTCGAGCATGGAATAGAGACCGGGCTTCTTGTCGCGCGCCCAGAGCGCTGCCTTGACGGCACCGCGGCCGAAGATCGAGCGATCGGTGGCGCTGTGCGACATCGTCACCGTTTCGCCTTCTCCGGCAAAGATCACCGAATGCTCGCCGACAACCGAGCCGCCGCGCAGCGTGGCAAACCCGATTGTGCCCTGCTCGCGCGGACCGGTGTGGCCGTCGCGCACCCGCACCGAATGCGAGGCGAGATCGACGCCCCTACCCTTGGCAGCCGCATCACCCAAGAGCAGCGCCGTGCCCGAAGGGGCATCGACCTTGCGCTTGTGGTGCATTTCAAGCACTTCGATATCCCAGTCTGCGGGATCCAGCGCACGAGCGGCCTGCTCGACAAGAACGCTGAGCAGGTTCACGCCGAGCCCCATATTGCCTGATTTGACGACACGGGCGTGACGCGCCGCAGCCGCGATCTTCGCATCGTCATCAGCAGAGCAGCCGGTCGTGCCGATGACATGGACAATGCGCGCCTGCGCAGCCAGCGCCGCGAACTCCACGGTGCCGGCGGGCGACGTGAAATCGAGGACGCCTTCGGCATGCAGAAAGGCCGCCAGCGGATCATCGCCGATGATAACGCCATTCGCGCCGAGACCGGCAATTTCGCCAGCATCCTTGCCGACGAAGGGAGAGCCCGGACGTTCGACCGCGGCATGCAGCGTCACGCCATCGATGGCGTGGATGAGACGGATAAGCGTCTGCCCCATGCGCCCTGCCGCGCCAACTACAACCAGTTTCATCGCAGCATCGGTCATGTCAGTCGATCATCCTATCAGCGGGCATCCGAGGCGGCTGGCCTCTGAAGATTGTTGAGGCGAGCGTAAAGACCGTCGCTACGCTGCGCAAGGCTATCGTGATTGCCTTCTTCGATGACGCGGCCCTGTTGCATGACGACGATCTTGTCGGCGCGGACAACGGTGGACAGGCGGTGGGCAATGACAACCACCGTGCGTCCGACCATGGCGCCATCGAGTGCCTTCTGCACCGCGGCTTCCGACTCCGTGTCCAGTGCCGAGGTCGCCTCATCCAGGAGCAGGATCGGCGCGTTGCGGACAAGGGCGCGGGCGATCGAAAGCCGTTGGCGCTGGCCGCCGGAAAGCGTCACGCCGTTCTCGCCGACCGGCGTGTCGTAGCCTTGCGGCTGCGCCAGGATGAACTCGTGCGCATAGGCAAGGCGCGCGGCGCGCTCAACATCCTCATCCGTCGCCTCCGGGCGGCCGTAGCGGATGTTGTCGCGGATCGAACCTTCAAAGAGATAGGGCTGCTGGGAGACATAGGCCAACTGCTCGCGCAGCGACCGTTTCGTCACATGCGCAATGTCCTGACCATCGATCAGGATCTGGCCTGCCTTCGGATCGTAGAAGCGCGGAATGAGCGTGATGATCGTCGATTTGCCGGCGCCCGACGGCCCGACGAGCGCCGTCGTCTTTCCGCCATCGGCAACAAGGCTGACATCGCGAAGAACTTCATCGTCGCCATAGGCGAAGGAGACGTTGCGGAACTCTATCTTGGCTTCCGTCACGACGAGCGGCTTTGCGCCGGGCACATCGCGCTGATGCGGCACCGTATCGAGGAATTCATAGATCATGCGGGCGTTGACGACAGCACGCTCCATCTGCACCTGAAGACGTGCGAGGCGGCGCGCCGGATCATAGGCGAGCAGCAATGCCGTTACGAAGGAGAAGAAGGCGCCCGGCGGAATGTTGTTATAGATCGTCCCGTAAGCGGCATAGGCAAGGACGCTCGCCACCGCCAGGCCGGCGAAGCTTTCGGTAAGTGGCGCCGTGCGTTCGGACAGGCGGGCGATGCGGTTGGCGCGCCATTCCGCGCTTTGGACAAGCTTGTCGACCTTCTGCTCGAGCTGGCGCTCCATGGTGAAGGCCTTGACGATGGCGATACCCTGGATGGTTTCCTGCATCGCACCGGCGACGTGGCTGTTGACGTTGATCGCCTCCTTGGTTGCCACGCGAAGCCGCTTCGACACGTATCGCAGTGCATAAAGAAGAGGCGGCGCCAGAACAAACACCGCCAGGCTGAGCAGCGGATCCTGAATGATCATAACGGCGAGCAGGGAGACGAACGTCAGGAGATCGCGCACCGTCGACGTGATCGTCAGGTTCATCACATCACGGATGCCGCCGATGTTCTGATTGAGCTGTGCAACGACGTGAGCCGAGCGTGTCTGGTTGAAGTATCCGAGCGACAGCTTCATCAGGTGCGCATAGGCACGCTGCTGGTACCGCGCCACGATGTTGTTGCCGATCTTCGACAGCACCACCGCCTGACCGTAGCTTGCAAAGCCGCGCAACACGAAGGCTACGAAGATGGTGAAACAGATCACCCAGACGATGTCGGCACGTCGGTGTTCGAACGCCTCGTTGATGACAGACTTCATGATCCAGGCGGTGTACGCCGTCGACAAGGCAACGATGACGAGGCAGCTGATCGCGAAAACATAGCCCCAGAGATGATCCCGGCCGTTCTCTGCGATGATGCGCTTCAAGATGCCGGTGATGCTGTCGCTGTTTACGGGCGTCTGCTTGGTGTCCGGTGCTTGCAAAAATCAGTCTTCCTGTGTGTCAGGACACGCATGTCCTCATGACTGCGTGCGCTCGCGCGGGTCTATAAAGAGTTGGCAGCCTTTTGACCAGAGTGTTACGCCCGCCAGCGGCGGCCGTCGGTCGAGACGCCGAAGCTCTCGGGGTTGCGGGCATAGGACGAGAGCCCTGCGACAGCCGCAAGCGGGTGGGTGACGACATAGGTCGGGATCGTCGAAAGCAGCTCGGAATGCGGCGCCTTGTCCTCGAACGCGGCACGGAATTCCGGCTTCTTCAGCGCCGGCAGGATCTTCTGCGAGATACCGCCGGAAAGGAAGACGCCGCCGCGGGCCATGAAGATCATCGCCATGTCGCCGGCGACACGGCCGAGATAGGTCGAGAACAGGCTGATCGTCTCGACGGCAACCGGGTCGGAGCCGGCGAGCGCGTGCGAGGTGATATCAGCAGGGTCGGCGTAAACGGGCTCGATGCCATCCGCCGTGCAGATCGCCAGGTAGAGATTGACGATACCACGGCCGCAAAGGATCTGCTCTGCCGAGACACGGCCCTCAATCGTTTCCACATGCGGGAAGATCTGCAGGTCTCGCGCGGTGCGTGGCCCGAGATCGACGTGACCACCCTCGCCCGGCACCGGAATCCATGAGCCGCGTGCATGGACGAGGCCGCCGACGCCGAGGCCGGTGCCGGGGCCGAGGACGACACGGGATGCGACCATTTTGCCCGACGCATCGCCAAGGCGCTCGCGGTTCTCGTCCGAGAGGTTGGCAATTGCCAGGGCCTGCGCCTCAAAGTCGTTGACAACGAGCACGTCCTCGATGCCGAGGCCAGCGATCATCGTGCGCGGGCGGACAACCCAGTCGCAGTTCGTCAGCGGGATCTCGTCCGCGCTGATCGGTCCGGCGACGGCGAGAATCGCCGAGCGCGGCCGCAGGCTGCTCTTTTCGAGAATGCAGCTTCGGATCGCATCGTCGATCGTCTCGAAATCGGCGGTGCGGACATTCGGAAAATGGATCTGCTCTGCCGTGGCGTCGGGGATGATCGCAAAACGGGCATTGGTGCCGCCGATATCGCCGATCAGGATCGGGAAGGGCATGGCGGTGTCGCGGGTATCGAGCTGGGGCATGGCAGGTTCCGTGCGTGCGCGCTATTCAAGCGCCGGTTACGCGTGAAGGGTGGCAATAAGCTTGTCGGCGGTCGCTTCGTTCAGCGCCATCGGGATATCGTAGACGATTGCAAGCCGCATCAAAGCCTTGACATCGACATCATGCGGCATCGGCGTCAGAGGATCGACAAAAAAGATCAACACGTCGACTTCGCCTGTGGCAATCAGGGCACCGATCTGCTGGTCGCCGCCGAGCGGGCCGCTCTTCAAGCGTGTCACGTCGAGGTCTGGAGCAGCCTCCAACACGCGGCCGCCGGTCGTGCCGGTGGCGACAATCTTCCAGTTCGCGAATGTCTCGCGGTGGCGGCGTGCGAACTCCGCCATGTCGTCCTTCTTCTGGTCATGCGCAATCAATGCAAGGCACTTGCCGCCGGCCATGAAAAGGACCTCCGCCTGAAAATTCAATCGATTTGGCTGCTTCTATACGAAGCGTCCGTCTTTTGAAAGACCGTCGCCCCCATGGCAACGCCTACTCACCGGACGGCTTGTCGTCCGGCACCGGGCCAATGTCAGGCAGTGCATCGTCGGATGCCGCTGCAGGCATCACCGCCATCGGCGCAATCGCCGGAGCGCCGGGGGTTCCACCAAACGTCGCGGCCTGAATGGAGTCGACGGATGGCGCTGCGAGAACCGACGAGCAGGCGTTCGGAAGATCGGAGACCATGACTTCGCGCGGCTTGACGGGCTTCGTGCCGGGCTTTGGCGGCTTCGGCGGCGCCCATGGTTCCTTCGTGAACCACCATGCGAGCGGCTTGCCGCATCCATCATCGGCGGGCACCGGCGCTTGCGGCTTGCAAGAGGTTGTGCCCGGCGGGCACTTGATGCGGATGTGGAAGTGTGAATCGTGACCGTAGATCGGCCGCAGCTTGCCGAGATTGGTGCGGTCGCCCGTCCAGGTGTCGCACATCTTCTTCTTGATGGCCGGATTGACGAAGATCCGCTCGACCTGCGGATAGCTCGCCGCGCGCATCAACAGGCGGGCGCGCGATTCGGTCCAGACATTGGGATTTATCGTCAGAAACGCATTCTTCTGCAGCATCGTCGTGAAAGGCAGCGTTTCACGTTCCTCGATGCTCAGGGGATGAGCGGGCATTGGCGTCAGCCAGACATCTGCATCAAGTCCGATCTGGTGCGAAGCATGGCCGTTGAACATCGGCCCGCCGCGCGGCTGCGAGATGTCGCCGACGAGCAGGCCCGGCCATCCATCATACTGTGCCGCATCACGAGACAGCCGCTCCAGGAGCGAGATCATCGCGGGATTGCCCCAGCGGCGATTGCGCGAAAGCCGCATGGTCTGCCAGGTCGGCCCATCGACCGGCAGCGCGACAGCGCCGGACATGCAGCCTTTCGCATAGAAGCCGAAAGGCTGCGCCGCACCCTGGTTCGGCAGGGAGACGGAACCGAAAATCGCCTTGGCGCTCCCGGGACTCGGTTGCTTCTGTTCGGCGCCG
>Ga0102593_1001841_pt1 | contig 18644 bp, 17 predicted proteins | sample AraplaCol_mMS_r2_2_FD_76862 | JGI IMG/M metagenome (GOLD analysis project Ga0102593, IMG submission 76862) | Arabidopsis root microbial communities from North Carolina, USA - plate scrape MF_Col_mMS_r2 (SPADES assembly) (version 2) | ecosystem: Host-associated > Plants > Roots > Endosphere...
TGATGTTTGCGGTTATTGCCACCAATTTTACGGCAATCAGCCTGGAACCCATGGGCAACCTCGCCGGCACCGCGACAGCCATCACCGGCTTCGTATCGACGACCTTCGGCGCGATCCTCGGCGGCACGGTCGGACAGCTATTCAACGGGACTGTGCAGCCGCTCTTCGGCGGCTTCGCGGTGTTCGGGGCGATCAGCATCGCGGCAACGCTGTGGGCCGAAGGCGGCAAGCTGTTCACACATCCGGGTGACAGCCCGCACATCGATCAAGGCGCCGGGCATTTCTAGTAGACGGCCTTGCAACGCATAACGTTCCTTGTCGCCCGCAACACACCGTTGCGGGCGAAACTCTTTCGGGAGCTAGCGCCACACAAGGGCGACCGAAAGAGCCAGAGCCAACGCCATCGCGATATTGAAGAACCGCGCCGAACGTGGGGTGCGTAGAAACTGTGCCACGAGAGCGCCGAGGACAAGCCATACGAACCCGGCGGGAAACGCGGCGGCTGCGAACAGCGCCCCCATCCACAAGGCGCCACGTGCTTCAGCGTGCTGTGAAGACACAAGGAAGGTGCTGCCTGCGCTCAGCGCGACCAGCCAACCTTTCGGGTTTAGCCACTGGAATAGAAAAGCCTGCCGAAATCCAACCACGCGCCTCTGGCCATCCGCTTCAACAGTACCGGCATTGGCGATCTTCCAGGCAAGCCACAACAGAAACAGAGATCCTGCCAACTTCATCGCTATTACGATCGCCGGCGCCGCGGCGACAATTTCTCCGACACCGAAGGCGCTTAGAACAATCATTGCGCCCATGCCAAGCGATGCACCGAGCGGACAGCCGATGCCTCTCAAAGTGCCGACAGCAGCACCTGTGGACAGGACCAGAGTGTTACTGGGTCCCGGTGTAACCGCCGCGATAAACGCAAACAGCAAAAACGCCAGTGTCTGCCCTGTATCCATCATACTCTCCTCGTCATTTCGAAAACGGGAGAACATTTACGACTGGCGTGCCTGCTCGTATTGTACGTCTGTGCGCATGGCGTTTTCCTGGGAGCGCGAAATCTGGGCCCCCCAGGAAACGCTACCGCAACCCGCAGGAGGTCGCGGCTCCGATATCAGATCGTGAAAACTTCGCTCCGCAGAATGTCCCAGCTGTCCTTGTCGGGCGCAATCAGCAAGCCACCACTGGTGTGATGCGGAAGGTAAGGCGAACCGTCAAAACGGGCCGCATGCGCGCCAGCCTCGATGCTGATCAGGGTGCCCGCGAGATGGTCCCAGGGCATGAGCTTATTATACATCAGATAGTGGACGTGACCGCCCGCAAAGGCGCGGTACTCATGGGCAGCACAGCGATAGTTGGCAAGGAACCGAACCTTGGCCAGATTGGCAAGGATCTCGCTGCGCTTCGGCTTCGGCAGGAAGCCCGTCGATGCCATGCCGACCATCTCCTCCAGCGCGACGGGCGCTGCAACGGCGAGCCGCTCCGCCTCCCCGCCAGGACGCCGAAGCCACGCGCCACCGCCCTTCTCCGCCATTACCCAGTCATCGCCCATCGGGTCGTAGATGATGCCGGCAACCGTTTCGCCCTTGGACACGACGGACGCCATCACGCCGAAGGCCGGAATGCCGGATGCGAAATTGAAGGTCCCATCGACGGGATCGACCACGATGGCAAGGTCCGCTCCCTCGAGCTTGCCGAGCAGATCAGGATCCGCCGCGACCGACTCCTCTCCGATGAACACGGCATCCGGCCAGAGTGCAGCGGCTTCAGCCTTAATCATCCGCTCCGCCTGCAGGTCCGCCTCCGTCACCAGATCGGTCGCTTCGCTCTTGGCGCGCACGTCATCGCTTCCAAGTCGACGGAAGCGCGGCAATATCTCTGCCTTCGCCGCCCGCCTCAGGAGATCGGCAAGCGTCGTTACATCTATCGTGGAACTCATGGACTTTCCTTCTTTGCCGTGGGCGCCGACTATTCACTCTTCGGCGCGGTCTCTCCGGCCATCAGGCCAGCGAAATCGAAAAGCTTGGGATCGAGCAGATGCGACGGGTTCACATGCGCAAGCGCTCTCAGCATCGTATCCTTGCGGCCCGGCATACGCCGCTCGATATCGGCGAGCATGTCCTTCATCGCATTGCGCTGCAGCCCGTCCTGGGAGCCGCAAAGATCGCATGGAATAATCGGGAACTGCATGGCAGCCGCGAACTTCGCCATGTCGTCTTCCGCGCAATAGGCGAGCGGGCGCAGCACCACGAGGTTGCCCTCGTCATTGAGCAATTTGGCCGGCATCGAAGCGAGCCGCCCGCCATGGAAAAAGTTCATAAAGAAGGTTTCGAGAATATCCTCGCGGTGGTGGCCGAGCACCAATGCGTCACAGCCCTCCTCCTTGGCAATCCGATAAAGATTGCCGCGACGCAGGCGCGAACAGAGCGAGCAATAGGTCGCTCCTTCAGGAACCTTCTCCTTCACGATGGAGTACGTGTCGCGATACTCGATGCGGTGCTTGACGCCGACCTTGGTGAGATATTCAGGCAGGATATGCTTTGGGAAGTTCGGCTGGCCCTGGTCGAGATTGCAGGCGATCAGTTCCACCGGCAGAAGACCGCGCCACTGCAGGTCGAGAAGAAGGGCGAGCAATCCATAAGAGTCCTTGCCGCCGGAGAGACCGATCAGCCAACGCGTCTGCCCCTTCAGCATTGCAAAATCGTCGAATGCCTGTCTGACGTTCCGCAACAGCCGCTTGCGCAGCTTGTTGAACGACACCGAGTCAGGAGCTTCGGCAAAGAGCGCGTGCGCGATCGCCCCATCCGCGTTCGGCGTTTCCAGCTCATCGGCAATGTTGGCTGCGATGTTCATTTTCTCGTCCAATCAGACTCTGCCTCCGCCTTAGCAGAAAGCGTCACGACAACCCAGCATCAATCGCCGAAAACAGACCAGCCAGTGCGGGCCGCCAGCATTTCGAGCGCGACAGCACCGAGCTGCGAGTTGCCGACCTCGTTGAGCCCCGGCGACCACACCGCAATCGAGGCAATGCCGGGCGCCACTGCAAAAATACCACCGCCGACACCACTCTTGCCGGGGAGACCGACGTGATAGGCAAAGTCGCCGGAACCGTCATAGTGGCCGCATGTCAGCATCAGCGCGTTGATACGTCGCGCCCGCTTCGGCGACACAACGGAGTGGCCAGTCATCGGATTGCTGCCGCGTGCGGCCAGAAACAGCCCGGCCTTCGCCAGCTGCTCGCAGGTCATCGACAGGGCGCACTGGTGAAAATAGACGCCAAGCACGTGTTCGACTGGGTGATCGAGGTTGCGATAGGCCCGCATGAAGTTTGCGAGCGCGAAATTGCGGTAGCCCGTCTGTGTCTCGGACCTTGCAACGCGATCATCGATGGTGACCGACTCGTCATCGGCGAGGTAGCGGACGAAGCGCAGCAACTCACCAATAGCCTCGCGTGGCGCATGGCCGGCCATGACAACATCGGTCACGGCAATTGCCCCCGCGTTGATGAAGGGATTGCGTGGAATGCCCTGCTCGTGCTCGAGCTGGACGATCGAGTTGAACGCCGAGCCCGAAGGCTCGCGGCCGACCCGCTTCCACAGTCCCTCGCCGACCTTGCCGAGTGCAAGCGTCAGCATGAAAACCTTCGAGATGCTCTGGATGGAGAACGGGACATCGGCATTGCCGACGCTGTAGACCTTGCCATCCACGGTGACGACCGCTAGGCCGAACTGGTTTGGGTCGACCTTGGCGAGTTCCGGAATGTAGTCCGCAACCTTGCCCTCGCCGATACGGGGGGTCAGCTCCTTGTGGATGCTATCGAGAACTGCCTGCAAGTCCGTCATCGTATCTCCCCAGATAACAAAAAAGCCGCCCCAGGAGGCGGCTTTTCCGTATGCGAAAACGCCTCGCGATTAACGCGAATAGAATTCGACCACCAGATGCGGCTCCATGACGACCGGATACGGTACGTCGCCGAGCGCCGGAACACGAGCGAAGGTAGCAACCATCTTGTTATGGTCAGCTTCGATGTAGTCCGGAACGTCGCGTTCAGCCAAGCCAACAGATTCCAGAACGGAAACGAGCTGCTTCGACTTCTGACGAATTTCGATGACGTCGCCAGCCTTGCAACGGTAAGAACCGATGTTTACGCGGACGCCGTTCACGGTCACGTGGCCGTGGTTGACGAACTGGCGAGCAGCGAAAACGGTCGGAACGAACTTGGCGCGATAAACGATCGCGTCAAGACGAGACTCCAGAAGACCGATCAGGTTTTCCGAGGTATCGCCCTTGCGGCGGTCGGCTTCAGCGAAGATCGCGCGGAACTGCTTCTCGCGCAGGTCACCGTAGTAACCCTTCAGCTTCTGCTTGGCGCGCAGCTGCACACCGAAGTCAGAGAGCTTGCCCTTGCGGCGCTGACCGTGCTGGCCCGGGCCGTATTCGCGGCGGTTCACCGGGGACTTAGGACGGCCCCAGATGTTTTCGCCCATACGGCGGTCAATCTTGTACTTGGACGATTCGCGCTTGCTCATCGTATTTCCTTTCAGAAAGTTAGAACGGTCTGTTGCCAAACCGCGTGAAGGAAACACGCCCTCCTTTGATCTTCTTTCGAGGATCCGACAGGATCATCCCATTACGCGAACAGGACAAATCCACGGGACATGTCAAATGAAACACCGGACATCTCTGCCCGGTGCTGGGGCGGTCTTTAGGGCGAAGTCGCTGGAATGTCAATCACAATTCCACGTTTTCGCCCGTGGCATTCGCCGACGCGGCCTACTTCGCGCTGGCCGTCTCGGTCTTTAGGCCGAGCGCGTCGCTGATCGTATAGAACAGATCCGTCTGGTCCGTCAGGCCAGTGACATTGGCAGCGCGCGGCCCGTAAGCAGCAATGCGAAGCTGCGAGCCGGTATGGCCCTGGTCATCCGCATCGTCGGAGTTGCCGTAGCTCACGGCCATCACGGCGCCGTCCTTCGTCATCAACGCTTCCGTCAAGCCCGGAGCCTTGGCGTCGGCATCGATGATCTGGCTCGCGTGCGCATGATCGGCGGTGATGATGACGAGCGTGTCGCCGGCTTCTTGCGCAAACTTCAACGCTTCCTGAACGGCTTCATCGAGATCAACCGTTTCGCCGATCTGGCCGCACGGGTTGGCGGCATGATCCTGCTTGTCGATCGACGCTCCCTCGATCTGCAGGAAGAAGCCCTTCTCGTTCGTCCTGAGCAGTTCGATCGCCTTGGCCGTCATCTGTGCCAACGTCGGGGTTGCCGACGTGCGCTTCTCGTTGGGCTTGCAGACGACCGGCTCCTTCTCGACATTGCCGTAATGGCTGGCCTTCGGGCCTTCCCAGCGAACCGGCATATTGCCCTCGGCAAACAGGCCGAGTACCGGCGCACTGTCGTTCGCCTGCTTAACGGCCTGGAGCTCGTCAAGGTTCGAGACGATCTTGTAGCCTCGTTCCTCCGCCTGCTGGCGAAGCGTCTTGTCCTTCCATTCGCCGGCCTTGGCGGTCTCGCCGAAGCTCTTTGCGCCCCCGCCGAGTGTCACGTCGGGGCGCGTATCCAGCAACTGCTCGCTGATCGAACCTTTGCCGCCGTTTTCAAGCGCGTTCGTCGGGCACTTCTCTGTGGTGGATGCCGGGCTGTAGCACTTACGCTGGGTCACGTGCGCGATCTGCACGGCTGGCGTTGCATCCTGCAGTTCGGCTGTCGAGACATTGCCTGTGCCAAGACCGGCAGCCTTTGCCTTTTCGATCAGCGTTTCGTGGCTCTTCTCATGAATGTCGACGCCGATCGCGCCGTTATAGGACTTCACGCCCGTCGCCCAAGCGGTGCCCGAGGCAGCAGAGTCGGTCACATAGGTCGGCTTGCCCGTCTTCTTTTCGAGCGAATAATGCGTGTATTGCCCGGTGACCGGAAGCGCATCGATGCCCTTGAAATACTGGCCCGCGCCGACCGCATAGTTGCGTGCGATGGTGATCTCGGAGTCGCCCATGCCGTCGCCGATCAGGAGGATGACGTTCTTCGGGCGGGTATCGATGAGCGCGGCGCGATAAGCCTCGGTGATGTCGCCGGAAAGGCGGCGTGCGCCACCGGGAGCGCTGAGATCGGCGCTTGCCGCACGTTCCAGAAGCTTGTTCGCCGCATCATCTGCATAGCCAGGCTGAACGGCAACGGTTGCAAGCAGGCCGCCGACGACAAGGCGCAGCAGCTGGTGACGAACGTTGTTTCTCATGACCGAGATCTCCTTTTGATAATCCGCATCGACCGCACGGGTCGCGCGCCTTATCCACCACCCGAATGAAGCTCTTGTGACAAAAGCAACTGCTTCGTGTGACATTAGGGATCGAGTATAAACCGGGTACATTGTCCGCGCGCTATTTGCCGTCAATTCGGCCGTCATTCCGCTGCGGAGCGCACCTCATCCACATCAGGCGCATTGGCATCGCCGGGAGCCGTCTGGCAACTCATGTCGGGGAAAGCGACGATGCGCTTGCCGGCGAAGTCCGTGTGCACGACCACAGTCCCCTGCTCCTCGAAATAGCCAAGTAGACGTCTCGCACGCCGGGCCGAGTGGGTGCCGTAAGCGCGCGCAATCCGCGCATCCGAGGGGCATGGTTCGCCACAAATTGCCGCTTTTGCCAACATCAGGAAAACACCCTGAAGATCGTCGGTGACGCCAGAAGAGAGCGACAACGCCATTCCCCAGGCCTCGGTTTCTGCGGTCGCCGCACCTACGCCGGAACGCGAAATCGCCACGCGGCGTCGGAACTCCGACAAAGACATCGGAGCGCCTGGAACCCGGCGCATGCGAAGTCGCACCAGGAACTCCTGGTAAAGCACGGAATCCGTTCGGAATCCGGAGCTCGGATCGTCCAGTATTTCGTTGAGCACCGCCGTCAGCCGCTCCTCCCGTTCCTCGACCGACAGCTCGGGCTGAGGCGCACGCGTCTCCGAAACCGGAGCCGAGGCAGCAGGAGCTGATCGCGACAACTCCGCGAGAATATCGGTGGTCGGCCGTGGTGCGGGCGCGGCGCGCCGAACGATCGGCCGCTGAAATTCTTCCGGATCCGGGGTGAAGATCAGGTCTTCGACGTCCTGCGGTGCGTCCGGCAGCGGCATGAGCTTGGGGCTCGACGAACGCGCCGAGGTCTCGACATTACCGATCTGGATCGGCAGCGGGCGGCGGGACAAGGCCGGCCCAAGCGCAACGAAATTGCCACGCTTCAGGTCGCGGAACATTTCCGCCTGCCTGCGATCCATCCCGAGCAGATCGGCAGCACGCGCCATGTCGATGTCGAGGAAGGTGCGCCCCATCAGAAAGTTCGAGGCTTCCGCGGCCACGTTCTTGGCAAGCTTTGCTAGGCGCTGCGTCGCGATCACGCCGGCAAGACCGCGCTTGCGGCCGCGGCACATCAGGTTCGTCATGGCGCCAAGCGACATCTTGCGGGCATCTTCCGAGACGTCGCCGCCGACCGAAGGCGCAAACATCTGCGCCTCGTCGACCACGACGAGAACCGGATACCAGTATTCGCGGTCGGCATCGAACATGCCGTTGAGGAAAGCGGCTGCGGCGCGCATCTGCTGCTCGATATCGAGACCCTCGAGGCTCAGAACGCAGGAGACGCGATGCTGGCGGATACGATTGGCAATACCGGCCAATTCGGCCTCGGTGCGCTCGCCGTCGACGACGACGTGGCCGAACTTGTCCGACAGTGTGACGAAATCACCTTCGGGATCAATGATGACCTGCTGCACCCACTGCGCTGATTGCTCCAGCAGACGGCGGAGCAGATGCGACTTGCCGGAGCCGGAATTGCCCTGCACCAGAAGACGGGTAGCCAGAAGCTCTTCGATATCGAGCGTGGCCGGATTGCCTCCCGACGCCGATCCCATATCGATACCAACCTGCAATGTTACATTCCTCTTTCAATCAAACACGGCGTCCTAGCAGGTTTGGCCGTGTCTTTGGCAACACGCCCGCGCAAACCCACAGAAGAAAAACGTCAGAAACTTGCCTTCAACATTCGCGTAAAGGCCAGGCTGACCGCGAGAGGTACCAGCAAGACCGCCAATCCGACCCGTAGCCCTGATACCTCCGCGATAAAACCGATCAGAGGCGGTCCAATCAGAAAGCCGGTCAGTGCCATGAAGGATAGGATCGCGACATTGGCGGCCGCCGGTCGATCCCTGAGGCTTGCCGCCGCGGTAACAGCCAGCGGAAAGCCGACCGACACACCGATCCCAACCAGTGCAAAGCCCGCCAGCGTCACCAGGCTATGCCAGGCAAAGACGACCATGAGCATGCCCACCAGCGAAGCCGCGCCGCAGCCCCGGGCCAGTGAAATCGCCCCGAGCCGCTGTTTCAGACGGTCGCCGCTGAAACGGCCCGCCGCCACCATCATGGCGAAAATCGTATATCCGATACCGGTCATCATGCCGTCGGTCTGAAACACATCCTTGAGATAGACGGCAGACCAGTCGGCGATCGCTCCTTCGGTCATCGTAATCCCGAAGACGAAGGCGCAGATGCCGAGAAGCGCGCTGCTTGGCAGCTTGAACGGCATATGCGGCGGAGCCGCGCCAGCTTCGCGATCGGGCGGCAGGCGGAGACTTGCCACTATGGCAAACGGCAAAACGACGAAGGCTGCCGCCATGATCGCCCATTCGGCCGGCACGGCAATCGCCACCATTCCCGAACCAAGCAGGCTGCCGGCCATGATGCCTAGGCTCCAGAAGCCATGGCACCGGTTCATAATTACAGAGCCGGTATCCTTCTCAGCACGATCGGCTTCGACATTCAACCCAAGCTCCAGCGTCGACATGGCAACGCCAAGGAGGGCAAGCGCGATGAACAATTCAACCGGCGTCCGGGAGAAGGCCGGAAGGCAGACAATCACCGAGAAAACTACAAATCCTGCGATGACGGTGGTTTTGCCGCCGATGCGCGACACCACTCGTCCGGCGACAGGCAGCGTCGTGAGGATGCCGACCGGCATGCCGAGCAGCGCCAGCGCAAGATCAGCAGGACCGAGCCCCAGACGAGCCTGGATTTCGGGAATGCGCGGCAACCAGCTGCCAAATGCAATCGGTTGCAGGAAGAAGATAGCCATAACAAGTTTTTGGAAAGACATGCGGAGCCTGGCGGGATCGATGCGAATCACAACCCTCAGTTTGCGCAGTCATCAGGTCTTGCGAAAGCCCCTATCGCATCAACGTTCGACGCGATTGCGCGGGAACCGCCTGACCAGCCGGTCAGCCCTGCAAGCAGCCCATCAAGCCTTGAGACCAAAACCCTGCATCAGCCGCCTCGTCGCAAAATCGGGATTGCCTGAGGTGAAGACCGCAAAGTCGAAATTATCGGGATGCACGGCATCGGCGACATGCGGCACGAGGCTGCGGGCACGCCGGGCAATTGCCTCAGCGGGATCGAGCCAATCTACCGGCCAGGGCGCAAGTCGACGGAAGACGTTCGCCATGAAGGGATAGTGCGTGCAGGCGAGCACGACGATATCGGTCTTCGATCCGTCTTTCTCCACGAAGCATTGATCTATCTCGGAAAGAACAGCCTCATCCGACACCACATCACCGCGGATATAGGCCTCGGCCATTCGGGCCAGATTTTCGGACCCGACCAGACGCACATGGCACTGCTGCGCGAAGGACTGGATCAGGTCGCGCGTATAGGCCCGCTTGACCGTACCCGGCGTTGCCAACACGGAGACAAGCCCCGAGCGTGTCCGCTCGGCGGCCGGCTTGATCGCCGGTACCGTGCCGACGAAGGTCATCTGCGGAAACGCCGCACGCAGATCGGTGCCAACAAGCGTAAAGGCCGTGTTGCAGGCGATGATGCAGACTTCGGGATCATGCTCGTCAAGCAGCTTGGCGAAAAGACCAATGATCCGTTCCTTCAGTGCTTGCTCTTCCCAGCCGCCATAGGGAAAGCCGGCATCGTCAGCAATGTAGATGAAGCCGCGCTCCGGCATCAGCACGCGCGCTTCCCGCAATACGGTCAGCCCTCCGATACCGGAATCGAAGACCAGAACCGGTTTCAGCTCATTCAGCGCTGCTGTCATCTTCCGACTGTTCCTTGACGTCGACGGGCGGCCGCCTCCCGCGCGGATATTTCCGCGAGAAGCGGTCGAGGGAGGAGATTACGCCGCGCAACACGCTGATTTCCTGCTCCGTGAACGCGCGACGGGAAAGGACTGCCCTGAGGTTGTCTACCATTTTCGGCTTTTTCGCGGGCGGATGGAAATAATTGCGTGCATCCAGCGCTTCTTCCAACTGGTCGTAGAGACCGAACAATTGTTCCTTCGTGGATTGCGTCTGCGACATCGCCTGGAAGGGAACGGATCCGACATCCTCCATGCCCGACTTCATCCACTCGTAGGACATCAGCAATACCGCCTGGGCGATGTTGAGCGACGCAAAGGCAGGATTGACCGGGAAGGTGACGATCTCGTCGGCCAGCGCAACCTCCTCGTTCGTGAGTCCCCAGCGCTCGCGGCCGAACAGGATGCCGCTGCCCTCGCCTGCCTGGAATTTGGCGCGCAGCGTTTGCGCCGCCACGACGGGCGACCGTACGGGCTTGAAGCCATCGCGCTCACGCGCTGTCGTTGCGTAAACGAAGTTCAGGTCGGCGATAGCTTGCTCGAGTGTGTCGTAGACCTTGGTGCCCTCGATGACGTGGTCGGCCTTCGAGGCGGCGGCCTGTGCCTTCTCGTTCGGCCAACCGTCACGCGGATTGACGAGCCTCAGTACCGAGAGGCCGAAATTCGCCATGGCCCGCGCGACCATCCCAATGTTCTCCCCCATTTGGGGTTCGACGAGAATGATTACCGGACCTTCCGTGAGAAGTTGCCGCTCGCTGTTCGTGCCTGCCATGACGCTGGATCCTTTTGCTACGGGCGGAATAGCCAAGCCGGGCCGAAACGGCAAGGGTCAACCATTCGGGTAGAGGCGATCGAGCGTCGAGCCGATCATCTCGACCCCAAGGCGCGCACCCGCATGCGACAGCGGCAAATGCCGTTCCGGTGCACTGCTGGCCTTTTGGTCGACGAAGAAGCAGTCAGACTGGCGCTTTGCGAGAAGCGTCGCACGCTCACGTTCAGCATCGATCAGTTTCATGCCATCGTTGTCACACGCGCTCCTGTCGAAATCCTTCGCCAGGATTCGCGCCCAATAGGTCGCCGCAAGAAAGATCGCGAGCGTCTGCCGTATGTGTCCTGGCCTGGTGACAACCGACCAGGTCGAACCGAGTGGGCGGGCAGCTGCAGCTATGTCCCGGTAAGCCGCATCGAGCTTCTGCGAAAGAGCGATCAGCGCGTTCGTTGCTTCGCCCGCCGCTGCGGCAGAAAGCAGCTCTTCCAATGCCGAAAACCACGTCGCCAGCGCCGTATTGAGCGCGCTGCGCGTTCGCGCAGGAAAAACGACGAAGGCAATGAACGTGCCCGCCGCAGCCCCAAGCATTGTTTCTTCGACGCGCAGCAACAGCAGGTCGACTGTCAGCGATCCCGTCATGCCATAGACTAGGCAAAGCGCAATCGATACGAAGAAGGTCATTATCGCGTAGGATGTCTGAAGAAAATAGAAGGCCAGAAAGATGGCAATCGTGGTGATTACTAGGGCAACCGCCATATGCCCCGTCAGGGCTGTTGCGAGAAACAAGCCCATCGCAATCCCGAACAGCGTCCCAAGCGAGCGTTGCAGGGCCTTCATCGCCGTATCACCACGCGAATTCGTGTTGGTGAACACCAGGAAGGATGCAAGCACTGCCCAGAACCAACGTTCGCGTGACAGCATCAGCCCGAGGGTCATTGCGATTGCCGATGCCAGCGTAATCTGCAGGGCCGCGCGGATCAGGGGATTGGCCAGCGAGAAGTCGATCTTCGCGGGAGCAGCAGTCGCTTCGGTTACAGCCCAGACTTCGGCAAATCCTGTCGAATAGCCCTTCTCGATCGTTTCCGAGAGGAGCACTCGCGCCTCTCCCAGCCGGATCAAGGACCGAGCCGTCTTGGCCTGCAGATCATCCGATTTCTTCGCCTCCACCAGAACGGGATCGCCCTCGATGACGGCATGAACGAGAGCGAACGGCGGCAAGCTCTGCGAGCTCAGCACAATCGCACTCTCCGCGGCAAGGTGGACGTCGAACAGTCGGATCGCCAGGATTGCCGCAGGCTCGGTACCATCAAACACGCCGGACGGCGGCCGCGGGATGAACCCCTCGGCCATCAGAACGACTTCCTTCAGGCGGATTTCCAACTGCTCTAATTTGTGCGCATCCCTCGCCGTCATTCGCCCAACGGAGGCGAGCGTCGCGATCTTGAACAGGATCTGGTTGATGCGGCCGCGCACACTTTCGAGTGAGCGCAAGAGATCCGGGCGCCAATCATCGGGGAGGACAAGAGAGCGCACGACATGCCCGATCAATGCCGGGACGATGGGCCCCATTGCAATCAGCGGAAGCTCACCAAGCGGGGGGCGGAAATAGGCACCCATGAAATAGGAGGTGAAGGCGAACATGCCGATTGCGTGTCCGCGTGGCCCGAACACTCGCCCGGCAGCAGCAAGAAAGATGATGATGAGAAAGGCCACATCCGAAACGATGCGATTTGATTCCAGGGCCGCGGCAAGGCCGACGACACAGACACTTGCGGCACAGCCGAGCAAGCGTGTCACGAGTTGCGGTGCGCTCCCCTTGTCCTTTACCGCGACGCCACCCTCGATCGACAGGACAAGCCCCAACCCATACGCAGCGGTCGGAAGCGGAAGCAGCAGCCTGTCGATTGCCAATAGCACCCCGAACGAGAGCGCCATTGTCAGCGTCACCCGCGACGCCATTCGCAAGCGCGAGAGCGCCGGGTCGTTGGCGAGAAGCCAGTCGCGGAAATCAAAACCGGAAAGCAAGCAGCCCTGGCCTCTCATTCAGCCCCCGACAGCCAATGGCCGAGGGAATTTCTCGACACACCGAGGACGGCCCCATCACCCGAAGCGACCGCCCTTCAACAACGAAAACGTAGCACACAGGCTTCGTTGGAAAAATGCAGTCCGCGCTTCACTGACCTTTGGCGATCTGCACCATCGTATTCTTGAGCGAGTTCGCCGGTTGCCCGGGATCGCCCTCGGTGACGATGTCGTCGATAACAGGCTTGCCGGCTTCTTCAAGCATCTCGAATCGAACGGTCGTCACCGCCTCCTTGTCCGATCCGTCGTCCATGCAGGTCGCCTTCTTGAAGGTGACGACGACCTCCGTCGCGCCACCGGCGGTCGGCTTCGGCTCATAGGTCAAATCTTCGAGTGGACACGCATCCTCACCATTCACGATCACATCGTAGTCGAAGGGCGAGACACCATCTTCGTCAGCAGCCGGGTTCTGGATCGCTGCCTGGTATTTCGTCACGAAATCCTTGCTGTAAAGCCGCGATAGCTTGCCCGGATCAAAGATGTCGATCCAGTCGCTATCTGCGCCCGACCAGTTCTTGATCGTCGCATCCATGATCTCCTTCACAGGCGCGGTAACGTCGGCGGCAAGCATCGGCGAGGTCGAACCGAGCAGGATCGCGAGGACAAGGGGAATCTTCTTCATGGCGAATATCCGGGCAATGGTTTTGCGCCGGAGACTAGCCATTTTCCTCCGCTTGGCAATGGCCGCAAAAACGCCGCCGCATCCTGCTTCCGGCTTTGCACTCCCGGTCCACAATGCTATAGCGCTCGGGATTTTTATATCACCCACCTGGGACGTCGGTCCCTTCCAAGCTTAACGAGGCAGATACATGAAGAAGATCAAGGTCGCCAATCCCGTCGCCGATCTCGACGGCGATGAAATGACTCGCATCATTTGGCAGCTCATCAAGGATAAGCTGATCCATCCGTATCTCGACCTCGAGATCGATTACTTCGATCTTTCCGTTGAAAACCGCGACGCCACAAATGACCAGGTGACGATCGACGCCGCCAACGCCATCAAGAAGCACGGCGTCGGCATCAAGTGCGCGACAATCACGCCGGATGAGGCACGCGTCAAGGAATTCAACCTCAAGCAGATGTGGAAGAGCCCGAACGGCACGATCCGCAACATCCTCGGCGGCGTCATCTTCCGCGAGCCGATCATCTGCAAGAACGTTCCGCGCCTGGTTCCCGGCTGGACGCAGCCGATCGTCGTTGGCCGTCATGCCTTCGGTGACCAATACCGCGCGACCGACTTCAAATTCCCGGGCAAGGGCAAGCTGACCATCAAGTTCGTCGGAGAAGACGGGCAGGTCATCGAAAAGGAAGTCTTCGACGCCCCCGGCGCCGGCGTTGCCATGGCCATGTACAACCTCGACGAGTCGATCCGCGAATTCGCCCGCGCTTCGATGATGTACGGCCTGATGCGCAAGTGGCCGGTCTACCTGTCGACCAAGAACACCATCCTCAAGGCCTATGACGGCCGCTTCAAGGACATCTTCGAGGAAGTCTACGAGACCGAGTTCAAGGACCAGTTCAAGGAAATCGGCATCACCTACGAGCACCGCCTGATCGACGACATGGTCGCTTCGGCGCTGAAGTGGTCCGGCGGCTATGTCTGGGCATGCAAGAACTACGACGGCGACGTCCAGTCGGACACGGTTGCCCAGGGCTTCGGTTCGCTCGGCCTGATGACCTCCGTTCTGCTTACGCCGGATGGCAAGACGGTCGAAGCCGAAGCCGCACACGGCACGGTTACCCGCCACTACCGCCAGCACCAGAAGGGCCAGGAAACCTCGACGAACTCAATCGCCTCGATCTTCGCCTGGACCCGCGGCCTCGCCCATCGTGCCAAGCTCGACGACAATGCGGAACTCGCAAAGTTCGCAGCGACGCTCGAAAAGGTTTGCGTCGACACCGTCGAAGCCGGCTTCATGACCAAGGACCTGGCGCTGCTCATCGGTCCGGATCAGCCGTGGCTCTCCACGACTGCCTTCCTCGACAAGATCGATCAGAACCTGCAGAAGGCGATGGCGTAAGCCAAGACCAATATCCGAATGGACGGCGGGGATTTCCCCGCCGTTTTCGTTTCAAGGACAAGCAAAGGGAACAAGAGGATGACCATAACAATCCGTCCGCTGCAACCATCCGACCGGGCCGCCTGGGAGCCTCTGTGGGCCGGCTACCAGCGCTTCTACGAGGTTGTTATCCCGCCCGAGACGACGAACCTGACCTGGAGCCGATTTCAGGATCCAGGCGAAGACATGCACGCGCTTGGCGCCTTCGACGACAGCGGCCGCCTTGTCGGTATCGTTCATGCGATTTTCCACCGTTCGACCTGGCTGCCGAAATGGACCTGCTATCTTCAAGACCTCTATGTCGACGACACGCAGCGCGGTCTCGGCACAGGTGCGGCTCTCATCGATGCCGTGGCGGATCTTGCCCGCGCGAATGGGGCTGGCCGGCTCTACTGGATGACGCATGAAACAAACGCCACCGCCCGAAGACTCTACGACAGGATCGCCGAACGATCCGGTTTCATCCAATATCGCAAGCCGCTGTAGATAGTTAGGGCCTTTGCGCCGGACCTCTCTGTCCTATGTCCCTGATGGCGGACTTGATACGCTGCATTCAGCAAACGAGGAGGAGTTCATGGCAGACGAACTGGTATTTTATACGAACCCCATGTCGCGCGGCCGCATCGCCCGCTGGATGCTGGAAGAGACAGGCGTACCGTACAAAACAGAGATCATGACCTTCGGCGGAACGATGAAGGCGCCTGAATATCTCGCCGTCAACCCGATGGGAAAGGTCCCGGCCATCAGGCACGGAAAAACGATCGTGACTGAGTGCGCAGCGATCTGCGCCTACCTCGCTGAGACCTTCCCCGAAGCCGGGCTCGCTCCAACATCAGATGAACGCGGCAGCTACTACCGCTGGATGTTCTTTACCGCCGGACCGCTGGAGGCAGCGGCGACCAACAAGGCATTGGGCTTCGAAACGCCACCAGACAAAGCCCGGATGGCGGGATATGGCAGTTTCGCCGACGTGATGAACGCGCTTGAAGGCGCCGTCAGTGCCACACCTTACGTTGCCGGCAATCGTTTCACGGGAGCCGATGTTTACGTCGGCTCCCATATTGGCTGGGGCATGAGCACAGGTACGCTTGAAAAGCGCCCAGCGTTCCTCAACTATCTCGGCCGCATCTCCGATCGCCCGGCCTACAAGCGTGCCACCGCGATCGATGACGAAGCCATGAAGGCTGCCCAGTAGAAACAGGTCGCTCAGGCAAGCGGCATGTAAATATCGGTCAAGAGCTCGGTCGGCGGCACCTCACGTGGGTTGTTGAGGTATTCCTCAAACATCACACTGTCGCGAAGCTGCCGACCCGAGGCGGGCAACCATTCCGCATAAAGCCACTGGTAAGCCTTGTGCATGTCTGCATAAGGCCCCTTGTGACGCAGTACGGCATACTCGCCTCCGTCGAGCATCCGCGCTTCGAACGGCGCCGTCGCGACAACCTCGCCGTCCGTAGTCACACATGCGATCGAGCGCAGCTTCTCGGACGGCACGATTCGGGATCATCCAGATAAACACCGATCATCCGCATCGTCGGCTTGGCAAGCCCGCGCGCATAGAGCGTGCCGAACAAGGTCTCGAACGCCTTGCCGATCTCCATGAACGAGCCGGTGTGCGGCACTCCGAGCAATTGAATTGGCTCAATCTTCCGTAGGGTAACGTCAACATCGCTACAGTCTTTCCGTTAGGTGAGGGTTCAAAGGCTTTATGGCTTCCCTCTTTCCTGTACTGACCTGGCGGCATGCCATAGACCGATTTGAAGATACGGTTAAAAGACTGGAGGTTGGGATAACCTGATCGCTTTGCTATCTCCCCGACAGAAAGATCCGTGCGAACCATGTCCCCGGCTGCACGATGCAGCCTTAATCGCTTGACTGTCGCCGCGAGTGTCTCGCCGAAAATCGCGCGATAGATCCGATGCCAGTGGTAGCTCGACATGCAGGCGATCCCGGCAAGTTTATCCATGTCGAGTTCTTCGTCGAGATGATCGTGGATATAGGCTGATACCCGTCTGAGACGGTTCTCGTAGAGCGCCCATGCCGTTTCGCCGTTCATTGTCAAAACCTCCTGCAAATCGATCGGCTGCAGAAAACCATAGCCCGGTTTGACAAATCCTGCGGACTTTGGCGAATCCGCAAAGAAAAAGGCGGGGACCAGCCCCGCCTCTCTAAGACCTTTACAAACTTCAATTCGCTCAGCTTGCCAGTGCGACCGCAACGGCCTCAATGGCTTCATCAGCCTTCGTCCCATCCGGACCACCGGCCTGGGCCATATCGGGACGACCGCCGCCACCTTTGCCCCCAAGAGCCGCCGACGCAACGCGCACGAGATCGACGGCGCTGAACCGGCTCGTCAGGTCCGGGGTCACGGCAACCACTGCGCTCGCCTTGCCGTCTTCGGCGACGCCGATCAACGCGACGACGCCGGAACCGAGGCTCGCCTTGCCATCATCGGCCAAGCCCTTGAGCTCCTTGGGATCGACGCCGGAAATTGCCTTGCCGAGGAACTTGACGCCGGCAACATCACGAACCGCATCGGCAGGGCCGCCCTGCCCTCCGCCCATCGCAAGCTTGCGTTTGGCATCGGCCAGCTCACGCTCGAGCTTCCGGCGTTCGTCCACCAGCGCCTCAACGCGAGCAAGAACATCCGCCGGCTGCACCTTCAGCGACGTTGCGAGCGATTTGACGCGCTCGTCCTGCTCCGCCAGGTATTCGCGCGCAGATTCGCCGGTGACCGCCTCGATACGACGCACGCCGGCGCCTACCGCGCTTTCGCCAAGAATGCGGATCAGCCCGATCTGCCCCGTCGCGCCGACATGCGTGCCGCCGCAAAGTTCGATCGAATAGGCCTTGCCGGCCTTTGCGCCACGCACGCCCTGGCCCATGGCCACAACGCGAACTTCGTCACCGTATTTCTCGCCGAACAGCGCCATTGCGCCTTCCGCGATCGCGTCATCGACGCTCATCAGGCGGGTCGTGACCGGCGAATTCTGCAACACGATCTCGTTCGCCATGTCCTCGACGACCTTCAGCTCGTCGGCCGTCATCGGCTTTGGATGAGAAACGTCGAAGCGCAGGCGCTCGGGCGCAACCAGCGAGCCCTTCTGAGCCACATGCGTGCCCAACACTTCGCGCAGCGCCTCGTGCAGCAAGTGGGTGGCGGAGTGGTTCGCGCGCAGACGCGAACGGCGCGCATGGTCGACCGTCAACGCAACCGGCTCGCCGGCCTTCACTGTGCCCTCGACAACAGTGCCGATGTGGACGAAGAGGCCCTCGCCCTTCTTCTGGGTGTCGGTGATTTCAACCTTCGCGGTATCGGAGGTGATGACACCGGTATCGCCCATCTGGCCGCCGGACTCGCCGTAGAACGGCGTTTGGTTGACGACGATCTGAACCTTGTCGCCGGCCGACGCAGCATCGACCGCGGCACCGTCCTTCACGATGGCCTGAACAACGCCTTCTGCGGTCTCAGTGTCGTAGCCGAGGAACTCGGACGCGCCGTGCTTTTCCTTGAGTTCAAACCAGATCGTCTCGGTAGCCTTGTCGCCGGAGCCGGCCCAGTGCGAGCGCGCCTCGGCCTTCTGGCGTTCCATGGCGTCCGTAAAGCCTGATATGTCGACGCCGA
>Ga0102593_1001843_pt1 | contig 18633 bp, 18 predicted proteins | sample AraplaCol_mMS_r2_2_FD_76862 | JGI IMG/M metagenome (GOLD analysis project Ga0102593, IMG submission 76862) | Arabidopsis root microbial communities from North Carolina, USA - plate scrape MF_Col_mMS_r2 (SPADES assembly) (version 2) | ecosystem: Host-associated > Plants > Roots > Endosphere...
ATTTCCATGTCGGTGGCGTTCTTTGGAAAGCTCACCGCCACGTAGTCGGCCTGGAAGCTCATCGCGGTCTTGATGTCTTCCATGTCCTTGGCCGTGAGCGCCGGCGCTGTGAGGCCGCCGCCCTGCTTGTTGATGCCCTTGTTGTTGGAGAGCTCGCCGCCGAGCTTGACGGTGGTGTGCACCGCCTCGCCGCGCACCGCATCGACCGTGAGCACGATCAGGCCGTCGTTCAGCAGCAGCTTGTCGCCAGGGCGCACGTCGCGTGGCAGGTCCTTGTAGTCGAGGCCGACTGCGTCGGTGTCGCCGGGTTCGGTGCGCGAGGCATCGAGCACGAACTTGGCGCCCGGCTCGAGCCAGACCTTGCCCTGGGCGAACTTGCCGACGCGGATCTTCGGGCCCTGCAGGTCGGCCATGATCGCCACCTCGCGGCCCGTCTTGCGGGCCGCCTCGCGCACCATGGCCGCGCGATCGATGTGGTCCTGCGCCGTGCCGTGGCTGAAATTGAGCCGCACCACACTGACCTTGTTCAGGATCATCTGCTCCAGCAGCTCGGGCGTGTTGGACGCCGGGCCGAGCGTGGCGACGATCTTGGTGGCGTGGCGGGGAAGGCGATCCGTGATCATTGAAGAAGTCTCCGTTTTTGTATCCGCTACTGTATACACTTTGTGTGACTACAGGAAGCGGACGCGGCGCGCGCGCAAGAAAAATCAGCCCGCGGCACGCTTGGAAAGAATCTCGAAGGCCGGGAGCGTCTTGCCCTCGAGCACTTCGAGGAAGGCGCCGCCACCGGTCGAGATGTAGCCGACCTGCTTCTCGATGCCGTACTTGGCAATGGCCGCGAGCGTGTCGCCGCCGCCGGCAATCGAGAAGGCGCTGCTTTCGGCGATGGCCTGGGCGATGGCCTTGGTGCCGCCCGCGAAGGCCTCGAACTCGAACACGCCCACCGGACCGTTCCACACGATGGTGCCGGCCTCGCGCAGTTGCGCGGCCAGTTGCGCGGCGGTCTTGGGGCCGATGTCCAGGATCAGGTCGTCTTCGGCCACGTCGTTCGCCTCTTTCACCGTGGCGGGCGCATCGGCCGCAAAGGTCTTGGCCGTGACCACGTCCACCGGAATCGGCACGTCGGCACCGCGCGCGCGCATGGATTCGATCACCGCCTTGGCTTGGTCGATCAGGTCGGGCTCCGCCAGCGACTTGCCGATCTTGAGGCCGGCCGCGAGCATGAAGGTGTTGGCAATGCCGCCGCCGACGATCAGCTGGTCGACGTTGGCCGACAGGCTCTTGAGGATGGTGAGCTTGGTGCTCACCTTGGAGCCCGCGACGATGGCCACCAGCGGCCGCTTGGGCAATGCCAGCGCCTTGGAGATGGCATCGATCTCGGCCGCGAGCAGCGGGCCGGCCGCGGCGATCTTGGCGAACTGCGCGATGCCGTAGGTGGTGGCTTCGGCGCGGTGGGCGGTGCCGAAGGCGTCGTTCACGTAGATGTCGGTGAGCGCGGCAAGCTTGCGGGCCAGCGCTTCGTCGTTCTTCTTCTCGCCCTTGTTGACGCGGCAGTTCTCGAGCAGCACGACCTGGCCGGGCTTCACGTCGACGCCGTCGACCCAGTTGGCCACCAGCGGAACTTCGCGGCCCAGCAGCTCGCCCAGGCGCTTGGCCACGGGCGCCAGCGAGTCCTCGGGCTTGAATTCGCCTTCGGTCGGGCGGCCGAGGTGCGAGGTGACCATCACGGCGGCGCCGGAATCCAGCGCCAGCTGGATGCAGGGCACCGAGGCGCGCACGCGCGTGTCTTCGGTGATGTTGCCCGCGTCGTCCTGCGGCACGTTGAGGTCGGCTCGGATGAAGACGCGCTGGCCGGCGGCCTTGCCCTGCGCGCAGAGGTCGGTGAATCGAATGACGTTCATGGGGTCTGGTGTGGTGAAAGACAGGTCGCACGCATTGTAGGTTTCGCCCCGCGGCGGCCCTACCCGCGTGGTGCCGCACACCGATGCTTTTCAGGCGGCTTTTTGCTGCTCCCGGGCAAAGCGCTCGAGGACCTCGACAAAGCTCGCCGCGGCAGGCGAGAGGGAGCGCCGCGCCGCGCTGTAGACGCAGACCTCGCGGTGGAAGTCGGGCGATTCGAGCCGCACCATTTGCAGGCCGTGGGCGCGCACCAGCGGCGCCGAATAGGTCGGGCACACCGTGAGCCCCAGGCCCGAGGCCACCATGCCTAGCGCCGTGGTCATGTACGACACCTCCTGCGTGGCCGAACGCAGCATGTAGTCGCGCTCCGCGGGCGCCAGCTCGGGCAGCACGCGCTGGCGAAAGTCACGCGTGGGCGCGATGAAGGTGTAGGGCTCGAGTTCGTGCCAGCGCACCTTGCGGCGCTTGGCAAATGCATGGCCGGGCGGACAGATCAGCCAGTGCCGGTCGCGCAAGAGCGTGCGGCGCTCGATGGCGGCGTCCACCGCCACGTCCTGCCCGACCGCAAGCTCCACGTCGCCGGCCATCACGCCCGTCAGCAGGTGCTCCGGCAGTGTGTCGGCCAGGCGCACGTCGATGTCGGGATAGGTCTGGCGGTAGACCGCGATGACGCGCGGCATCAGCGTACAGGCCATGAGTTGTGGCGCTGCAAGACGCAACACACCTTTCTTCTTGTCACGCAAATCCGTCACGCCAGCCACTGCGGTCGTGAGATCGCCGAGCAGCCGGTGCACCGAAGGCAGGAACTCGCGGCCGGCCTCCGAGAGCTGCACCCGGCGCGTGTGGCGGTCGAGCAGCTGCACGCCCATTTCTCGCTCGAGTTCGCGCACCAGCACGCTGAGCGCCGACTGCGTGAGATGCAGCTGCTGCGCCGCGGCGGTGAAGCCACCGGTTTCGGCCACGGCCGCGAAGGCGCGTAATTGGCGCAAAGTCAGATTCATACGGTTATTTCATCAATGGATGAATTAATTTCGATTGCATCATAAGACGCGGCATCGCCCAATCACGGCTTACCGGAGACAAGCCATGCCGACGACTGCCAACGCGGCCCCGCCAGTTCGGGGGCTGCACCATTTCGCCTGGCGCTGCCGCGACAGCGAGGAATCCCGCCGCTTCTACGAAGACCTGCTGGGCCTGCCGCTCGCCCACGTCATCAAGAGCGACCACGTGCCGAGCACGGGCGAGTTCTGCCCCTACGTGCACATCTTTTTCCAGATGCGCGATGGCTCGTACATCGCCTTTTTTGACCTGGGCGACGACGTTGCCGCACTGCCTTCGCCCAACACGCCCGCGTGGGTGAACCACATCGCGTTGCGGGTCGACTCGGTGGATGATCTGCTGGCCGCCAAGGCGCGGCTCGAAGGCGCGGGCGTGGAAGTGCTGGGCGTGACCGACCACCACATCATCGAGTCGATCTATTTCTTCGACCCCAACGGCATTCGCGTGGAGCTCACCACGCCGACCGTGCCGCAGGCCGAGATGGATGCGCATGCGCGGCATGCCCGCGCGGACCTCGATGCGTGGACCGCACGCAAGGCGCAGCTTCGTGCAGCGAAAGGCGGTGCGAATGCCTGAACTGCAGCTCGCCGTCATCGACGTGAAGCCCGGCGCGGCCATGGAAAGCCAGTCGGGCCTGCAGATGCTGCGCCCGCGCATCTACGGCGCGTTTCGCGCACCGCCGGGCCCGAAAAAGATCGCGGCCATCGTGATGCACCCGACCAGCAACTTCATGGGCCACTACCTGATCGGCCCGCTGGCCGAGCGCGGAATCTGCTGCATGGGATTGAACTCGCGCTACGTCGGCAACGACACGGTGCTGCTGATGGAGCGCGCCATCCAGGATCTGGGCGCCGGTGTGCAGTACCTGCGCGCGGCCGGCTACGAGAAGGTGTTTCTCATCGGCAACTCGGGCGGCGCGGCGCTCGCGAGCTTCTACCAGGCGCAGGCCGAGAAACTCACGGCCACCCATTTTCCCGATGGTGACCCGACGCACCTGCACCCAGACGACCTGCCGCCGGTGGACGGCATTGCACTGTGCGCCGCGCACCTGGGCCGCACCCGGCTGATGCGCGATTGGATCGACCCCTCGGTCACGGACGAGCACGATCCACTCTCGGTGAACGCCGAGCTCGACATGTACGACCCGCGCCATCGCGTGCCCTACGACGCCGACTTTCTGGCGCGCTTCAGCGCGGCGCAGAAGGCGCGGCTGGAACGCATTGAGCACTGGTGCGTCGAACGCCTCGCATTGCTTCGGAACACGCCGGGCGCGCCACGCGACCAGGCCTTCATCGTCTATCGCACGCACGCCGATCCGCGCTGCGTCGATCTTTCGCTCGACGCCAACGATCGCCTGCCGGGCAGCGTGTGGGGCGACGCGCGGCAGGTGAACTATTCGGCCAACGCAATGGGGCGCACCACCTCGCTCACGGCGTTTCTCTCGCAATGGTCGTCGCGCTCGCAGGCGGACGGACCCACCAACCTCGCGCGCACCACCGTGCCCAAGCTGCTGCTGACCTACACGGGCGACCAGTCGACCTTTCCGAGCACGCGCGATGCGTGGCTGGCGGCCGGCGGCGCGCACATCCGCAACGTCGACATCGTGGGCGGCAACCACTATCTCGCAGGTCAGCCCGAGCTGGCGCCCAAGGCGGCCGATGCCATCGCCGAATTCGCCCACGCGCTGTAGAAGAAACATGGAAAGCTTTGCATTTGCACCGGCCTACGAGCTTCCGAGCTGGCCCTTCACGCCGCCTTCCGAACTGGGCAGCCCCCGGACCGTTCGGCACCCGATCGTGATCGTTGGCGCCGGGCCCTCGGGCCTCACGCTGGCCTGCGACCTGGCGCAACGCGGCGTGCGTGCCGTACTGCTGGACGAAGACGACACCGTCGGCGTGCGCGGCGCCTCGTCGCGCGGCATCTGCTATGCGCAGAAGAGCCTGGAGATCTTCGAGCGCCTGGGCATCTACGAGCGCATTGCGGCCAAGGGCGTCACGTGGTCGTTCGGGCGCACCTTCTCGGGCGAACAGGAGGTCTACAACTTCAACCTGCAGGCGAACAGCGTCTCCAGGCAGCCGCCGTTCATCAACCTGCAGCAGTTCTACCTCGAGTGGTTCCTGGTCGAGCGCATTCTCGAACTCGGACTCACCGACCTGCGGTGGAAGAGCCGGGTGACGCGCGTGGAGCCCCTCGGCGACGGCGTGCGCATCGACATCGAGACGCCCGCGGGCCGCTACACGATCGAGGCCGACCGGCTGATCGACGCCACGGGCGCCAACAGCCCGATCCGCACGCAGCTCGGCATCGATGCGCACTCGTCACGCAGCACCGACCGCTGGTGCATCAGCGACGTGCGCTTCAAGAAGCCGTTGCCGGTCGAACGATGGACCTGGGTCGACGCTCCCTTCAACGAAGGCCGCGGCGTGTGGCAGCACCTGATGGCCGACGGCGTGTGGCGCATCGATTACCAGATGCCCGAAGACTGCGACACGGCCACCATCAGCCAGCCCGAAGTGGCGGGCGCGCGGCTGCGCGAGCAGCTCGGACCGGACGTGGAGTTCGAGTTCGTGTGGATCGGCCCGTATGGCTACCGCGACCATCTGCTCGACAGCTTCCGCCACGACTACGTGTTCTTCATCGGCGATGCCGCGCACGTGGTGAGCCCCTTCGGTGCCCGCGGCGGCAACAGCGGCATCCAGGACGCGGCCAATCTCGGATGGAAGCTCGCGCTGATCGCGCAAGGGCAGGCCGGCGATGCGCTGCTCGACAGCTACGACGCCGAGCGCCAGCCCGCGGCACGGCAGAACCTCGAAGTGACGAGCCGCTCGGCGCGCTTCCTCGCGCCGCGTTCGCCGGCCGAGCACACGCTGCGCCGCGCCGTGGTGGCACTGGCTGCGCGCCACCCGTTCGCGCGGGCGCTGGTGAACACCGGCCGCATGTCGGTCGCCAACGACTATCCGTCCGCGCCCCAATTGCCCGAGGGTGGGCGCACCGTGCAGAACCTGCCGCTGCGCTGGGCCGATGGGCGCGAGACGACGCTGATGCAGTTGCTGGCCGAGGGCACGCGGTGCATTGGGCTATGGCTAGCACCGACACGCGCCGAAGCCGAAGCGGCATTGGCAGCGACCGCCCCGCTTCCCTTTCACTTGCTGGCCATCGGGGGCGACAGCGGCCTGCCGGCGCTGCAGGCCGACGACCGGCTCACCAGCCACCTGGGTCTTCGCGAGCCGGGTAGTTTCGCGCTCGTGCGCCCCGATGCCTACCGCGCCGCATTGCTCGCGCATGCCTCGCCCGATGCGATCGCGGCTGCGTTGCGCACGGCCCTTGCCCAGGACACCACCCCATGATCACCGAGCCCCGCATCCCCGACCCCGACGGTTTCTACGCGGCCTTGCTCGCCGCGCATGAAGGCCTGGACGGCGCGCAGAGCGCCGATCTCAACGCCCGCCTCGTGCTGCTGCTGGCCAACCAGTGCGGCGACCAGGACGTGCTGCTGGCCTGCATCCGTGCGGCGGCCGAAGACTCCCCAACAAGCAAAGCCCCATGAACGCCAACGTCTCCTTCGCCTCAGCCTCCGACACGCGCGAGCAGAAGCCTCGACTCCGGGAACTCGCGCCCGGCGTGTACGGCTACATCAGCGATTTCGATCCGAACTGCGGCTTCGTCGTCGGCGACGAGCAGGTGGTGCTGATCGACACGCGTCCCACGCCGCGCATGGCACGTGACTTTCTCGCGGCCATCCGCACGGTGACCGACAAGCCCATCAAGACCATCGTGCTCACGCACTACCACGCGGTGCGCGTGATGGGCGCCAGTGCCTTCGACGAGGTCGAGGCCATCGTCGCCAGCAACGGCACGCTCGACTGGATCCGCACGCGCGGGCAGGCCGATTTCGATTCGGAGGTCGGCCGCTTCCCGCGCCTATTCGCGGGCGTGGAAGAGATTCCGGGCCTCACGTTCCCGACGATGAGCTTCGAGCGCGAGATGAGCCTGTGGCTCGGCCCTCGCCCTGGCCTGGGCCGCGAGCTTCGCCTGATGGCGCTGGGCCGCGGCCATTCGAGCGGCGACACGGTGGCGTGGCTGCCCGACTGCGGCGTGCTGTTTTCGGGCGACGTGGTGGAGAACCACTGCGGCGTGTATGCGGGCGACGCCTATATCGGCGACTGGGCTGGCACGCTCGACGCCGTGCTGGCGCTGAAGCCTCGCGTGCTGGTGCCGGGACGCGGCGCGGTGCTGCAGGACGAAGCCGCGTGCGCCGAGGCCATCGGGCTCACCAAGGCTTTTCTCGGGACGTTGCTCGATAGCGTGAAGGCCGGCATTGCCGCAGGCGAAACGCTCAAGGGCTGTTTCGCGCGAGCGGAGGCGGCCATGGCGCCGCGCTTCGGCACCTGGCCCGTGTTCCAGCACGTGCTGCCCTTCGACGTATCGCGCGCCTATGACGAGCTGCGCGGCATCGAGCATCCCGTGGTGTGGACAGCGGAGCGCGACCGCGAGCTCTGGCAGACGCTCCGCGGCGATTGACCCGCCAACGATTTCAAGACAAGCAACGGAGACAAAAGACGATGAAGCGATTCCTTCCCCTCCTGGCCGCAGCCCTCGCGCTGGCCGCCAGCCCCTTTGCATCCGCACAGCAGCCGGCGGCCTACCCGAGCCAGCCTGTGAAATGGATCGTGCCCTACGTGGCCGGCGGCGGCACCGACAATCTTGCGCGCGCACTGGCGGAGGCAATGCAGCCATCGCTCGGGCAGCCGCTGATCATCGACAACCGGCCGGGCGCATCCACCAACATCGGCGTGTCGGTGCTCATGCAGGCCAAGCCCGACGGCTACACGATCATGCAGGCCGAGAACGCGGCGCTGCTCTTCAACGAGCACATGTTCGCCAAGCTGCCCTACAAGCCCGCGAGCGATTTCACGTACATCGGCACCATCGGCCGCTTTCCGGTGGCGCTGGTTGTGCATCCCGACTTTCCCGCGAAGAACGTGGCGGAGTTCGTGCGCTACGTAAAGGCCAACCCGGAGAAGGTGAGCTACGCCTCGCCAGGCAACGGCTCGCCGCACCACATGGCGATGGAGCTCTTCAAGCAGAAGGCCGGGCTCAGCATCACGCACGTGCCCTACAAGGGGGCCGCGCCCGCCATGACTGACGTAATGGGCGGCCAGGTGCCGACGATGATGCTCGACCTGGCTTCGGGCCTGCCGATCATCAAGGCGGGCAAGGTGCGCGTGCTGGCGATCGCGCTGCCGCAGCGTGCGAGCGCACTGCCCGATGTGCCGACCTTCAAGGAAGCCGGTTTCAACGACGTCAACGCCTATGCCTTCCACGGCCTGATCGGCCCGGCCGGCATGCCGCCCGACGCGGTGGCGCGCATCAACGGCGAACTGCACAAGGCGATGAAGGCACCGAAGGTGGCGAAACTGTTCGCGGAGTTCGGCTTCGAGGCGCTGCCGGGCACGCCTCAGGAGTTCTACACACTCTCGCGGGCAGAGAGCGAGCGCTGGGGCAAGATCATCCAGGCGGCAGGCGTGAAACTGGATTGAAAGGCCCCGCCGCCCGGCTACCAGCCAAGCCCCAGGTGCAAGGGCAGGTACACCGCCATGCCCGCCATCATCGTGCCGAACACGCCGCGCCGCCAGTAGAAGTAAGCGGCGCCGACCACCGCGGCATACAGGCGGGCGTCGTGCAGCGTGGTGATGAGGTGGCCCTGGGTCATGACGATCTCGGGCGCGATCACGCCCGCGAGCGCGGCGGCCGGTGCGTAGTGCAGGGCGCGGTGCGCCCACTCGGGCAGGCCCCAGGGGCGATCGAGAATGAAGAAGAAGCAGCGGGTGAGCACCGTGACTGCGGCCAGGCCGACGATCACGCCCAGCGTCCAGAGATCGGCGCCCCTCACTTGTCATCCTCCGCGTTGGGGTCGAGCCCGAACTGCTTCTCGAGCCAGAAGCACAGCAGCACCGCCACGCCGATGGCGACCACGATGTTGAGCTTGAGCGGCAAGGCATAGGCGGCCACGGCGGTCACGCTGGCAATCAGTGCGGCCAGCACGCGCAGCCGCGTCGTCGCCATCGAACAGACGATCGCCACCAAACTCAGCACGCCGGCAAAGCCGAGGCCCCAGTTCTGCGGAATGAAATTGGCCAGTGCGATGCCCAGGAGGCTCATGCCCATCCAGGAGCACCATGTCACGAAGTAGTTGCCGGTGAGATAGGCCTCCTGGGCCTTCTGCTCCTCACCGACGAGCGGCGGCGAGGGGTACTTTCTCGTGAAGAGGGCGTAGCTGAGGTCGGCCGTGAGATAGCCGTGCGTCATGCGGCGCCAGCGCGGCATGTGCATCAGGTAAGGCCGCAGGTGCAGGCTGAACACCACGAAGCGCAGGTTGACGCAAAAGCCCGTGGCCAGGATCACCCAGGCCGGCGCGCCCGCAAACAGCAGCGGAATGGCCGCGAGCTGGGAGCTGCCGGCATAGACCAGCAGCGTCATGGCAACCGACTCGAGCACGCTCATGTTCGACTTGACCATGGCCACGCCTGTCATCAGGCCCCAGGCGCCGATGCCCAGCGCGGCCGACGACATGTCGCGCATGCCCGCGCGGAACTCCGGGCGGCGGCGGATGGCGGCGGACAGGAACATCAGCCGAAGCGCTGCCCGGGCTTCAGGTCGAAGCCGCGCAGGAAATCGGCCACGGCCAGGCGCTTGCCGCCCGGGCGCTGGAGTTCGGTAACCATCACGACGGCGCCGGCGGCCGCCACTGCCACGCCGGCATCGGTCACGGCCAAGAGGGTGCCCGGCGCGGCCGACACTTCGGCCGGTACCGCGTGCGCGGACCAGAGCTTGATGATCTCGCCGTCCAGCGGGCTGTTGGCGCCCGGAAAGGGGTCGAAGGCGCGGAGGCGCCGCACGATGGCTTCGGCGGGCTGGTTCCAGTCGATCTGGGCTTCGTGCTTCTCGACCTTGTTGGCGTAGGTGATGCCTTCAGCCGGCTGCGGCGTGCGCTGCAGGCTGCCGATGTCGGCCAGCGCCTGGACGATCATGCGGCCGCCCAGTTCGGCCAGGCGGTCGTGGAGGCGGGCGGCATTGTCGCCGCCGATGTCGACCGCTTCGCGCAGCAGCATGTCGCCCGTGTCCAGGCCGGCGTCCATCTGCATGATGGTGATGCCGGTCTGCGCATCGCCGGCCTCGATGGCGCGATGGATCGGCGCCGCGCCGCGCCAGCGCGGCAGCAGGCTGGCGTGAATGTTGAGACAGCCGAACTTCGGCAGGTCGAGCACCCATTGCGGCAGGATGAGCCCGTAGGCGGCGACCACCATTACGTCGGGTTGTGCGGCCAGAAGGGCCTCGCGCGCGGTTTCGGCATCTTCCGGGTACTTTCCGTCCAATCGCAGGCTGCGCGGCTGCGCCACCGGCCAGTGGTTGGCTACGGCGAATTGCTTGACGGGCGAAGCCTGCAGCTTCATGCCGCGTCCCGCGGGCCGGTCGGGCTGGCTCAGCACCAGCGTGATTTCATATCCGGCAGCGGCAATGGCTTCGAGCGCGACGCGCGCGAACTCGGGCGTGCCCGCGAAAACGACTTTCAGCGCGGTCAATCGCGGATCCGATCGAGTTCCAGATCGTCCCCCGTGTGATAGCGGCGAACCACGCCGGTCGGATCGATGTAGATATAGAGCATGCGGCGTTCGTTCACTGCCTTGTAGCGCCAGGTCCAGACGGTGCCGTCGAAAGAGCTCACGCGGCTGGTTTCATAAGGCCGGCCGTAGAACGCGAGCACGTCGTTCTGGCGCCACTGGTCGACCTTGATGTCATGCCCGAAGCGGGCCTCGCTCAGCACCTGGGTGACGGACACGACCTTGCCTGAGGCGTCGACGTCGATGTCGATGACCTCGAAGCCCGCCGGCATGCGCGAATACTGGAGCCGCTCGCCGCCGCCGTTGAGCGGATACCGGCCCGTGGGCGCACCCAAGCGCTGCAGCGTTTCGGCGGCCGTGGTGCCTGGAACAATGCGCGTCGGTTCGCTGGCGCAGCCGGCCAGGACGATCACAAGCCCTGCGGCCACACCGGCCGCCCACGGCCGCAGGGATGGCATGGTCACGCCCGGCCCTCTTTGGCCTCTTCCCGCTGTTGCTTGAGCAGCTTGCTCTTGATGCGGTTGCGCTTGAGCGGAGACAGGTATTCGACGAACACCTTGCCCAGCAGGTGGTCCAGCTCGTGCTGGATGCAGACGGCGAGCAGGCCATCGGCCTCGATGGTGCGCATTTCGCCGTTCTCGTCCAGCGCCTGGACCTTGACTGACGTGGAGCGCATGACGCCGTCGTAGATGCCCGGCACCGACAGGCAGCCCTCTTCATTCAGCACTTTTTCGTCGCTGGCCCAGATAATCTCGGGGTTGATGAGAACGATCGGCTCGTTGCGCTCCTCGGAAACGTCGATGACGACCAGCCGTTCGTGCACGTCGACCTGGGTCGCGGCCAAGCCGATGCCACTGGCGTCGTACATCGTCTCCAGCATGTCGGCAACCAGCGCCTTGATGCGCGCATCCACGCCCTGCACCGGCTTGGCCACCGTGTGCAGGCGCTTGTCCGGGTAACTCAGAATGATTCGTTTGGCCATGAAAAAGGGAGAAAGTTGTGGCTATTTTCGCCAATTCCGCGACGCGATGAGCCGGGATCGCCTGAAAACGTTGCCCTCTCAAGGGCTTCGGGCGCAGAATTCGTAGCAAATTGTGAGATTCGTATGTGCACCGATACTCGGTGCGCTCACCCATCCAGACATGAAAAAGCTCCGAACCCCTGTCCGCCAGCGCACGCATCTCTTCGCCACGTTGGCAGCCCTTGCAGTGATCAGCAGCGGCACGACGGCCTGGGCGCAAAGCTATCCAGTCACCCCGCAGCAGCGCGCAACCGCCCAGCAGATCGCCCAGAACGGCGTTCCGCTGAGCGAGCTGGCGCCCAATGCCCCCGACGAGTACACGGTGAAGCCCGGCGACACGCTGTGGGCGATTTCCCGCCTCTACCTGCTGCGCCCCTGGCGCTGGCCGGAGCTGTGGGGCATGAACATCAATGAGATTGCCAATCCGCATCGCATCTATCCGGGCCAGATGCTGTACCTGGACAAGACCGGTGGCCGCGCACGGCTGACCATGCGCCGCGGCGCGGGCGGCAGCGCCGACGGCGGCACCATCAAGCTGTCGCCGCGCACCCGCTTCGACTCGCTGGCCGGCATGGCGCTGCCCACGCTCAATCCGAGCATCATCGAGCCATTCCTGAGCGAGCCGATTGTGGTGGACGCCGACACGCTGCAAAGCGCACCCCGCATCGTTGCCGGCAACGACAGCCGCGTGCTGCTGTCGCGCGGCGACCGCGCCTATGCGCGCGGCAACGCGGAGACGCCGCTGCTGGAAACGCCAGGCCCGCTGAAGAACTTCCGCGTGTTCCGCAGCGCTACGCCGCTCAAGGACCCAGGAACCGGCGAAATCCTCGGCTACGAGGCGCAGTATCTGGGCAAGGCCCAGCTCAAGCGCGGCGAATCGACCACTGTCGAGACGCAGAAGGACAAGGACGTCATCACCGTGGTGCCGGCCAGCATCGACATCATCGCGGCGCGCGAGGAAATCCGCGCCGGCGACCGCCTGCTGCCGGAACCGCCGCGCCAACTGCTGAGCTACGTGCCGCGCGCGCCCTCCACACAGGTCGAAGGCCGCATCATCTCGGTCTATGGCAACGCGGTGCAGTTCGCGGCCCAGAACCAGGTGGTGGCCATCAACAAGGGCACCCGCGACGGCATCGACAGCGGCCACGTGCTGGCCATCCTGAAAAACGGCGAAACCATTCTCGACCGGACGGGCGAACGCAAGGAAACGATCAAGCTTCCGAACGAACGCATTGGCCTTTTGATGGTGTTCCGGCCCTTTGAGAAAGTGTCGTACGCTCTTGTGCTCGAGATTACCGACACCCCGCGTGCCGGCGACTTCCTCGTCAATCCCTGACCCTTTCTCTTTCGCTTTCATTTGGAACGAGCAGAACTCGCAGGCTGGCTGCGGCTTTCACTGACGCCAGGCATCGGCGACGGGGCCGCGCGCCGGCTGTTGGCCGCCTTCGGCCTGCCAGAGAAAATCTTTGCAGAGAGCGGCGCGGCGCTTCGGCAAGTCGTATCGCCGGCACAGGCCGACGCCTTGCAGCAAGCGCCCCACGGCCTGCAGGCCCAGATCGACCAGACCTGGCAATGGCTCCAACCCAACGCCGATGAAGGCGCCACCACGCGCCGCCTGGTGACGCTGGGCGACGCGGGCTACCCCGCGTCGCTCCTCGAAATGGCCGACCCGCCGCTGATGCTCTATGTGCTCGGCGCCGCGGCCTTCGACCTGACGCAGCTCGACAACAGCATTGCAGTGGTGGGCAGCCGCAACCCGACACCGCAGGGCGCGGCGAACGCTCGCGCCTTTGGGCGGGCACTGGGCGAGGCGGGCTTGCCTGTCGTGTCCGGGCTCGCGCTCGGCGTCGATGGCGCCGCGCACCAGGGCGCGCTCGATGCCGCCAGCGAGGCGCCGCGGCTTGCCACGGTGGCCGTGGTGGGAACCGGCCTCGACCGCGTCTATCCCGCCCGGCACCGCGACCTGGCGCACCGAATCATGGCAAACGGGCTGATCGTGAGCGAACTGCCGCTCGGCACGCCCCCGCTCACGCAGAATTTTCCGAAGCGCAACCGCCTGATCGCCGGCCTCGCGCGCGGCACGCTGGTCGTGGAGGCCGCACTGCAATCGGGATCGCTGATCACCGCGCGGCTCACTTCGGAGCAAGGCAAGGAAGTGTTCGCCATTCCGGGATCGATCCATTCGCCGCAATCGCGCGGCTGCCATGCGCTGATCCGCCAGGGCGCGAAGCTGGTGGAATCGGTGAATGACATCCTGGAAGAATTGCCCGCGCTGCGAGCAGCCGGCGGTTCGGCTCCGGGACTTTTCGAGGATGCGGGCGCGGGCGATCCGGCCTCCTCGAACGGGAAGGAGCATCCGCTTCTCGAAGCGCTGGGTTTCGACCCCGTGAGCCTCGACGCACTGAGCGCGCGCACCGGCTGGAGCGCCGCCGCACTGCAGGCCAAGATGCTCGAACTCGAGCTCGACGGCCATGTCGCGCGGCTGCCCGGCGGCCTGTTTCAAAGAGCTGCGGCGGCATAGCCCCTGGTCAGCCGAGCCCTGCACGCAAAGCTTGCGGGCGAGCAACCGGCTTCGGCTATATTGGGCCCATGTTCGAAGTGCTCGTGTTTGTCTACGAAAACTATTGGCGCGGCGATGCCTGCCCTGAACCCGGACAACTGGGCCGCAAGCTCAGCGCGCACGGCTTCGAGGCAGAAGAAATCCGCGATGCGCTGCAATGGCTCGACGGCCTGAGCCTCGCAACGCAAGGCTTGCAATTCGAGCGAAGCGCCATCGACGAGGCGGTCGCCACGGTCACGCTGCGGGGCGCACCCGAGCCGGCCTTGCCGCAGTCGGACAACGCCATGCGGGTCTATTCGCAGGCCGAGCAGGAGCACCTGGGCGCCGACTGCCTGGGCTTCATCCGCTTTCTCGAGTCGTCGAACGTGCTGTCCTGCGGCTTGCGCGAAATCGTCGTCGAACGTGCCATGGCCGCGCCGGGCGACCCGGTCGCGCTCGACGAGCTAAAAATCATCGTGCTGATGGTGCACTGGAGCACGGGCATCGAGCCCGACGCGCTGGTGCTCGATGAACTCTGCGAAAGCCGCGAAGGCCGAATCGCCCACTAGCTGGGCTAGTTCAATAGCCGTTCCGGGTTCGCATCCAGCTTGGCCAGCGCCTCGCGCGTGGCGCGCACCGTGAGCGTTTCTTCCTCGGCCGGCACCAGGAGGCCAGCCTGCAGGTAGTTGGCCAGGCGGCCCACCTGGATCAGGAAGCTGCGGCCGTCCGTTGTTGCGAACAGGTGCAGTTGCTTGCGGTCGCTGCGCCACACGAACTGCACCTGGCTCACGCGGTCGTTGTGATCCAGCATGAACCAGTTGCCCACCTCGAGTTCGTGGGCCCAGGCCAGCATGTCTTCGGCCGGTGCTCCGCCCGCGATGTCCGCCACGACCTCGATCGAGGCTGCATCCATGCCCAGCAGCAGTTCGATGCTGTTCGCGTCGAGCGGCAGGTTGGAGGCACTGCCGTCGTCGCTGACGAAATCTTCCAGGTGCGCCAGGCGCTCGGCCATGGCCTCGATCTTGGCCGCGGGAATGGCCTCTGTCTTGGACAGGAAGGCATCGGACAAGGTCGCACCGATGGTCTTGATGTGCGCTTCCTGCGGCTCGTCGATGATGCCGAGCAAGGTCATGCCCAGGCGCAGGCGCTGCAGCAGCTGCGGCAGGTCCTGGATCACGCGGGCGCGATCGGCGCGGTTGGGCTTGGCGCTTGCGGCCCACACCAGTTCGGAGGCCACGCGCTTGAGCATCACGGTCTGTTCGCCCTGTGCGCCATAGCGCAAGGCGGCAATCGCCAGCACCTCGGCCCAGACCTTGAAGAGGAACTCGCGTATCTCTTCGCGCACCGGCATGTCGTTGAGCATCTTGCGCAGCTCGATGGTGTACTGGATCGCCATCGTTTCCTTCTGCTCGACCTGCTGCGCCACGCTCATGACGCGCTGGGTGGCGTCGCTCTGCGTGAGATAGCGGTTCAGGAAGGCGACGAACTCGTCGAACACCAGCTTGAACACGCGCTGGCCAGTTTCCGGGTATTGCTCGATCACCTGCACCACGCGCCGGATCTCGCCCTCGAGCGCGCTGCCCGAGATGGCGGCGGCGTCGAACCCCATCACGCAGGAGCCCATGCGGTCGATCAGCATGCGCGCGGGGTGCTGCAGCGTGCCGAAGAATTCGGGCTCTGCAATGGCCACGCGCAGCACGGGCATCTGCAGCCGCGCAAACCAGACACGTGCCGAAAAAGGAATGCGCTCCTCCGCGAGGATGGCCTGGAACATGAGCGCCACGATCTCGACCGTGGCCTTGTCGGCGGTGGTGGGCGCCCTTTTCTTGAGCTCCGCGCTGCGCCGCCGCAGGTCGACCGAAGCCTGCTGGATGACGGTGGCCTGCTCCCCGGAGCCATCCATGTACTGCGTGGCGGCCATCCGGTAGGCGGCTTCGGCCTCGGCGATGAGCCCTGCGAAAGTCTTGGAGGCAGCGCGCGAAGAACCGTCGCCGGCGCCGCCCGGTCCGGCGCCCGGCACGCGTCCATCCATTCCCGTGGTCGTCGGGGAGGAGGAGGCGTTGGACACGTCCGCACCGATGCGGGCGGCCACGAAGCGCTTGAGGCTCAGGAGCGCCGTCTGCGCGCGCTGGCGAGCGACCATCAGGGGCGATCCGCCCGTGGTCATGGCCGGCACGGAAGGCGCGAACCCCCGCGGCTGCGACGGCGCATCGAAGCCCTGCCGCTGCACGGCACCGACGGGCTGGGGTGCGCCCGCGGCATGCACCGCGCCGGCGGCATAGGCAGACCCGGGCACCGTCGACGGCCCGCCGCCACCCGCACCGCCGCCGGAAGCGCCCGTGCGCCGGACAAAGCTCTTGAGATCGATCTCGGGCATCACGCCCTTCGAAATCAGGAACTCGTTGGCGTCTTCGTAGGCCTTGACGACCACGCCGACGAGGTGCTGCTGCACCGTGTCCTGCACCCGCGCCCACAGCGTGCGGCTCAAGCCGGCGGCCAGCCACTGGTCGACCAGCAGCTTGGCCAGAGATTCGGGCCGGAGCACGTCGTGGGCGTCGAGTTCGCTGGAGCCTTCCAGGTGCTGGATGCGCAGCCGCAGGTCGCTGAGTTCGAAGCTGGCCTTGTCGTGGATCACCTGCGCCAGGCGCGATGAAAGAATGCTGCTCTCCATCGCGTCGTCGTCGATGAGTTCGAGCCGCAGCTTTGCGTTCGACGACACGCCGGGCGCCGCGCCGGGGGCACCGACCGACTTGCGCCAGCCAGATTGCGCGAGCGCCACCCAGTGCGAAGCCTGGCCCTGGAAGGCCACGAAGTCATCGCGGCTCTCCTGCATGGACCGCGCATTGCCCATCTCCGAAGCCTGTTGCGTCAGGCGGTCCCTGATGGCTTGCGCCATCGGAGCGATGACGCCGCCGGTCGCCAGAACGAAGCGCTCGCGCGTTTCGCGTGCGAGCTGCAGGGAAGAGGCGGACCGCGCAATGCTCATTGAAGGATCGGGAAGGCCAAGGGGGCTCGGTGGTTTGGCGACAACCGGGCGATTGCATCGGGCGAAGCAACCGCGCAAGTGTGCATCACCTGTGGCATTTTGGCTGACTCCCGCGCCGGGTTCCTCTCAAATTCAGTGCGCGTCAGACCACCGCGCCGGCGTTCGGATCGTCCGGACCGCCGTCGCGCTTGACGGGGCCCTTGACGAGATCCTCGCGCTTGACGCCGAGCCACATGGCAATTGCCGCGGCCACGAAGGCCGACGAATAGATGCCGAACAGGATGCCGATGGTCAGCGCCAGCGCAAAGTAGTGAAGCGTCGGGCCGCCGAAGAAGAACATCGAGAGCACCACAAGCTGCGTGGAGCCGTGCGTGATGATGGTTCGGCTGATGGTGGAAGTGATCGCGTTGTCGATGATCTCGACCGTGTTCATCTTGCGGTACCGGCGGAAGTTCTCGCGCACCCGGTCGAAGATCACGACCGACTCGTTGACCGAGTAGCCCAGCACCGCCAGCACCGCTGCCAGCACCGCGAGCGAAAACTCCCACTGGAAGAAGGCAAAGAACCCCAGGATGATGACCACGTCGTGCAGGTTGGCCAGCACGGTGGCCACGGCGAACTTCCATTCGAAGCGGAACGCCAGGTAGATCATGATGCCCACCACCACCATGCCCAGCGCCTTGAGGCCGTTGGTGGTGAGTTCGTCGCCCACCTGCGGGCCGACGACTTCGATGCCGCGCTGCGTGGCCGACGGGTCGACCGCCTTGAGGGCCTGCATCACCTGCGCGCTCTGCTGGTCGGAGTTCATGCCCTTTTGCGCCGGCAGGCGGATCTGCACGTCGCGCGAGGTGCCGTAGCTCTGCACCTGCACGTCCGGATAGCCGAGCTTGCCGACGGCCTCGCGCACCTTGCCGATGTCCGCGGACTGCTGATAGGCCACTTCCATCACGGTGCCGCCCGTGAACTCCACCGACAGGTGCAGCCCGCGGTGCAGCAGGAAGAACACCGCCAGCGCGAATGTGACGAAGGAGACGATGTTCAGCACCAGGGCGTGGCGCATGAACGGGATGGTCTTGTGGATGCGGAAGAATTCCATGGCGCTTGTCCTTGACCTTTACTTGCCTTCGGCCACGGCCGTGCCGTCGGTCTTGGGCCGCCAGACCGTGCCGATGGACACCGTCTTGAGCTTTTTCTTCTGGCCGTACCAGAAGTTGACGAGGCCGCGCGAGAAGAACACGGCGGAGAACATCGAGGTGACGATGCCGATGCAGTGCACCACCGCAAAGCCGCGAATCGGACCGGAGCCGAACGCCAGCAAGGCGATGCCGGCAATCAGCGTGGTCACGTTGGAGTCCAGAATGGTGCCCCAGGCGCGGTCGTAGCCGGCATGGATGGCCGCCTGCGGCGAGGCGCCGTTGCGCAGTTCTTCGCGCACCCGTTCGTTGATGAGCACGTTGGAATCGATGGCCACGCCGATGGCCAGCGCCATGGCCGCAATGCCGGGCAG
>Ga0102593_1001848_pt1 | contig 18540 bp, 19 predicted proteins | sample AraplaCol_mMS_r2_2_FD_76862 | JGI IMG/M metagenome (GOLD analysis project Ga0102593, IMG submission 76862) | Arabidopsis root microbial communities from North Carolina, USA - plate scrape MF_Col_mMS_r2 (SPADES assembly) (version 2) | ecosystem: Host-associated > Plants > Roots > Endosphere...
AAAAAAAAAAAAAATACGACTGTCATCTGTTTTCTTTTCCCTTTGATCTTCGTCGCTATCTCCTTTTTTTTTCATTCATTACACCACCACTACCGCTGCCGTCACCACTACCATGCGAATCCTGCAATGATAACGATTGACACTGACACCTCTTGTCTTAGCACCCCCCATCTCATCCTGACAATTGTCCATCTGGTTCTCCATTTGTGCCGCGAGTTGCCCTGTCGAGGCTCTTCTGGACCGACCCGCAGACTCGTCATTTCCCCTGGATACACTCTCTCGTTAACGTGGAGAGAACAATATGGCTGCGTTGGTTCAAACCATCCCCCAACAGAGTGGCACGGTTCCTGTGCTTCAAACGCGTCCTTCTTCCTCCTCGGGCACCTTTGCTAGCCCTTCGTCACAATCTGCAGCCTCTCGCTATCAAAATATGTCGTGGACTTCCTTTAATACGACCAACGCTGGGGGCTATCGAGCCGGAAATCCCGTCGTAGCCCCTTATGCCAACACCCCGAATTTGGCACCCTCGCCCAACTCGCAACATCGCCAGTCCTGGTCTCCTCATCTTCGTCCAGAACACCGTACATCTTCCGCTCCTGTTATTTCGCAGGGTCCGGTCAATTCCTCATATGCCGGCGTTGTCTCCCGAAATGCCAATCCTGCAGCTGGTTCTGTATCGACTTCCTCAAACTCCTCCTTTCAATCCCATGTCTCCAAAGATGACACTGCTCTCCCCTCGCGACAACCGAGGACTGACCAGCCTCTTCGTCCCCTCTCTACCGTCAACCTCCCTACTCCCTCCGTTATGACCATCTCCTCCCCCGCCGGCTCTGCCAAACCTTCCCCGAACCGTTATCGTCGTGCAAACCAAACAGCTCGTTCACAATCCCCTGTTCAGACAACAACAACAACAACAACAACAACAGCAGCAGGATCATCATCATCATCATCATCACCATCTACGGCTCCCGTTTCAAGTGATGACAGCGCGGTAACAGGCCTTCGTGCTCCGCGGTTTAATGCACATCATCGGGGCTCGAGTGCGGATGAGTCTTCCAACGCAGACAAAAATCAACCAGAGCTGGCGAAGCGATACCGTCGTCGAAGTTTAGGAAATATGGACCCTAGTACATACCCTGACCTCAACCTCCAATTACCTGTTTCTTCATCGACGTCACCCGCTCAATCTGGTCCCTACGACTTCATCTCATTCGACTCCAATCAGAACCAGAGGCCTCGGTCATCGCACTCTCACCGCAACAGTTCAGGAAGCCAGCATTCCGCTCATTCTTCAACATCTTCGGTACGTACTTCTTGCATCGGACTCGTGAGGAATAGAACGACTGGAAGGACTACGGAGAAATGGTGCAAAGGAAACACAAGAGGACAAAACTAATTGATTGTATCATAGGTTCGCGAAGGATCGTCACCCGACACCAGCTCTGTTAATAGCAGGACTGGCAAACCCGACGAAAAACGAGTCCCCAAGCCCTCTCCATTATCCCAGCCCGCGTCAACGGCTCCAGAGTCCACAGCCCCCGAATCCGAGACCGACGATCAGGACAAAGAAAACGCCGCCTCCCCTCCCTCCGATTCCCCCGCTGCCAAACGCCTCACCGATTTGAAAAATGAATCTGCAAAGAGGCCCGGGAAATCACGTCTACGGCGTGCATTCTCTTTCGGCAGTGCATCCGAGCTGTTGAAGCACTCGAATGCCACCAAACGTGAAGCGATCGCCGCAGAGAAGGCTCGCCAGGAGGCTCTACGAGAAGAACTTGGGGAGGAACAAGCGGCTATTGCTGCCCAGCAGGAAGCCAGTGGTCTCGGTGAAAGCATCTACAGTACCCAGGGAGGTCTCTTCTCTCGGTCTACTGATGCTTTGTCGGTCTCTTCCACCGCTTCCTCGGCGTCGATGATGCTTCGTAAAATGGGCAAAGGTGTGAAGAAGTCTGGTCGTTCTTTAGTCGGCCTCTTTCGTCCTAAATCCGTCGCCGACGTGGAGGGCGCCATCAACCCCATCACTCCGGAGATCTCGGTCATCAATGTGGAAGCAGAGCGAGAGAGTGTTGCTGTCAACCCGGACCCAGCTGACCTTCCTCGGGGTGGCACTGTTTTCCCCAAGGTCGAGAGCGGCAATAGTCTAGATATTCGACGCTCTGCGTCTATCCGAGAACGAGATCAGCGCATTGTATCGGATCCCCTTTCTTCAACTCGCAAGAGCATTGTGGGTGGAGACTCGGAACGTGCTGCTATTCTCGGGGGTATCAAGAGAGGCATTCTGAAGAAGACCCATTCCGACCTGGGCGTATCATCCCCTGCACATGCATTGAACGGCAGCGAATCGCCTCACTCGAGTGCTCCGACCACCCCCGATGAGTCCGGCCGACCTCGTCAGACCGATCATGTGAAGATTGCCGGCGAGGACTATTTCCTATCCGAAGGTGGACGTTACAGTTCGACTGATGCCAAAAGTGCCCCCATCACTCCTCAATCTGTGGCGGGGAGAAATATTGCCTTCAGTCCTCGCATTCAGTTTCATGACACTTGGCCAAGCGGCGAGTATGACCGTCGGGGTGATATTGCAACATGCAATCGCCTCACCCCTCTACTTGCGCAGCAGATTCGCGAGGAGATAAACAACTTCAAAATGGTAAGTTTTAAATCACTCCAGTGCATGCTTCTGCTTCTACGTTCCCCTGAATATCGAGTCTAACAACTATGAATAGGAGATGGAGGTTCACGAGAACTCCAAGATATACACGCACTTCATTTGAAATTAATCGGGTACTCTCTTGCGTGGTCGACATCTCTGTTGGCCAAGTCCTGCATTCTTGTCCCATAGATCTGCATAAACTTCGGCGATTGGGTTGTGTTTGATGATTTTTTTCGTGTCACGCATCGGCCTCCTTTTGGACTGTCGATCTCCTCTTCAATATCGACTTTCCTTCCGGTGTCTCTCTATTCTCCTTTTCTACCCCGTGGTCAGCGATTCTGTGCCAAACAAATAAATGGTGCGGCTTGTCTGCAAAACTTGGTCGAATATTCCTCATTCTGCAGTCTCGTTTTCTCTCTTGACTCTCGCCATTGGCGTTGATTTAATGAAATGTTGCCCCCCCTCCCAACCATCTATCGGGCGTGGTGGTTTTTGATCCAATTGTTTCTTCTTCGTCCTTTTCTTCTGCTTTTTCCCACTTCATTGCCTTCTATCTCTTCCGCATGCATTTGAAATCACAGTCATCGAATATTTGGGAGCGTGGGCAACTGGGCAATTCTTTTCATTTACTCTTTGTTTTTCTAGCACATCATTTCTCCATGGTCATGTCACTGGGCCTCATTTTCTTCTCTTGTTTTCGCCCCAGCTCGTCTGAATGCAATCCGAGCCTCTGCATCCTCGTCCATCTAGCATCTCTATATGTACTCCCTTCGGTTTCTCCCTCCGCTTTTCATCCATCCCCTGCTTCTTATCTGCAGGTACATAGCAAAGGGGACGAACCCTGCATCGACAAAATCTCTCCCTTTCCTTTTTTTTCGTCCGGTGTTTGTTTGAAGGAGTTGTTTACTGAATAAATCACTTTGAGCTTGTATTGCCATTGTTACAACATTGCAAAGATAATACGAGTAGATAACAGTAGAGCACGAAGTATTCCGTACAGTGCGTCGAGTCTATCGAATGCTTGTACGGAGTACCTGCATGTATTAGACGCACTAAGCAACGAAAAACTTGGATACCCCTGAGCCAGAGCGATCTTCACCCTGTTGGCAGGCGGTCCAAGCGGGAGATGAAGATGTGCGTGCCTCAGGGGAGATGTCTGTGGGGATGTCCATTTTCCTTAGAATCTACATAGTACTCATGCTGATCTTGCTGTTAGTCAAATATTATGTCTATAGTGGCAAAGTGAGTCATTTCATGGGCCAGTACAGTAGGATGAGATTTCCATCTAAATACTTGTATGTATGTACAATGTACTCCGTAGTGTACCCCTTTCCTCGGATATACGAAGGTCGGAGATAATCAACCTATGAGAAACACTTTATTCAAGACCGTGCGGGTGATGGAGGTAGACGAGCTTGTGAAAGGGACTTTTGTATCCAATGGAATTAACAGTGAAGGAGCTCAGACTATACACCCCGCGTTCTTAGCGTGATTGAGTACTTTGGCTGTCCAATCGTTTCTTATACTATAAAGTAGTAATAGCCCTTTATTTTCAGGTTTTCTTTATTTCTCGAATGGGTCCGAAAAGGATACATTCAAGGGCTGGCTTTTGGTTTAAAGGGTTACGGCTCCCTTCTTGCTGAAGGATATTGCTGGTACTTAGATGGGCTGCTTTCAATCTACTAAGTTCATCAATTTCCCTCTTGTGGAGATGGTTGCTCAATAGAGAATGGGCTATTGAATACTTTAAAGTTTGTATTGATTTGACTTCGAACGGTTTCTCAAGCTAACTTAGCTCACAGTTTGTATTGTGTTTTTCAGCGATGTTGTCCTGATATACAACGTATCATTGACAGTGCGTTGGATGACTGGATTTGTACATGCCAGGATGAACTATTGGTATAGTATTAGGATCTTCCATAACTCTGCCCAAATAAACTGGGGTATCTCGCTGTATGTACTCTTGTATCTATTGAAACTACAAATTCGAAGTATAGAGTGTCACCTAGGGTCAACATCTACAAGTTTCAACATTATGAGTTAGCCATTCTATCACCTCGATATTCAAACGCGAATGGATATCCTCTAGATTCTAGAAATTGGACCTGTTGCGTATTGAACTAGTTTTGTTTTCCATTTCGTATTTCCAGAAAGCAGGCAATGTAATTGAAATTTGCCCGCTACTAAAATGCCAGTCAGTGGACGTCAGATTCAAATAACTTTCAATTTGAGACATACTTACTATGTATATACTAGGAAAAATAGGTCTTATTCATTCATATATGTTATTGCACCCACAGTTTTGTCCATTTCAAGCGCGTAAAGCCTAGTTGACCAGGGAAAGTGGTCAACTACGTTCCTTTAGCTATGCAGTGCCCCGGTCATTATCAGTACCAACTGGACAGAAAAAATGGCGCAAAAAGCTTCAGATAAAATTTGCTATCCTGGAATGCAACTAGATATCTTTTTTGGAACTTGGCCATTCATATGGCTGGACTGATACACGCCGGAGTGGACCGGTTGTCCCTCGCGCCGGTAGATTTTTCTGACTCTCGTGCTAGGCGCATTCCGTGCATCGATGGTACCATCGATTCCACTTTCTGTGAACTTTCTATCAGATTTTCATTGATTCTACAGTTATTCAGAGCACTTCGAGCTGTCTGGGCCTGCGTGGAACGATTCTAAATTTCCCAAATGGGCCCGGGTCTTACTTGCTGCATCTTCCCCAGATGCATATATTCACCAATCAAATGAACAGAACGGGGCTCTACGCCACTGTTGCACGAGGAATTAAGACAAAGAAAAGGTAAATTCAAAACAAGATCCTGAAAGAATGGCCAGTAATGTGCACCCCCACGCTTCCGTTGTTCTCGACCTGGTTTAGCGTTAACTTCCACAAATTCGATCCAGGGTCTTCTACACACATGACAACCCCCACGAGACAGGGAAGATCCTTTCCCTGACCGGTCTCAACCTGCCGTACAGATTGAAGTTGAGAGTACGGTGTGCAATAGGCTAAAATCTCCCCGCAAGAACGGAGAACTTCTCGCTTCGCTCCGGGATTCTGGGCCCCGTATTTCGTTGTTACGCTATTCCTCTTCCCCGGTCTTCCCCCGCGCTGGGGGCCCCGGTCATGGACCGCTTGTCTTCATTATTGGCCGATGTCAGCTCTTTCGGGTTCCAAGTAGTCCACTTGACCCCGACCTGACCGAGTTTTCCTCCTTTCCCGGTGGAGTGTATACCCCCAGAGTCCAGTATGGGATATGGTTGTATGGTGATGACAGTCGGACTAACACCGATGGCTTCGGTTGAATTGCTCGGAATTGACTCGAACTTCGCATATCTCGGAGGTTCTGAAGAGTGTTGATGGACGCCACATTTGACCATTCTTTTGCCCAAAACTCCCGAGTTATATCCCGGTCTAAATAGTCTCTGCCCGGTATGTATTTCGTGATCTTTCGACTCCTTTCTACCCTTCGTCTATCCTCGTTCCTGCCCCTTGCTTGATACGGTATCCTCTTATCTCTGACTTGAGGTCTGATATATAGTATCTCAGGACCTGGGCAGTATCTGGAAGTTGATTACAGCTTTCTTCGGGGCTTTTTCTTCATCTCGCCTTTATTGGAGAAACGGATTGTACAATAAAAATGTCCCCTCGACCATCTGGCGACGTTGAGACCGCAGATCTCGACAAGTCCTACGTGGATAATGTCGAGATTGTTGCAAATGCTAACAAACCCAATCCTCGCAAAGAGGCTCCTGTCTATGTCGCCGGTCTGACTCCCGAAGAACGAGAGAAAGCCGAGAAGGCCCTTGTTCGCAAGATTGACATTCGTTTGCTCCCTATGTTGATTATCATGTACATTTTGAACTACCTGGATCGAAATAACATCGTGAGTAAGGCATTGATTGTATTATCTGGCCAAAATCTGATATTTCTAGGCTGCTGCCCGCTTGGCAGGACTCGAATCCGACCTCGGATTGCATGGCAATCAATACGCGGTGAGTGCATATCAAACTTGGCTATTTTCCCATACTAATACAATCTAGACGTGCGTTAGCATTTTGTTTGTTGGTTATCTTTTGATGCAGGGTAAGTTCTACTACTACTCAAATCGCATATAATCCACTAATATCAGATAGTTCCCTCCAACCTGCTTCTCAACAAGATCGGAAAGCCTGCTATCTACCTCCCCGTCGCCATGATGGCATGGGGTATTATCTCAACTCTCACTGCCGCCGTCCAAAGCTATGCCGGACTTGTGGTAGTCCGATTCTTCCTGGGTTTTGTCGAGGCAGCTTATTTCGTATGTATCCCTGCACCTGTTACATGGTCTTGGGCTAACTCTTTAAGCCCGGCTGTCTATACTTCCTTAGTGCATGGTATACTCGTAAGGAGTTGGGTTTCCGTACTGCGGCTTTATACTCCGGTTCTCTACTATCAGGTGCTTTCTCTGGGTTGATTGCCGCTGGTATTACCGGTAACATGGATTACAAAAAGGGACTACGTGCTTGGTAAGAGCCTCCAACACTCATCTATGCCCTAACTGGTGATTAAATCTAACTCGGGCTCTTTAATAGGCGCTGGCTATTCATTATTGAGGGTGCTATCACCATTGCCATTGCCTTCATCGCGATTTGGATCTTGCCCAATTTCCCCCGTACTACTCCGTGGCTCACTGAGGAAGAAAAGGAACTGGCTACATGGCGTCTCGAGGAAGATATTGGCGAGGACGATTGGGTTGACAGCGAGCAACAATCTTTCCTGCACGGCGCTAAGTTGGCTTTTACCGACATCAAGACGTGGGTTCTGGTAAGCACCTTCAGTGCCAGATAAGTTCAAGGAAAATGAAATGCTGACAGTTTCTCTTTTTAGATGCTCATGATTCTTTGCATTGTTTCTTCGGCCTCTGTCACCAACTTCTTCCCTACCGTTGTCGAGACTTTGAACTATGGAAAAATCGAAACCCTTCTTCTCACCGCGCCTCCATATTGTCTCGCCGTTATCACTGCATTTATCAACGCCTGGCACTCAGATCGTACTGGAGAACGATATTTCCACGTAACCCTGCCACTGTACATTTCTGTCGCCGCTTTCATTATTGCCGCCACAACCACGGATGTCGCACCTCGTTATGTTTCAATGATGCTCATGGTGCCATCTTTCTATTCGGGATACGTCGTGGCACTAGGTTGGATTTCTAATACGCTCCCACGTCCTGCTTCCAAACGCGCTGCTGCGCTGGCGGCTATCAATTGTGTTAGTAATGCCAGCAGCATCTATGCTAGTTACATGTATCCAGACAGCGATAAGCCTAGGTTTAGTGAGTTTCTTTCCCTTGGATATCATTCGTGATCTTACAGACTGACATTTCTCTAGTTACTGCGATGTCTGTCAACTGTGCAACAGCCTTCATCGCGATTATTGCAGCGACTGTCCTGCGATTTATGCTTGTTCGTCTCAACAAGAAGCTGGATCGTGGCGAGCACGTCGAGGGTGCTGTTCCAGGCCAGGCCAGTAGCCGTGGCTTCCGGTTCCTTATTTGATCAAAGTCCCTCAGTTTTGTGTCTTCCAAGGGTACCTTGTCTTACTCTTATTGGCCATGGCTATACATAGAGCTAGAGTTAGAGCTACAGCTAGAGAATTTTCACGATCATGACTTGATAGAATTTTTAGTTGGATATGTAGTCCATGGGTTCCAATGCGGACACACGTTGATGTACAGTTGAACCCATTCAACTATATTCATGGATAATATTTTCGAGTCTTATCTCATCCGAGACTTGCCGTGTTTGTTGAAGCAAAACATAATCACGCATACTCGTTTCGCTTTTCTGTCCACGCAGGTCTCAAATCCTCCCCGCCAACATTCCTCGTATCCAACGAGCTATCAGCAACATAATTGACTCTCCAATCAAGTTCAAAGCTTGCACCATCTTCACTCTGTGCCCAAATAGCAACTGAAATCGTGTTTTCTCCTTTATAATTGAGGATACCCGGTGGGACAGGGTAAACAACCTGATTCCCAATATGCGGGTGATATCGGCCATATTGATAGCCGTTCACAAAGAGCTGGGCACGATAGGCCTTGCTTGAGGAAGAGGGAGTAGATAAAATAAATGAGACAGAGACATCCTGTTGAGAGGATAGATCGAGCGGTACGCTCGTGCGGAAGAATTTGACTGTTGCACCCTGGACACTTAGAACAGAGTTGGAACTCTCTTTGGCAGGTACTTTTTTCCAGTCGGAATCATCGTATTCGGGTAGATGCCAACCAACTCGCTCGCCGTATAGCCCGTCTTCATTGTAGGTGCCGCGTACTGGATCGATATTAGATTCGCCGCCTGCGGTTCCGGCAATACGCCAATGTGAAAAGCCGGTAGAGGAACCGATGAGACGAGACTCAAGTATACCGCGTGGGTTCAGAGCCCCAGTTGTCTGATCATGGCCGGTGTCGTCGTGAACGATTAGCAAGATGTTGGGCTTCTCGGTATTCAAGGTTGCATTCGAGAAAGAAAGAGTTAGGTTTCCTTGCTCTAAAGATGCATCTCCTAGGAAGGAGTCGAGGAATTTCCCATTAAGCCAGGCAGACCAGCCACTGTCAATGTTACTGAATGTTCTCTCTCTCTCTCCATGAATAGAATTGGACTTACAAAGCGCTTCCTCCTTGTACATTGATGAAGGCCCCAGTGGCGGTGCCATTGAAGTACCCTCGCCAGAGACGAATGCCGTTGTGGAATCCTGTATGAAATGTAAGTATCAGGGAATCCCTGTGTAAGATATTAGGCTCACCATATTCATCTGCGTATAAGACAGGGAGAGTCGTGGGTGTTCTTGGATTCAAGGTCGTCATATGATCCGCATCTAGTACACGAACTCAGCAGGAGAAAAAGCAAACAAATGTGTCCTTAAACCTACCAACCCAAGCTGCTCCAGAATCATCATAATCAGGGAATCGTTCCGGTAAACTATCCTTCGACTTCCACGGCCCAAATTTAGGTAAGGTGACTTGTTGAGGCGCGGAGAGATGTCCCTTTAGACTCCCATACTCGGTACGGTGAGTTTTCATTGCTTTTCCGTTCCAAGTGATAGATGTCACAGCCTTTGGTGCAAAGACTTCAAGGTTTGTAGCATTTACTACGTCGCCGGTCAACGTGAGCTTTTTCTTCTCAATGGCAGCACTACGGACAAGGTAGGGGCCTTCGACGAGAACTGAAAGCTGTTAGTAAATGCGAGATTGGAAACAGTTTAGAAGTTAAAGGAAATCAGATACTTACTGCTCTCAGTCTCGGGGACTAATGGATCATTCGTTAGTGCTGGCGCCCAGAATTTGTAGGCTGCTGTTCTATCAAGTAGAATCACTCGAACGCTGTTATCCAATTGCAGCACAGTCATACCATATGACTGAGTGAATGACACGGTCAAGCCGCCGTCTTCTTTCCAAAATTTGACTCCGGAGCATCCTTCACACTGCTTAACGGTGCCCTTCTTTGCGCCCTTGACAGAGAATTCGCCAGACTCTCCGGTAGGAACCCAAAGCACCAATGTCGGAGTCTTATCAAGAACAGCATATGTCAGGACTTCTGCAGTCGAATAGAGCAGTTCCTTTGACCCAAAGCGGAAATCCGTGACGAGAATCTTCGACTGGTGACCGTTGAGTCGGAGCTTGCCTCCATGTCGAGGAATAGTCAAAGCACCAGCCGATGTATTGACCTTCAAATGAAATGCCTCATTCGTCGCAACTGAGGTGTTCAGATGGAACGTGGCATAGAAAGCAGCATTGGTATCTGGATTCCGCAATTCGTAGGCCCTGACAGCTACGTTGTCGGTATACTGTGTGCCATTGCCAATCAGATCGGTCACTGTAAGATCCTTTGCACAACGTGTGAATAGTGCAAGTAGCTTTGTCTCGTAATATTTCGATCCAATAGATCGATCTTCCGAGATGGGCGCCGAGTAATCATAGCTACTTGCCGTCACAGGTGCCGCCAGGGACCCCCAGTTCGTGCCTCCGAATAACATATACAAACTCATAGCCGTGACTCGCTGTCCAATATTCCAGCGGTAGAAGAGATTGGCGAAATCTGCATCGGAATTCTCGGCGCAGCCACCTTCGGGTCCGCCCCAGGGATTATAAGAACCTCCCTGGAACTCGGGCATGAAGGATGGCATGGTAGTTGATGATTCTTCGAAATAATCGTAGTAGTTCATTACCGAGAACGCGACATATTCGCCATTGGTTGAAGTGCATTGACTCAGGTCGCAGGTCCAGCACTGTATTCCTTCAATTAGTACTGGCTGTGATTCGAAGCAACGACATGCGTATAATAGTAGTCAGAGGAGAAGTATCCTACCGATGGATAAGAATCCACGCCAGCAACATCAACATTTCCACCTTCATTCGACCAATCACTTCCCCAGGAATGCGTGTTCATGTTTGGATCATTCGATGTCAGCGGGATAACAATTCCATTGGCACGCGCATTTGCTTCGAGAAGCTCCATATAATGAATTGCTGTTTCATTCGGAACCCTGTCCACCGCACTGCCCTCCCACTGATTTCCGTACTCATTCTCAATCTGGTAAACCATAGCGTTCGCTCCGTCGGAGACTTGGTACTTGCTAGTAATCTCAGACACCTTGGTGAAGTACGGTGTCCACGCCTTTGTATATCTTGTATCATTATTGCGCAGAGTCCCGTATTCACCCGTCGTAAGCCAGAGCGGGAAACCACCAGCATTGGCTTCAGCGTTGACATATGGGCCTGGTCGGACAATGATGTACAACCCCAGCTCCTTGGCTAGTTCATACAGAGGAACTATATCGTGTGCGCCGGTAGAAAAGTCAAGGGTGTGGTTATTCGGTGCATGATATGCCCAGCTGGAATAGAAAGCAAATGCCGTGAAGCCTGCAGCTTTGATTTTCTCCAGAATGTCTCGCCATAGATCCGGTACAGGAATACGCCAGTAGTGGAATTCACCTGAGAAGACAAAGATGCGTTGGCCATGAACTTGAAAGCTATAATGGTCCCACTGAACAACCTCATTCAGGCCGTCGTCTTTAAGAGGCCATTCAGTTGAGTCTTCACCTGTGACAGAGAGACAGAATAGCAAGGTTAAACACAGTCCATATAGTAGACGTGCGAGATTCACCATTTTCCAGCAACTCGGGCTGCGGCCGAGTGAATAGCTGGATGGAATTGTCTTGCGCGACCTTAAAGAACGCTGTCATTCCTACATGTGAGGTACTTTATATTAGCGAATACTTCGACTATGTCCTCATTTCTCCAATTCCCGGTGGGGTCGTAGTCACTTAACAGAAGATTAGCTGCATGATTCAATCAGTATGGCCTTAAGCGAAGGTCAATTGCCATTAGTTCATACCTTAGTATTCCCCGCTTCTTCGACCCTACGGCGATATTTTTCCTCCACTCAGAAGTCTCGATTAAATTGAGTGGGACACTTGAAATGAGACTTCGCAGTGTGGAAATGTGGGAGAAAAGGAAAGTACAGAGAGCTTGAATGGAATATCGTATAGGAATAGAAGGTAGATTTTCGCTTTTGAATAGATTATAATGTACATTCAAATCGTATCGCTGATAAAAGCAAGACAATAAAGATAAAAATAGAGATAAATAGCCAGGCATCAAATATATGCAAATAGCACATCTCTGAAGGGCCTCATCTTCCATCCAGTCAAGCTCGTTCTGATCCGGGGAGGCTCATCCTTAGCAGATGGACTCGCTGGGATCGACGATCAGTCGAATTGACTGGGCAGGACATAAATTGGTCCTATTGCCGACTGGAAATGGCGGGATGTGAGGCGGGGATTTCCCATGTCATATATCTCGCTGCGTAGGAATAGTTGTTGAAAAGGCTCTGAAACTCCAGGACTCCGACTTTTCTATGCGGGAAATTGGTTAACACCGAGATTCATACGCAGTACGATAACTCAGTGCAATGCAATACTAGCGACATTAGGCGAATCAAGCGCCACGGTCCAGGACCCCGAATGGGTTCTGCCCGTTAGTCTCGGGGGAGGAGGGGCTGGATTGCTCCGTCTTGGACTGCTTCTTGGCACCCTTCTTCGCGGGCACTGTGGAGAAACCCTCATCCGAGCCAGACTGGTTAGATGAGGAGGCAGCAGCCTTAGCTTTGTTGGCGGCCGAGGAACGTGTGCGAACGGGTGAGTCTTGGACGGAAGAAGTGACCTCGGCGATCTTCTGGACCTGCGCCTTGATGACTTCGTCGTCGGTGGTCACCTCACTGTTCTCGCCCTCAATTGCAGCCTTCTTGATCTCACGGCTGAGACTCTTCAGAGCATCCATGCCGGCCTTCTCGGCAGCTTCCATGTGGGTCGGCTGCTTAGAGGGCTTGCGGTTGAGGTAGGAACGCACGAAGAAGCGAGCAAAGAGATATGTGAGGGGCAGCAGGTAGGAAACATTGAGCCAGATAGCGAAGGCTTGACCAGTGGTGTCCACGCAGGTCACCATCTGCTGGGTGTATCCAGACTGAGGAGCAGCCACGGCACCACCCACATTCTCAGCAATGCCCTCTGCGCCGGCGGCGCGGAAGGCGAATTTCTTCAGCCACGGGAGAACGCCATCCTCGACTGCCGCAGCAGCCGCAGCAGGGGAAGCCTTGGCCAAATGGCCCAAGGCGGCACTACCAGCTGGGTAGGGAATGGTGTAATGAACGAAGAGATAGGCAGCAGCCATGTTGGTTCCGAAGACGAACTGGGTGATCTGCATGGTGGTCAAGCTACGCTTGATAACGTTGGGAACACGGATACGCAGGGCAGTGACGGTATAGTAAGTATACATCATGGCATGAATACCAGAGTTCACCAGGGCGAAGATCCAGATAGGCGCAGCCATGTAGCGGATTCCGGCCCACATACACATCATGGCACCGGCGTGGTGGTATGTCTGCAGAGTAGAGCTCTTCTTGCCCTTTGCAAGAATGATGGCAGTATCAATGACCTCGTAGAACTTGGACAGGTAGAAGATCCAGCCCAGATAAGCTAGACCTCCGTTCCAGAGACGGCCAACATCCGATGGATCGGGCTGTCCGTTGGTCAGCGAGTATGCCGGGTTGGGGATAGACCATTGATCGGTGATAGGGCTGTAAGTAGCAGCATTGCCGTAGCCACGGGGTCCATTAATCTTGCACAGCGAGTCGACAACACCAGCCAGGCCATTAGGTTGGTCGCGATCAGCCCAAGAGTTTCCAAAGGCTTGAAGCATACCAGCGAACGTCCAGGCAGAGTAGACGGCCAAGAAGACATTGTGCAGAACGACGAAGAGCTTGAACAGTGGGGTATTGCTGAAGCCCCAGGGTTTATATCCACGACTCTTATTAATTCGATTGATCACGACCACAGTGATCGCGTAGACGGAGGCAATGGTGATAGGAACGCGTACGTCGAGGAGCTGAGTATAGAGGTCATTGGGGATGTTGAAAGGTTGTTTCCAGGTGAAATCCGAAACATGCGGCGCAGGAATAACCTCAGGTAGCTCGGTCGGAGGGAATTTCATAAGGGAGGCCGGTGGTAGGGCGATGCGAACGGTGGCCGGCCCAAATTGAGTGGGCAAATTGAAGTCGTACATTGTTGAAGATGGGAGAGAAAGTTTCCAAGTTTGGAGTTGTACGCAATGCCAGACTTGAGGACGGCCGCAATGGCAGAACCCAACTTATAAAACAGCTATTAAATAGCTCTAAAAGGAAGCAAAAAGACACGAAAAATTTCGAGGAAATCTCTGATAAAAAAAAAAAGAAAAGGAAAATAAGACATACAAAAGAAAAAAAGAGAAAAAAAAAAAGACGCTGGGGTTGGGTTCCACTTGCGATAAAAAGGTGTGAGGCTATCAAAAGTGGAGCCTGCGTTTGTTGGGATTTGCTGGGCCGAGGTATTTCTGTATTGCGGAACAATACAATTTAGTATGGGGGAATGATGGACGGGTACTTCCAAAGTACAAAGTCACCTTCTACTTTTCTATACAAGGATATACTACAGTATAAGTATGAGTATAAGTATACTGGGAATAGCTTCAATATTCTTTTCCACAATTTTATTTTCATATTAATGATTACTAGTATACAACACTAGTAATACTCAACCCCAATACAAGACGAACTTTGAAGTATACTGCTGTGTGTGTGTGTGTGTGTATACACTGCCCTTATCAACAACATCATGTACTACGCATCATGCACACAACTTCATGCGAATTGCGCGTGAACCCTCAAATTCATCCATGAATTGGCGATCGACTCTTGTTGGGACCAATCATGCTGATCTCCCGCAATCACTTCGTCCCAACATCTTAGATCGTCATCGTCGGTCAACTATGCTTCTCACATGCGGCCGAGGCTAGCTGAAAGATATCAAGAATAGAGGCAAAGGAAGAAGTTCAGCTACAGGATAAAGAATATACTATGTAGAGAGAAAGCCCAGGGGGAAGGTGCTTTCGGAACTAGAGAGGCTTTATAATATCTTCCATCCGTGGTATCATGTACTGTACATACTGCATATTGCACAATCCCCACTATCAAACTCCGTTCCATCGAGCTCCTTTCCCCAGGAACCCTAAACACTAATTGTACCAACTCCATGTATGTCATCACTGATGAATAGGTGGATACTATACAGTCCCGCCAGCCCCGCTGATCCGCCCCTCCGTTCATCCGTTCTCCCGCTCAGCGGGGTTTCGTGTTGAGTGGTACAGGCGGTGGTGTTGATGCAGATGAGACTGGCGACTCGCTAGCCGGGGCCGCGCGTATCTCTGCTCTCTTTGGTGGTGGGGGAGGGGGTGCCTTCTTACGGGCCTGGGCCTCAATTGGAGTAGCACCAGCTCCTGCTGTGGAACTAGCAGGGGACGAGCTCGTCGCGGGGGATTGGGGGCCAGGAGGTCGAGGTATCCGCTTGTTCGCTTCTGCCGAGAACTTGCGATCCTCAACAAGTGTGTTGATACGAGAAGTTACTCCTCCCCATTTCTGCTTGCCCAGGTCAATCTTATCAGCATGACGCTCTCGGAATCCCTGAGCCGGTGGCAATGCCTCCTCTGCATCGCGAGGGGGGAGTGTCGATGCTGAACTGGGAGCATTCGGCGTGGCCGATGAAGATCTGCGCTCGTCGACATAAGTGTTGACACGAGAGGCCATCCCACCAAGTTTTTGTTTGCCCGCATCAATTTTATCAGCATGGCGCTCCCGAAATGCCTGGGCAGATTGAAGAGTTGACGTCCGTGCTGGTGGTGGAGGAGGCGGCGCAGATCGAGTCCCCGAATTGGTTTGCATATTCGAGAAACGTGAATTTAATTCATTCACAGACGCATTCGAGTTGGTAATCTCTGCTTGCTGTCCATTGTTGGAGTTTCCAATTCCTAGAGCCGGTACTGAGACACCAGCGTTAGCAAGGCGCGATGTGGCTTGCTGATTGATATATCCATCGGAGGGTGAGGGTGCCACGGGAGTATAGGCGGGTGGAGGAGCATCGTCCTGCGAAACTTGAGGAGAATTTCTGGCTGGAACTCGAGGGGGTAGAGAAGGCTTGGGCTTTGGCTTCTGAGCTGCGACTGTGTTGTTTGACGAGCCAGAACTTGGCGAGTCCAGACGCCGCGGTGGCGGGGGGAGATTCTCTGTAGACAGACCAGTGGTATTGACCCTATATGGGACTGGAGGAGGTTTAGGCTTCTGTTCTGCTTCTGCTTCCTCTTCAATGGCTTGTTGCTGCTGTGCGTTCTGGTATTCTACCTGATTCTGCGAGAGCGGGGCCCCAATACCACTTCGATCCGGGGTGGTCTGGTTCGGTACAGCGGCTGCTCCATGATAATTGATATGTTTGGGGGGAGGAGCAAAAGAGGATGGGTCTTTCAGAGACGCTAAAGGCCGGGAAACATGTTCGGACTTTTCGGATTCAGGGTCTTTGCCTTTCCCCATCCAACCAGCCTGTCAGATGTCATTGCAGGATTAGCGGCCGAGCCTAATTTCTTGGGACAAGAGAGGTGCCCACCACTTGATTGATGCCTTTGAAGTCATTGCGCCAGCTTTCTTTCCGGCCCCCTTTACCTTCGGGGTGCCAGCCATCTTTCATAACCTTGCTGAAACCACTCATGATGGATGATGAGGGGAAGTTCTCTTTCCTCAGGGGAGAGTTTCCATTGGGTTGAAGGGATGACGACACTCACGAGAACACAGCCCCCGCTTCTCCACACCACGTGAGTTACTTTTCATCATTGTGGGTTATAATGGCAAAAATTTTACAAAATTCTATCTATTGGCAGTTTGGCCGAGTGGTCTAAGGCGATTGACTAGAAATCAATTCTCTTCGGAGGCGGCGGTTCGAATCCGCCAGCTGTCGAATTTTTTGCTCATCGGTTAACGTCAACCCCGTCCCAGTTATTATTATCGTATATATACGCCCTCCATGTTTTGGAACAAGGCTTTTTTTGTGGAAAATTTCAGAATTCAGCTAAATACGAAGGAGTATGTCGATCAATAACAGCCTAGGTTAATCTTGGGTACCACAATGTGCTCGTCCTCTCATCCTTGATATTGGGATAATATAGTGTCCAGTATGACATCGAACTGTACAATCATGACCTGATTTTTCCCTTTTTCTGAGCCACCTGCTACCCTGGACAAGCTCTCGATGGGTTGGCAAAACTTATCTGGGTCAAAAGCCGCGTATTCTATTCGGATATATCGCTGCAATAATATATTGTGGGGACTTGAAATTCCACCCCTTCATCAGAGTACCATCTAGGTACTAGTATTGGTATGGAAACCGATCTATTTGTTCGAGGAGAGATTGCGGGAGTGAATAGCCTTCAAGGGGTTATACGAAGAAGCGTAGCTGAGTGCTTAAAATCTGTCACCCCTCAGTCGGCTGCTGCGGTGTGGGTTCTATTGAAGAAAATTAGCTTGGTAGAAGAGAAACATATTGGCTATTTGGCCGGCGGTAGGGCAGGATCTCTTGTGGCAATACCTCATCGTACTTATGCTGGGCTAGTATCTAGGCATTATTGTAATGGTATAATGTGATTCACCGGCAAGACGCGATTGAAGGTAAATCTATCATTATTGCCCTCGAATTCATGGACTTGGCTCCAATAAGTCTCCTCTCGAGTCATCAGGACTTGTTCGTGCATCACAACTAAAATCTGGGGAATGACCAAGACGTCCCAGCTTATGCCGTTCCATCACGCTGTCCCGATGGAAACTTTCCAGAAAAGAAGGGATTCGAGCCTGTCCCGATGGTGGGCTAGTGTACCTTCAGTGGATGTTTAACGGCGCATGTCACTCGATGGCTTACTCCTATAGACTCCTCGCTTCACTGACAGTGACATCGGTACTATTTGCAACTCATTGCTACCTAGCCATGGGTGACAAATTTTCCACTTCAGTAGGTAAGTAGATGCTACAGCTTAACCCTTATACGTGGGGATACTTATATTTCCATTCCCCATGGCTATTATACTGATCCTCATAGATTATAACTAAAATATCTGTAGTACCTACTACAGCTGTAGTGATACTAGGTAGTATCTAGTCGTTTGAAAGAAAGAAGCAACATCCGATTTACCTATATCCATGTGTACCTTTGTGAAATAGGCTCTCTATGCTATTGTACTGAACATAGCCTCCCACGTGCGATAGAAGATCAGTCATGATTGTGTGACAATCTCATAACCTCTTTTCGTGAGACTTCCCGCCGGGTACAGCTGTATTATAGAAACATATCCTCGGCTCCTTTTTTTTTTTTTTTTTTTACCTTTTCGTTATTCTTGATTTACTTTTTTTTTTCTATATATTTATGAAATCATACCAGCTATACTTCTGTTAATGTGTATTTTAGCGCGCTCCCGAAGTGATACTTTGCTGGT
>Ga0102593_1001852_pt1 | contig 18506 bp, 20 predicted proteins | sample AraplaCol_mMS_r2_2_FD_76862 | JGI IMG/M metagenome (GOLD analysis project Ga0102593, IMG submission 76862) | Arabidopsis root microbial communities from North Carolina, USA - plate scrape MF_Col_mMS_r2 (SPADES assembly) (version 2) | ecosystem: Host-associated > Plants > Roots > Endosphere...
CCGTCCGGGAACTCAAAAGCGAGAAGGTCATCGCGAGGCTCGAGCGAAAGTCGGCAACGCGATAATCGCTGTAAAAGACAGCGAGCGGATGATGGTATCCGCCCGCCGTCCTTCCCCCCCACTATTTCTGGATGCAGGTATCGACCGTATCCTTGGTGCACTCATCGAGGCCGGTGAAGACTGGATCCGGGACCGTCTTGCCGGCGATCAGGTCCATCATCACTGACGGTGCCTTGTAGCCCATTTCGAACGGCCGCTGGCCGACAAGAGCGGTGACGAGACCTTCCTTGGCGATCGCGACTTCATCACCGATCGTGTCGGCCGCACCGATCACGAACTCGTTCTTGCCGATCTTTTCGGCCATCGGCTTGAACAGGTCGCGATAGGGCTGCGGCGCGCCGAACAGCGGCCAGCCGCCCATAATCCCGAAAGCATCGAGATCGGGGTTTGCCTGGAGAATGTCGGTCATGGCCTGAACGCCTTTGGCGCCATCGTCGTTCGTGAAGACCGGGCAACCGGCAACTTCGGTCCACCCGCCCTCGCCTTTCAGCGCGGTCAGGCCTTTCTGGCCGGTCAGGGTGTCACGCATCCCCTGCGCGCGACGCAGAATGTTGTCGGCACCCGGGTTGCCTTCGATCGTGCAGATCTTGCCGCCCTGCGGCTTGGCCTTCTTGATGTACTCGCCGATGCGCGCGCCCATCAGATAGTTATCGGTGCCGAGATAGGTCTTGCGCAGTGCTGAATCTTCCGCCGCAAGGTCGGCGTCGAGCGTCATCACGGGAACCTTGGGATTTGCCGTCTTCAGCGTCTGAGCGATCAGTTTGGCGTTCGACGGAGAAATGGCGATGGCCACCGTTTCCGCCTTGCCCAACACGTCCTGAACGATTTGCGCTTCGCCGGCTTCATCCGAAGTCGATGCAGGGCCAGTGTAGAAGCACTCGTATTCGGAGCTGGCGTTTTCCTTGTTCCACTTCTGGCAGCCTTGGTTGATTGCCTCGAAGAACGGGTTGTCGAGGCCTTTCACAACGATGACCAACTGTTTCTTGGCCGCCAGCGCCTGTCCCGCCGTCAGCGCCAGCACCGCGGCTGTAAGCAATAATGCCTTCCTCATAGCTTCCTCCCATTGAAAAAATGGCGGACGCCATCGTCCGCCACATGATCAACCCGGATACCAGACGATGCGAGGATCCTCCTCCAAACGCACATACCCCCAGGCCGAGTCGATTAGCATTTCCAGATCGTAGACGGGCCGCCATTCGAGCAGGTATTTCGCCTTGCTGTTGTCCATCCAGTTGGAATGGAACTGGCTCGGTATATCGACCGCACCGAGGCCGCGCGTCCGCGAAAGGTGGGCGGCAACCTCGCCGTAGTCGACAGGTCGGTCCATGCAGATGTTGAACAGCTGACCTCGCGCGCGCGGATTGTCGAGCGACGCGAGGATCGCCGAAACCAGATCGTCAACATGAACGAAATTGCGCTTCAGCGGCCTGCCGTCGGCATCGCGCAACAACGGCACCGTCCGCTCCCGCTGATAGCGCTCCGCATCAGCCCGCGGCACGAGTGTCTTCCAGTCCGGCCCGCCGAAAACATCGTCGCCGAACGACAAGGTGAACTTGAAGTCGTCCTTCTCCATGATCCAGGGCGCGCGCAAGCAGCAGCCGTTTATGCCATACTGTATCTGGAACTGCTCCAGCATCACCTCTTCCAGCACCTTCGACAGCGCATAGCAGCCGGGATAGGCCTGGTGAGGCGTAGCCTCTGTGATTGGCGCTTCATGGCGATAGAAAAAGTGCCCTATCCCTGCATCGCCGCCGATAAGAATGAATTGGCGCGCAGTAGCGCTCGTCCTGAAGCCCTCGAGCAGCCAGAAAAGTCCCTTGACGGTGACGTCCATGACATCTTCAGGCGTTTCCTTGCATGTCGCGAGATGCACGACATGCGTGACGCCGGCAAGCGCATTCGACACGGCCCCTCGATCGCTGATTGAGCCTCGCACAGCTTCGACGCGCTCGTTTTCCGGGCACAAGCGATTATGACAAAGCGCGCGAATGCGCGCCTTGGAAAATCGCGGATCGTCGAGCAGCCCCCCGATGAAGCGCTGCCCGACCTTGCCCGTTGCACCGGTGACAAGGATCAGCATGCTCTCCTCCGTCAACAGCTAATATACAGAGACCTCCGCGCGTCAATCGAATTGTAGTATGAAACGAGTAATTGTAACAAAGACGGTAAATTAGCAGCATCCGATTGACGGTTTCGCACGGTTCTGGGTAAATGTTGTAAGCGCTCGCAGGGAGGAAACTGGCGAGCGAATCAGCGGCCCCAAGAAAGGGTCGCGCTTTGGGAGGCTAGACGGCTGGTGGCAGTTCTTGAGCTCGCCAACATCTCCAAACATTTCGGCGCCATACAGGCGGTCAACGACGTTTCGTTTTCGCTCGAAGCGGGAGAAGTCGTCGGATTGATGGGCGATAACGGCGCCGGCAAATCCACGCTCGTGAAAATGATCGCGGGCAATTTCCGTCCGAGCCATGGAACGATGCGGCTCGACGGCAACGACCTCATTCTGCATCGACCAGTCGAGGCCCGGCAGCGGGGCATCGAGATCGTCCACCAGGACCTGGCGCTCTGCAACAATCTGACGGCCGCAGCGAACGTGTTCCTCGGCCGCGAGATGCGCCGTGGTTACGGCCCCATGCGCATTCTCGATTACAAGACGATGTACAAGCGCGCCGGCGAAATCTTCAAGGAACTGAAATCGGAGACGCGGCCGCGAGATCTGGTGAAGCAGATGTCGGGTGGTCAGCGCCAGGCCGTCGCAATCGCTCGCACCATGCTGGCGGAAGCGAAGCTCGTGCTCATGGACGAGCCTACCGCCGCCATCTCGGTTCGCCAGGTTGCCGAGGTTCTTGCTCACATCCGTCAACTGCGCGATCGCGGCATCGCGGTCATTCTCATCAGCCACCGCATGCCTGACGTTTTCTCGGTCGCCGATCGGGTGATCGTCATGCGGCGCGGGCGCAAGGTTGCCGACAAGCCGATAACGGCGAGTTCGCCGGAGGAAGTCACCGGGCTCATAACAGGCGCAATCGAACAGGTGTGACTGGCAGCCGCTCCCTAACGTAAGTGAAGGTCGACCATGGCAATAACCCTCGATCAGACGATAGCGCAAAGGCAGCGCAACTGGTTCTCGTCCGTGTTCGCGAGCCAGACCTTCTGGGTCCTCGTCGCCGTCATCATCGCCTGCATCTTCCTGTCCTTCGCCACGAGCTCCTTCGCCACCCCCACCAATCTCTACAACATCACCCGCAACGTCACCTTTGTCGCCATCATTGCTCTCGGCATGACGCTGGTCATCATCACCGGAGGCATCGATCTGTCCGTTGGGTCGGTTCTTTGCCTCTGCAGTATGGTGTTGGCGGTTACGATGCATGCCGGCTATGGGATCGGGACCGGCATTGCGGCCTCGATCGGCACGGCGCTGGTGGTCGGCGCCTTCAACGGCCTGTTGATTGCCTATCTCGGATTCCCGCCGTTCGTCGTCACCCTTGGCATGCTGTCAATTGCCCGCAGCCTCGCAATGGTGGCCTCCAACAATACCGTCGTCTTCCAGTTCGGCCCGGATCACGACAAGCTGCTAGCGCTTGGCGGCGGCGCATGGCTCGGCATCGCCAATCCGGTCCTTTACATGGCCGTGCTGGCGCTGCTGACCGGCTTCGTGCTGCGCTGGACGCGCTTCGGCCGTTATGTCTTCGCGATTGGTGGAAACGAGCATGCAGCCACGCTGACGGGCGTGCCTGTCAGGAAGATCAAAGTCGCGGTCTATATGATCTCGGCTCTCTCAGCCGGTGTCGCCGGCATCATCCAGACCGGATGGCTGGGTGCCGTAACCACGAACATCGGTGCAGGGATGGAACTGCAGGTCATCGCCGCAGCCGTCATCGGCGGCGCCAATCTTGCAGGTGGCGTCGGCACCGCCTTCGGCGCCATTGTCGGCGCCGCGTTGATCGAGGTCATCCGCAACAGCCTCGGCCTGCTCGGCATCAACGCCTTCTGGCAGGGCACCTTCATCGGCGGCGCGATCGTTCTCGCGGTTCTGTTTGACCGGCTCAGGAACCTGCGGCAGAGCGACTAGCAACTGCCGCGGCTCTCGTATCAGTCCTCGTTCGACTTCGCGTTGTCGAGGATCATGTAATCGAGCGGCAACTGCGTCGAATACTTGATCTGCTCCATCGCGAAGGCGGAAGACACGTCGCGAATCTCGATCTTTGCGATCATCCGCTTGTAGAAGGCGTCATAGGCGGCAATGTCAGGCACGACCACCCGCAGAAGATAGTCCACGTCGCCGCTCATGCGATAGAACTCGACCACCTCGGGAAAATCGGCAACGACTTCCGAAAAACGCCGCAGCCACTCGATCGAGTGTGTTGCGGTGCGGATCGAGACAAAAACCGTGACCTTTGTGTTGACCTTTTCCGGGTCAAGGATGGCGACGCGGCGCTTGATCACGCCATCCTCTTCCATCTTCTGGATGCGCCGCCAGCAGGGTGTCGTGGACAGCCCGACCTTCTTGGCGAGATCGGCAACAGCCAAAGTCGAATCCTCCTGCAACAGGCGCAGGATTTTGCGGTCGAGACGGTCCATACGGAAAAGCCCTTTCGAATTTATTTTCTTTGTATAGCGTGATTCCGGCAGTTTAAAAGAATTTTGTTTCAGCGCAGCAATGAGGCAACCCGCTCTCGCAGCACAGGCAACAACTCCGTCTCGAACCACGGGTTGCGCTTGATCCATCCGGTATTGCGCCAGCTCGGATGAGGCAGCGGCAAGATGCCAGGCATGCGGACCTTCGACAGCGTCGTTCGCCAGGCTCGCACCGTCTCCGTCATATTCTCGCTGCGCTCCGCGCCCATGTGCCACGCCTGCGCATATTGGCCGACTGCAAGGACAAGCTCGATCTGCGGCATAGCCGATATGACCCTGCTCCGCCAATGCGGCGCACATTCACGCCGCGGCGGCAGGTCGCTTCCCTTCGAGTCATAGCCGGGAAAACAGAAGCCCATCGGCACGATGGCGAAACAGTCGGGGTCGTAGAACGTCTCCCGATCCACCCTCAGCCAGTCGCGCAACCGGTCGCCGGATGCATCATTGAAGGGAATGCCGCTCTCATGAACCTTGAGGCCGGGCGCCTGCCCCGCGATCAGGATCCTCGCCTTCGACGACATCACTGCAACCGGCCGCGGCTCGTGCGGCAGACGAGCGTTCGCATCGCCAAGCGGCGTGTCACGACAGATGCGGCACGCCCCAATCTCCTGCCGAAGACTATCGAGCGCCGCGTCGTCCGGCGCACCTCTTGCAATCACCATCCGAGCAACCCCAGGACACCTCGTGCAACTGGTCGCGGCGCATGGTCGCGTACGCTTCGCGGCATCTCGAAGGTGCCCGCCCAGAGCCCGACCTTCTGCGCCCTCGCCCGCGCCTCCTCGTCACCATACGCTCCGTAGGATACCGCCATGCCCTTGCGCACCATCGTGGCGTTGAGATCCGCCCCGCCAGCATGGCAGACCACCAGCAGGCGATCGAAACGGTCCCGTTCGGTTCCCCTGCACTTCGTATCGGCGGCCCTGACAAGGGCTTGCACCGCCTGCTTCGCCTCCCGCCCGCACGCCCATTCGCTGCCCGCACGCTCGCATGTCTGGCTGAGCTCGGGCGCGTCGATACCGTATAGCCGCATCCGATCGCCGCCTATGTTCAGGCTGTCGCCGTCAGCCGCATGAAACTGGCCGGCATAGACCGTTGCCGCGTCATCATTCAGCTTGGCTGCAATCAGCCACAGGAATGCCAGCAGAGCCAGCGCCGTCACGCCGTCGCGCATCACCCGCAAACCGCGCGTCACGCTTTCGCCTCCTTAAAAAACAAATCCTTGGCAAAGATGGCTAACACCATCTTAAGGATTGCGCTTTAGGGTTTAGACAACCGCGGATCAAGTTTCAACGTGCACAATGGGTACTGGCGTTAGCACATCGGCCGACAAGAACATCGTCGACAAGTCACGCAGCCACCGCAACAAGCCAGTGTCGAAGGCTGTGCGGCTGACGCGAGAGCGCCTCCAGTCGAGCCACGCCGCAAGCGGTAACTTCGATCGCGACGTGCTGGCAATGTATATCAATACGGTCCTGCAGGGCGCGTCGATCGTCCCGCTCTTCGTCATGATCATCGCCGCCCTCGGCGTCTACTTCACCGAAAACACCCAAATCTTTCTGTGGGCGCTTCTGACCCTCACGGCCCATGCGACCAACGTATTTCTGGCGCGCCGCGCCCGAGGCCAGGAGATCAACGCGACGACGGCCCGCAAATGGCGCCGCCTTCTCCTGTTTGGACAATTCATGGTCGGCTGCTGCTGGGCGGTGTTCGCCCTGCAGGACTGCATGGCATGCGAACCCTCGAGCTTCCTGCTCTACAAGGGGGCCGCGCTGCTGATCGCGCTCTCGATCACTGCGATGTCGAACTTCATGCTGACGCCGTCGGTGCTCATCACGTTCGCACCGGTCGTCCTCGGACTGATCGCCCAGGCTGGCCTTTCCCGTGGAATCCTCGAGATCAGCCTGACGGCCGTCTTCACCACGACGGTTATCCTCTTCAACTACATCAGCGACCGGCTGTTCCAGTCCAACCTCAGGATCCTCGCCTATCAGGCCGAGAAGGACGACCTGATCGCCGAGTTGGAAGTCGCAAAGTCGATGTCCGATGAGGCCCGCCGCCGTGCGGAAGAAGCAAACCTCGCAAAGTCGCGCTTCCTTGCATCCATGTCGCACGAATTGCGCACGCCTCTCAATGCGATCCTCGGCTTCTCGGAAGTCATGTCCGCCGAAGTGATGGGGCCGCTCAACAACGCCACCTACAAGGAATATACCAGCGACATTCACCGCTCGGGTGAGCATCTGCTGAACCTCATCAACGAGATCCTAGACCTCTCGCGCATCGAGGCCGGAAAATACGAGCTGAGCGAGGAAGCCGTCTCGCTGCTGAACATCTCGGAAGATTGCATCGGCATGGTGCAGCTACGCGCACGCGGCAAGAACATCACCATCTCGCCGCAGTTCGAGGCCGAATTGCCGGCCGTTTGGGCGGATGAGAAATCACTGCGTCAGGTCGTCCTCAATCTGCTGTCCAATGCCGTGAAGTTCACCCCGCAAGGCGGCGAAATCCGCGTCAAGGTCGGCTGGACCGCCGGCGGGGGCCAATACATCTCCATCAAGGACAATGGTCCCGGGATTCCTGAAGAAGAGATCCCCGTGGTTCTCTCGGCCTTCGGCCAGGGGTCGATCGCGATCAAGAGCGCCGAACAAGGCACCGGCCTCGGCCTGCCGATCGTTCAGGCGATCCTCGCCAAGCACGACGGCCAGTTCATCCTCAAATCGAAGCTGCGCGAAGGCACCGAAGTCATCGCCATCCTGCCCGCCAAACGCGTGCTCCAGACTGTCCCGGCGGTCGAAGATGCGCCGGCGGTCTCCCGCAAGCGCCGGAGTTTTGCTTGACCGTCTGGTCGACCACAGGCGCCTCTATCCAAACAGCAGATGCTTGCCGATCGTGAACAGCAGGAACACGCCGCACGCAACGATCATGCAGACGACGGCGAAGGAGCCGAGATCCTTGGCGTGCTTTCCGACCATGGAAATCTCCGGCGAAATCCTATCGATGACTTCCTCGATCGCCGTGTTCAGGGCCTCGACGGCAAAGAGGGCAAGAAATAGCACGACAGCAATCATCAGCTCGGCAAGCGTTGCCCCGACGACGATCAGGAGGATCAGTGAAAACGCGAAGAACAGCAGTTCCTGCCGGAATGCTGCCTCCCGGATCAACCGCCTGAAGCCGCCCAGCGAGTAGCCGGCGGCTGCAAAGAAGTGGCTGATGCCGGTGAGTTTTGTCACGGCAGGTTTCATCAAGTGCCCTCGTTGTCCGTCAATGGCGGCCTTGTCGCCGCCAGTCAGAAATTGCGAATACCGGTTCGCGGTCGCCGCGGCAAGGACTCCGTCATCAACCTGTCACAAACCTGAAGGTCAGTGCTTGTTGGTGACGCCTGCCTGCGAAAACGTCGCCATGCCGGAATGGCAGGCCGCCGCCGCCTTGACGATCCCGGCCGCAAGGGCCGCCCCCGTCCCCTCGCCGAGCCGCATGCCGAGCGCCAGAAGCGGCGTCTTGCCAAGCATTTCGATTGCCCGCAAATGGCCCGGCTCGCCGGAGACGTGGCCGATCAGGCAGTGATCGAGCGCCGAAGGATTGGCAGCCTTGAGGATGGCGCCGGCTGCCGTTGCGACGTAGCCGTCGATCAATACCGGAATCTTCTCGACACGCGCGGCAAGGATCGCTCCCGCCATCGCCGCGATCTCACGACCGCCGAGGCGGCGCATGATCTCGAGCGGATCGTCCAGATGATCGCTGTGGAGCGCAACGGCCCGCTCAACGGCTGCGATCTTGCGCTCCAGCATCTCGCCTTCGGAACCCGTGCCCGGACCAACCCAATCACGCGCAGTGCCGCCGTAAAGGGCGTAGTTAATCGCCGCTGCGATCGTGGTGTTGCCGATTCCCATCTCACCGATGCAGAGAAGATCGGTACCGCCAGCGATCGCTTCCATGCCGAAGGCCATGGTCGCCGCACAGTCACGCTCGGACAAAGCAGGCTCTTCGGTAATGTCGCCGGTCGGATAGTCGAGCGCCAGATCGAAGACTTTCAGCCCGAGGTCATAGGCGACGCAAATCTGATTGATCGCAGCGCCACCGGCCGCAAAATTCTCGACCATCTGCTGCGTGACGGCAGGCGGAAACGGCGTGATGCCCTGCCTAGTCACGCCATGGTTGCCGGCGAAGATCGCCACCAGCGGCCGATTCACTGCAGGCGCCCTGCCCGTCCAGGCGGCGAGCCAGAATGCAATTTCCTCAAGCCGTCCGAGCGCACCGGGCGGCTTCGTCAACTGCGCATCGCGCTCGCGCGCGGCAGCAAGTGCCCTGGCATCCGGTCCCGGCAGATCGCGCAAAAGTGCCCGAAAATCGTCGAACGGCAGGCCTGAAACGCTCATGAATGCGGCTTCCTTGTCTTGGTCGGTAACTTGTCTTTTCGCTGCAAATCAGCTTCTTTCGTCGCAACTCTCTTAAAGGCAGGCGCCGAGGCGAACAACACCTAAAGCGCTGCATATGGTCGCGGGGTCGGGGTCAGAATGAATATCGGAAACTATGCGGCCGACCTTGCTCGTGCGGTTGCCTTCCTCAGCCGTATTCCGATGCCGTCTTTTGCCTTCGCCGACTTTAACGGCAAGCTTGACCGCGCCTCCCGCGCCTTCCCCGCGGCGGGCATTGTCATCGCACTGCTGCCTGCGCTCGTCTTGCTGGTCATGCTTGGCCTACGCGCCGACCGGCTGATGTCGGCCTTCGCCGCGCTTGCCGTCCAGGCGGCATTAACCGGCGCGCTGCACGAGGATGGCCTCGCCGACTGCGCCGATGGCCTCGGCGGCGGGCGCGACCGCGATCACGCGCTTTCGATCATGAAGGACAGCCGCATCGGGACCTACGGCGCGATCTCCTTGATTCTGTCGTTTGCGCTTCGCGCGGCGGGACTCGCCGCTGTCGCACGAGAAGCCCCGCCCATGGCTGCAGCCCTTGCCATTCCGGCGATCGCCTGTATCAGCCGCGCCGCGCTCGTTTGGCACTGGCATCGGCTGCCGGCAGCAAAACCCGATGGTGTGGCGGCCGCCGCGGGACAGCCGGGCGAAGGTGCGATGCACATGGCGCTCGCCACAGCCTGCCTTTTCGCGGCCCTGCTGCTCTGGCCGAGCCTTGGCCTCCTGCCCCTCGTCTGCGCCCTTCTCGCCTGCGGTTTATCCGCCATGGTCTTCACGCGCATCGTCCGTCGCAAACTCACGGGACACACCGGTGACACGCTTGGGGCTACCCAGCAGATTTCGGAGATCGCCGCCTTCTGCGCCCTTGCCATGGCTTTCTGAAATCTCGATATAGATTGCATGCAAACACCCTGCATCCACGTCTGCTCAATTGATCCGGAAACCGCCCTGTGCACGGGTTGCGGTCGCACGCTTCCGGAGATCGGCGGTTGGATGTCCTTTTCCGACGAAGAGCGCCGGCTGCTGATGACCTTGTTGCCAGCGCGGCTTGCCGCAATCGGATTGGCGACCCCATTGAAGCCCACCCAGCAGGCCACAGCGGAGCAGTGTGCATGAACCGTCTGACGATCGTCCTTGCGGTCCTTGGCCTCGGTCTCGCAGTCCTCTTGTTCAGCGGCGACACGACCCGCGTCTTCGGCATGCGAACCGATGATTTCGGCCGCTTTGTCTATCTGCTTCCGATTGCACTAATGCTGGCCGCCGGCATCTGGGCGAGGCGCACGAGCGCGAGCGAGACACTGCGCAATCTCATGATCTGGCTCGTGCTGATCCTCGCTCTTGCGACCGTGTATCTGTATCGCCAGGAAGCGCTTGGCGTCGGTAACCGCCTGCTGGCCGGCCTCGTGCCGGGGCGTGCCGTTGTCGTGACGACCAGCGAGGGCGGTCAGGAGGTGATCCTTCACAAAGTCCTGAACGGCCACTACGAAGCCTATGTCACGGTCAACGGCCAAAGCATTTCCATGCTGGTCGATACCGGTGCCAGCATGATCGCGCTGTCCCGCGAGGATGCGGAGCGCGTTGGCATCATCCCGGAGAATCTCGATTATTCGATGAGCGTTATGACTGCCAACGGCCGCGCCCGCGCAGCCCGCGTGACGCTCGCCGAGGTCGCGATCGGCCCGATCGTTCGTCACAACGTCCCGGCCAGCGTCGCTGAGGACGGCAAGCTCGACCAGAGCCTGCTCGGCATGAGCTTCCTCTCCACCCTCGGCTCCCTCCAGATCCAGACGGACGAACTGCGGATGCGAGACTAATGGCCTCGGTCTAGCTCCGCAGCCTGTATCCCGTCTTGAAGATCCAGCCCAGGCTACCGAGGCAAATCAGCAGGAAGAGCGAGATCATCCCGAGGCTGACCAGCGGATTGACGTCGGCAATGCCGAAGAAGCTCCAGCGGAAACCACTGACGAGGTAGAGCACCGGATTGAAGTGGCTGACCGCCTGCCAGAACGGCGGCAGCATGTTGATCGAATAGAAACTGCCGCCAAGAAACGTCAGGGGCGGCACGACCAGCATGGGGATCAGGTTCAACTGTTCGAAGTTGGCGGCCCAGATGCCGATCATGAATCCGAAGAGGCTAAAGGTGATCGCCGTCAGCAGGAAGAACAGAACCATCATGACAGGATGCTGGATCCTGATATCCACGAATAGATTCGCCGTCAGCAGGATGATCACCCCGATCATCAGTCCCTTCGTCGCCGCCGCACCGACATAGCCAAGCAGGATCTCGCTCATGGCCACCGGGGCCGACAAGACCTCGTAGATCGTGCCGGTAAACTTCGGAAAGTAGATGCCGAACGACCCGTTGCTGATGCATTGGCCAAGCAGCGTCAGCATGATCAGGCCGGGCGTGATGAACGCGCCGTAGGATACCCCCTCCACTTCCTGGATCCGCGAGCCGATCGCCGCGCCGAAAACGATGAAATAGAGCGACGTCGAGATCACCGGCGATACGACGCTTTGCAGAAGCGTCCGGCGCGTGCGCGCCATCTCGAAGAAATAGATGGACTTGATGGCTTCGACGTTCATTTCGCTCCTCCCACGAGCGCCACGAAGATGTCTTCCAGCGAGCTCTGCTGCGTCGAAAGATCCTTGAAGTGAATGTTATGCTCGCTGAGCCGGGTCAGCAGCGTGGCAACGCTTTCCTGTTCGTTCTCCGCGTCGAAATCGTAGATGAGGCGGGTGCCGTCTGCGACGAGCGAGAGGCCGTTGCCGGCAAACCGGTCCGGCAACGCCTGCAACGGCTCGGTCAATTCGAGAATGAGCTGCTTGCGGCCAAGCTTCGCCATCAGCGCCGTCTTGTCTTCCACCAAAAGCAGCTCCCCGCCGTTGATGACGCCGACACGATCGGCAATCTCTTCCGCCTCTTCAATATAATGCGTCGTCAGGATGATTGTGACCCCCGAGCGTCGCAGCTTCTCCACGACATGCCACATGTCCTTGCGCAGCGTCACATCCACGCCCGCGGTCGGCTCGTCGAGGAAAAGGATTTGCGGTTCATGCGACAGTGCCTTGGCAATGAGCACGCGCCGCTTCATGCCACCGGACAGCTGCCGCAGCATATTGTCTTTCTTGTCCCACAGCGACAGATCGCGGAGCACCTTCTCGATATGCCCGGGATTGGGCCGCTTGCCGTGCAGCCCGCGGGAGAAGCTGACGGTATTCCACACGGTCTCGAATTGGTCCGTGGTAAGTTCCTGGGGAACAAGGCCAATCATCGAGCGCGTCGCCCGGAACTCCTTCACCACGTCATGGCCATCGACCGTGACCGTGCCACCGGTCGGATTCGTGATACCGCAGACGATCGAGATCATAGTTGTCTTGCCCGCCCCGTTCGGCCCGAGCAGGGCCAAGATCTCGCCCCTCTCGACATCGAGGTCGATGCCCTTGAGCGCTTGAAATCCGTTGGCGTAGGTCTTGGTGAGATTTCGGATGGAAATGATGGGGGCCATGAACTCTTCTGACATCTGCGGCGGGAGTTGCTGGGGCGCTATATATCCGCTTTGAGTAGTTTTGACATCCCAACACAGGTGAACAGAGTATTCACTTGCGTGAAAAGGCGCGCGGGAAGAAAAGATCCTTCGCGCCTTCAGCGAACCCCAAAGCAGCAGATGTCATCAGACGGTGATATTTCTGATCCATAAAGACGGCGAGGCAAGCAAGCGCTCTCCGTCCCGCCGCACCCCTTGCGGAGCCGCCGTCCGAGCGATCTCGTTACGCTCCTTTGCTTCCTCGACATACAGTAGAGTGTATTACCTATGATGACATGAGATGACAGGATCCGGCTGGGCGGCCGTCGCCCGCGCCGCGTTCGCATTGGGGCCGGCTCTCGGGCCGGCCTTTCCTTTTCAATCGCAGTAGACCCTACCGCTCTGGCGTGCGCGCAGATCGAAGTGAAAATGGTTCCAATGCTCTGGATTGCTGCCCGGTCCGAGCACCGTGTTGAAGTACTTGCAGCTGTCGCTGCGCACGGCCTGCAGCAGCCTGCCCTCCCGGAAAGAGAACAACCCTTTCTTGCGCACGTCGATCGCGTGACCGCTCTTCAGGACAAACTTGCCGACATCGATTGCGTTGCCGTGAGCGTGCTCGGACATCGGATTGTAGCGCTGCCGGCTGTTGTTCATGCGGCGGCAGCTATATCCGCCGAGGGGCTGGATGGTCTTGATACCGGACCAGTAGCGAAAGCGGGCGGAAGGCGCGAGCTCGTTCTTGACCCATTTGGCGAAGGCGAGCGTCACCTGGCAATTCAGCGTCACCGCCGGCCGGACGCCGATATTGCCTGACAGGCCCTGCAATGAGATCGGGTACGGCACCTGGCAGGCCGGCCCGTTTGAGATCGGCGGCTTCTCGGTATAGACGACACCCATCCGCTTCAACTCACGGCGACAGGCAAGCTCCGAGGCTGGCATTACGCTCGGATCAGCGGGCGCGACCGGTTCGCTCATCATCGCCGCGGTCGGGTTGTTCGGTCGCAGCATGGCGACCTCGTTCTCTTCGGGCACGCGCGCCGGCGCAACCACCCGCCTTCCGTCATTCCAGACAGGTGCGTTACCCATCTGCGCCTGCGCCGCGGGCGCAGGGATCCGCGCGCTGTTAAGCTGGGTCGGATTTTCGGTGCCGATGCCATCGACAACGGGCTGGTCGGACTGGCCCTCGGCGATCTGCTGCTGTTGCTCCTCTGCCAGACCGACGACAGGGTCCGCCCCCAGTTCAGCATCCATATTGACGCCACCGGTAGGCACGGAAAGTGGCTGCGTTCCGCCCCAGGTCGAAGGCTGGTTTCGAAGTGAGCCGGCAGCGCCCTGCGCGCCCGCCATCGCCTCGTCGCTGTCGATCATTGGCAGTCGCCCGGGCTGCGCGGATGCTCGTAGCGTCTGGCTGCCACTGCGGCTCTCACCTGTTCCAGCAAGATTGGGGGTGTTGAGATAATCCACCGATCCTGCGGCATCGCTGACAGGCGCGTTTGCGGCCGGATAGGCCTGCTCGCTCGGCGCTGTCTGCATTTGCGGCACAGGTGCGCGGCGGCTTGCCGGAGAGATCGATCCCACCCGTGTTCCATTGTCCACCTCGCCGGGCGGAATAAGGCCATCGGTGGAACACGTCACCAGGGCTGTCGATAGCAGCACGGGCAATACGTATTGCCGAAGAATGGGAACAAACGCCATACTCTCATCGCTTCCGAGGAACGGCAGGGATCTAAAACTTGAGCCGAAATTTAACGATGAACGGTGAACGAAAGCTTACCCGGATCGCGACTGCCGCCCCCAACTCCCGAAACCGAGCCCGGACAGCACCTATCCAGGCCAAGGACAAGACGCTGGCCCGACACGCAGCTGTCACAATTTGGACATAGCCGCCCTCGACAACACAAGTTGCCGCATGCTGTACAAAAACGAAATCTTAAGTCATTCCAACGATTGTAAGATTGAGCCATCCAACGTCGGACCGGGTATGAGTTACTTCGCTGCTTTCGTCAAAATCGCAGACCCGATGGCGTCATCCCGAGGTAGCAGCGAGGCTGCCGTGGCGGCGCTGGAACGCCAACTCGCGGACAAGGAGCGGCAGCTCGAACAGCAGGCGGTCGCCCTCGCGCACAGCCGGAAGATATTCGATCGCTCGTCCGAGGCCGCACGGATTGGCGTATGGGAATGCAGCCTACCCGACAATCAGCTTGTCTGGACCAAGATGGTCTACGATCTCTTCGACCTGCCACATGAGGCGAATCTCGACCGCGCCGAGATCCTGAAATGCTACTCTAGAGAATCGCTTTCCGAGCTTATTCGTCTCCGCGGCCGAGCGATCGAGGAGCGGACCGGATTTACGCTCGATGCCGAGATCCTCACGCCCAAGGGCCATACGCGTTGGATTCGCATCACCGCGACCGTTGAGTGTGAAGACGATGTCCCCGTCCGGATCTTCGGCATGAAACTCGACATCACGGCTGAAAAGATGATGTACGATCAGATCCGCTATCTGGCGGAATTCGACATCCTGACCGGCCTGCCGAACCGCGCGCAGTTTCAGACCGCGCTGCAGCGCCTGCCTCTGCGCTCCGTTGGCGGCAATGCCGCTGCCCTGCTTCTGATCGACCTCGACGGCTTCAAGGGCATTAACGACACCTTCGGCCACCAGGCGGGCGACGATTGCCTCAAGGAAACGGCAGAACGGTTGCTCGCAGCGTGCGCGGGGGCAGACCTCGTGGCACGGATTGGCGGCGATGAGTTCGCGGTTCTCGTCAGCGGCTACGACAGTGTCGAAAGCGTCGCCGCGCTCGCCGGGACAGTCGTTCGGCGCCTCAACCGCTCTATCGAACGGAACGGCGCCAAAATGGATGTCGGCGCATCCGTCGGGGTTGCCTTCCACGACGCATCGCTGCGTTCTGACATCTTCGTTTGCGCCGACGCCGGGCTCTACAAGGCGAAGAGCGACGGCAAGAACCGCTTCCAGGTCCACCAGGCTCCCGCCTGCATCGACAATCCAAAGATGGACGCCGCCTAACCTCTCCCACGCATTGACCGAGCAACGTGCCTTCTGAAACGCTGGCGACGGATGCACGCGTCTGGACTATACTACAGGCTGACTGCGGTCATCGGCAACGTGCGTCAGGAGTGACATATGGCAGACAGCAGATCCCCGGTCACCCCAGGCGCACGCGACATTGCAATATTGATCGGCCGGCTGCTTCTCGCCTGGATCTTCCTGCATGAAGGCGTCTCGCTGGCGTTGAATTTTTCAGGCGCCGTCGAGATGGCCGCGCAATTCGGCTTGAGCGTTCCCCTGCTTGTGGCAACGATCGCACTCCAGATCGGCGCCGGCCTATCTATTGCGGGCGGGCTCTTGACCCGCTTCGGCGCAGCCGCCCTGGGCCTGTTTTGCGTCGCAACCGCCACGCTCTACCACACGAACTTCAGCGACCAGAACGAACTCCTTCATTTCGAGAAGGACCTGGCCATTGCTGGTGGGATGTTCGTGCTCGCCGCGGCGGGAGCCGGCGCTCTCTCGATCGATCACTGGCTGAGGAGCCGCGGGCAGTAGCGCCGGTCGAACTAAAAAATCTGAACACCTACCCTCGTCGCCGATCCGTCGCGAAGATTATTGCGCGAAGTCACCATGCGGTCACGCAGCATCGCACCGCTCTCCCCGATAGGCTCTCACGATCGCCTCGACCGCCTCCACCGCCTGGGCAGTGTTCGTCTGGTAGTTCGTGACTGACAGCCGCAAGACCTGCCTGCCGCGCCATATCGCGCCACCGGCAAACAGGGCGCCTTCCCGCTGCAAGGCACCGATCGTTCGCTTGGTCAGCTCGTCGGCCTGCTCGGCCGGCCAGTCCGCTCCGAAGCGCACTATCACTTGGTTGAGCAGCACATCGTTGGCGATCGCAATTCCCGGCTCTTTGGCAAGCGCCTGCGCTATGGATGCCGCGACGTCACTGGCGCCATCAACCAAGGCCTCGATGCCCTGGCGTCCGAGATGCCTGATCATCGCCCACGTGGCAAAGCCACGCGCGCGCCGCGACAGCTCCGGCACATAGTGCGAGGGATCGCGCTCGCCTTCGCTGGCAAGCGGCAGATAGCTCGCCGATATGGTCATGGCCCGCCGATGCGCGACTTCGTCGCGAACGATTGCATAGCCGCAATCGTATGGCGTCTGCAGCCACTTGTGCCCGTCCGTCGCCCAGCTGTCCGCCTGCTCCACGCCTGAAGTGAGATGACGGCGCCGTGCCGATACCTGCGCCCAGAGGCCGAACGCGCCGTCGACATGCACCCATGCGCCTTTCGATTTGGCGATCGGGATCAACCTGCCGAAATCATCGCAGGCACCCGTATTGATCTGCCCGGCCTGGAGGATCGCTATGCGCGGGCCAGAGACATCAGCAACGGCCTGTTCGAACCCTGCCGGCACGATACGCCCCTGATCATCGGTCGGGACCCGTATCACGCGGTCGTGGCCGAGACCGAGAAACTGCAAGGCAGAAAATACCGTCGTATGCGCATCATCGCCGATCAGCACTGAAATGGGCGGCGCTCCGAACAGCCCGTTGGCGTCGGCATCCCAGCCGGCGCGCAACAGCACCTCGCCTCGGGCCGCCGCCAGGCAAGTGAAATTCGCGACGGTTGCGCCGGTAACGAAACCAACTGAGGCCTCTAAGGGGAGTCCGAGCAGCTGAAGCAGCCAGTGCCCGCCCACTGTTTCAACGGCCGCGGCCGAAGGCGATACCGTATGGTTGCCGGCATTCTGTCCCCACGCACTGGTAAGGAAGTCAGCCGCTACCCCCATTGGGTGAGAGCCACCGATGACCCAGCCGAAGAAGCGAGGGCCGGTCATCAAATGCAGTCCGGGCTCGGCCGTTGTTACTAGCTCGTCAAGCACGTCGACAAGTGGCGATGGCTGTTCCGGCAGCGGAGCGGCGAAAGCCTCCAGCGAGCCGGCGTAATCCCGCAACGGATGATGAGGCCGACTATCGATCGTGTCGCGAAAGCGCGCGGCATGGTCGGCAGCGATTGAGAACAATTCCTTCGTGCCCATGCGTCCGCTCCCCCAACATCAGGCAGTTGAGCCTGCGATGGCGGAGAATAGCCTGAACTCAGTCCCGGAGCCAGCCAAACGGCTCAACCCACCGACGGAACGCTTTCAGATAATCAGGCGCCTGCACTGCGAAGTGCCACGGGCGCCTCGTGTTTCTCGCTGCCGTAGAGCTCGTTCATGATCTTGGCGACTTCGACGGCATAGCCTTCCGTCAAGCCGTGCAATATCTGCCCGCCGAAGGATGCGGGCTCCTCGGTGTCGTTGTCCCACACCATCCAGAGATCGAGCGGGTCGCAAATGACGTCGTAGCGTAGGTCGGAACTGTACATGGTAGATTGCCTCGATAACCCCACCCACTTAACCCACTGACTCTTAACGTCCTCTTGCTTTGGACTAGCAATTAGGGTGAACGATTTTTTGTGCTGGTGGCCGGAAGCCCAGAAACGACCAGGACAAAAACGGTTCCTGATCCTGCCGGAGCTCTCGCAGCGATGTCGCCTCGCGGCAGGTAGGCCCTGAATACAAGTTGCGACGCCCTTCAGAGGCGCTCGCGGCCGTCGGCACAGAGCAAATCCAAGGTCCCCGTTTTATTGCGCAGGGACGCTCCCCGTAACGATACGATCCGTTTTCATCACGTCCATCTGCGGCCAGTTGGACGCGGCTTCGGTCGCCGGACGGCTACCGACTGCCAGAATTGTGATCAGACCGGCCACGATGGCAGTCACAATCAAGCCGCTATAGGTCATGTTTCGAGCCTCAATGCTGTGGTTTCCCAGCCACTGCGGCGCAAACTGATACGAGAGCCTAAATGAAAGC
>Ga0102593_1001856_pt1 | contig 18460 bp, 18 predicted proteins | sample AraplaCol_mMS_r2_2_FD_76862 | JGI IMG/M metagenome (GOLD analysis project Ga0102593, IMG submission 76862) | Arabidopsis root microbial communities from North Carolina, USA - plate scrape MF_Col_mMS_r2 (SPADES assembly) (version 2) | ecosystem: Host-associated > Plants > Roots > Endosphere...
GGTTGTATTAGCCTGAGGATAATGTTCAAACTTCCAATCGGTTTGTACTGCAACTTGTTGTTTTTCTTTTAAAGAATCGTTATGGTTCATGTTTACCATGTCGTGTTTCATCTGCTTATGTTCAGAATCCTTATTACATGCTACCAAAGCAATCATAGTTAAGAGAGATACCACGACAAATAGTAACTTTTTCATATCTACACCCTTTCATTGTAATAAGTACTGCTGTCCACTATTTATACCAAATAGATGTGGAGAAACTATGCAGACCTATCCATACAAGTATAGCCTCTATACTCAAACACAGAATTAAGTAACAACCGATAAGTAATTACGTAAACTTACTTATAATAAATTGTGTTTAATAAAAATAAGAAATCTTAAAAGGCATGCGTATTAATACGCATGCCTTTTAAGTGAGCTTTCATAAAAAATCCCAAAGTATAAATATCAGATAATGCTTATAGGGTTCGTCAAAAATTATTTTATCAAATAAATGCCGACTGTTAAATATGGAAATATAATCAATTAAATAGGTTTATTTGGATAACATTAGTGAATTAGATACAATTACATAACTAGAAAGGTGTGTAAAATGACTATAAACTATACTTCTACCGAAAGTATATTTGATACTGTTTCACAACGTTAACGAAATTAAATTTACTCCTTCTTACGAACTTCCACTAGAAATAATTTTTTATCAAAGACTCCTCTTTTATCAGCTTTATGTTGTCTAACTCTCTCTAAATCTTCGATGGAAAATCCATGACACTTTGTTAATCCATAGATTACTTCTAATAAATCTGCAAGTTCTTCTATAGCCTCATTTGAGTTAGAAGCTGCTAAATACTCATTTAATTCTTCCTGACTTTTCCTTTGAAGTTCTTTTAAATAATCCTGTTCTGTTAAAACTTCAACCACACACTCGCCTTCGGATTCTTGGATAATTTCGGGTATGCGGTCTCTAATTAGTTTATTGTAAATGGTCATTTATCTTATCTCCTTTATAATTAGAATGTTTACTATATAGACGCAGCAGAACTATCTAAACAAAAAAACAAGCCTTTGAAAACAAATGCTTGTTTTTGTTTAGAACTTATTAATATAAACTGTTAGAAGGTATTTTTCAGCTGTATCTACATTGATTAGTTTTTTACATTTTCATATTCAACAACACGTTTCATTGCTTGAATGTGGCCTAAATGATTGGATTCATGTAATACGGCCAAACCTGCTAATTCTTCAAAAGTTTCAAATCCCATAAATGGTTTTTGAAGTGTTGCCTTTAATTGTTCATTTGGAATTTGCTGAAGACGAATGGACTGATCCTTGAGCTGAATAATCAATTCGTCTAAGCTAGGCACCTTATCCTTCCAATCATCTGGTTTTGTACCATTACCAAACAATTCGATATAGTTTGCTGGAAGGTAAGTCGTTTTTTCTGGAAAGCCAAACATTAATTGCTCAGTGAATGTTAATACATGACCAACATGCCAATGAATTGTATTGTTAAAACCATCTGGCTGAACACTCGCTACTTCTTTAGAAATAGATTCTACATTTCTTATAAAGTAATCCTTTGCCACTTTAAACTGCTTAAATACTAATTCATTCATATAGTCTCACTACCTTTCAATCATTATTTTTCACTCTAATATTCCTATACAGGTATTTGATATTTAGGTGAGAAAGAACGTAATCTCACAACAGAATGCTTTAAATGTCTAACTAGCTGATTTACTTCATCTTCAGTGGTTAGTGCTCCTATACTTATACGAATTGAGCTTCTAATTTCGTCATCTGTCCTCCCAATTGCTTTTAATACATGAGATAGTTTTGATGACGTAGAACTACATGCGGAAGCAATAGATACGCAAAATCCTAATTCATTTAACATACTGGCTAAGGATTCTCCTCTAATACCAGAAAATTGAATATTTATTGTGGAAGGAACATTCGCATGTATGTCTCCGTTTATTAAACAATCCTCAATTTCTGTATGGAGATTAGTTAAGAATAAGTTACGTAGGTACTCTATCTTTGTAAGATTGAAGTATAGATCTTCTTGAACTATTTTTGCAGCAATCCCAAAACCGACAATACCTGCTACATTTTCTGTTCCAGAGCGCATACCAAATTCTTGAGACCCTCCAAGGATAAGAGGAGGAATATTCACACCTTCACGTAAATATAAACAGCCTACTCCCTTAGGTCCATAAATCTTATGCGCTGACATAGATAAACTGTCAATTGGAAGTTCCTTTAAATTAACAGGTATTTTCCCAACTGCCTGTACTGCGTCGCAATGGAAATGAATATTGTGCTTTTTACACAGATTACCTATTTCTTTTATAGGCTGTATAGATCCAATTTCATTATTTACCATCATGACTGTAACAAGAACTGTTTGGCTAGTCATAGCTCTTTCGATATCATTAACATCCACAATACCAGCCGAATTGACAGGTATTGTGGTAATTTGAAATCCATGATGCTTTCTTAAGTAATCACACGTTTTTAAGATAGCTGGATGTTCAATTGAACTTGTAATAATATGCTTCTTCTTTGAACTTTTTGCTGCAATGCCTTTTAATATAGTGGAATTCGCCTCAGATCCACCACTTGTAAAAAATACATTACCATCCTCAACACCGATAAGATTAGCTATATCTTTACGTGCCATTTCAATGGCCTCTTTAGTACGATATCCTATAGAATAAGTGCTCGACGGATTTCCGAAATGATTATGAAGATACGGTAACATACCTTCTAATACTCTTGGATCAATAGGAGTAGTGGCATTATAGTCAAAATAAATAGGTGTATGCATTGTTAAAATGCACCTTCCCCTTCTATCAGAAACTCTTTCTGTTCAAATTTCTTTTTTGTTGGATTTGCACACTGATTTAGAATATTTAAAGCAATATCCACACAGTGAAGCTGTGAAGGTTCTAACTCACCTAACCATTCAACAACGTTACTTCGTGTAATAGACGAAATTTCAGTTTTAGACATACCAACTATTTTTTCTGAAACAATACTTGCTGTAGCAATAGATGTAGAGCATCCATAAGCTCTATAAGCCACATCGGAGATAACCTCTTGGTTTAACTTTAAATACATGTGTACTGTATCACCACAAATAGGATTACTGATTTCGATCACATAGTCCGCATCTGTAAGTTCACCAATATTCCTAGGATTCATAAAATGATCACAGATTATATCATTGAACATTTTAAATTCCTCCTTTGATAGCCATGCCTTTTTCTTTTTCTTCGATAAACTTTTCAAGGTTAATTGCACAACAACCTACTTCTACGCCTGGCATCCTTGAAATATATACTAACGTCTGTCCATTACGACCACATTCGCAAGATGTATCTTTTCTTAAATAGCCAACATCTTCTGTCAGAATGAAGCCAGGATAAGAAATAGAAGTTGGATCATAAATAGCAATAACGCCTCTTTCTCCATATTCAACTTCTTCTAAGACATTGTGTGGGTTACGCATAGAAACGTGGACCCATGGTGGAATATGTTTTTCTTGTTTATGGCATTCTACTGCAAGCATATTAGCTTCCACCAATCCATACATATCCCTTACATTGTATGATTGAACACCTAAATATTCATGGCAAAGCTCATTAAATTCTGCTCGTGGAATTTCTTCACCAGTGAACCTTTTCCATCCTCCAAGCGTAATAATAAAGCTATTCTTTTCTAAATTAAGTTTAATATTGCGATCCATACAATATTTAATTAATCTATATACTAAAAATGGGGGACCTACTATATGTCTAGTATGCTTTCCATCCCAACTTTGTAAGACTTCTACAGCTTTTTCGGGGTTGAATGTTATTTTCTTTACTAAATTAACACTACCATCTAATAAACCAGCAAAAACGTTCAGTGCTTTTACCATTCCCATTTCAGGCATTTCTTCTGTAGGTGGAAAAAGGAATAATCCCATTCCTCTAGAAAGCTTAAAAAACTCTCTATACGTTGTTACAACACTATCAAATGCGCTGTCCATCGTTAAACGATCACGACGAGATACACTAGGAATACCACTTGTTCCAGTGCTTCTCATTTCAAATTCGACCTCATTTAATTTTGATGTCATAAGGAGATGGGAATCACATTGTTTAAATGTTTGAACTGGTATTAAAGGGATTTTTGTTAGATCATCAAAACCCTTTACGTCCTCAGGACGAACATCTTTCTTCTTACATAAATCACGATAAAATTCGTTGTTTTCATAATGATAGTGAAAGTTATCTGCTATAATACTGCCTTTATATTCATTTACTGTATCAAAAGGCATTTTATAAAGATTATGAGCACTGCCCACTAAAGTATTTAATGGAGATAGTCCTAGTTCTTTTAACTGAGTAGATAAGTTCATTTAATAGCCTCCTTAGTGTTTAGAGCTTGTATTTGTTTTACTAACACTACAACGTCCTCAATTGTTTTACACCAGCCATAGTCCTCAGTTGGAATGCTAATATCTAACTTTTGTTCTAAATCTAAAACAAGTTCTAAACGATCAGTTGAATCTAGCGATAAATCTCCAGACAAATTGCTATCCATTTTAATATCCGTTTCTTTTAAAGGTGAAAAAACTAAAATAGACTCTCTTATCATCATAAAAATCTTATCGTTTTCCATAGTTAGGACCCCCACTAAAACTTTTCATATTAATTAAGTTATATGATTTGCCAAGAACTTGGCGTCTTCTCCAACCCCTAATAATAAGGCGGAACCTCGTCGGTATTGCCATGATAACCCTAGAAAGTAAAGACCCTTTTCTTTTGTTATGCCTCGATCATGAATCACATTATTGTTTTTATCAATTATATTAGGGACTTCAATCCATTCGTAATCATTGTGGTAACCAGTGGCCCAGATGATATTCTCTGGTTGGACCTTCTCGCCATTTTGAAAAATTAAACTCTCACCGTCTGCCTTTGAAACTTTTGAAACCTTTTTAACAGCTCCTCTACTTAGCAGTGGTTTTAACTCTTTCCCTATAATTGGATCATTTTTTTTCATAAACTGCCCCAATTTTGAATAGATAGTTGCTTTTGATACTCCAAGCACTTGAAACCACCAAAAAATACTCCTGTTCAGTAATGTATAGGGTAGGAATTTCATTCGTTTACCTACAGATAGATAAACTTCTCTGCTTTCAGCTAACTCCGTTGCAATCTGCACACCTGAATTACCAGCACCTACAATTAAAGTCGTTCCTTCTTTTAATTGAGACGAATTTCTGTAATGAGCTGCATGAATCTGAAAAATGTCTTTTGAGACATCTTTCTCAATATCTGGTACAAAGGGTTTTTGAAAGGGACCAGTCGCAACTACTATATTTTTCGCTACGTAATTCCCCTTATTAGTAACGAGGTGGAACTGTTCATTCTCTTTAAATAAATTAGTAACTGCTGTATTCAGTTGAACTGGAAGATTATAATGATGACTATAATTCTCTAAATAATCGGCAATCTCATCTTTGTTAGGGTAACCATGTGGCGATCCTTCTACGTTCATACCCGGCAGTGCACTATGAGATCTAGGTGTAAACAAGGTTAAAGAATCGTAACGATGACGCCAAGAGTCCCCAACTCTACTATTAGAATCTATAATTAAAAATGAAAGAGATTTTTGTTTTAAATAATAACCAATAGCTAGTCCTGCTTGCCCAGCACCAATTACAATTGTGTTATATAAATCTCCCATTTAACATCCCTCCTTCAACAATAGTAAGTACATTATGCATAGTAGGATGAATTTATTAGGAAAAGAGGGAAAAGAACGAATTTAATTATGCCAAACCTCTAAACCATTATTTAAATACGCGTTTTTACAAGCTCGCCTTTGGATTTTTCCACTAGATGTTTTTGGTATACTGCTAGTCTTTAAAAGATAAATAGAATATGGCTGAACTTCATGTTCCTCCATTACTTGTTGACGGATGCTCCTTAAAACATTGTCTAAATAACCTTTTAATTCTCTTTCTTTGTGTGGTCTAGGCCTATATTTACGTTCAATTTCAGCAACTATAATCAACTTTTCTTCCCCATTAATATCAACAGAGAACGCAGCGCTGGCTCCTGAAATAATAGCTTCATCTGCTTTTTCCACAGTTAATTCAATATCTTGTGGGTAATGGTTTTTCCCTCTCAATACAATGACATCTTTTAGTCTACCTGTTACAAAAAGCTGGCCTTCATGAAAGAACACTAAATCCCCAGTTCTTAAAAAACCATTTTCGTTTGTGTCTTTCACTGTATTATTAAACGCATAATTTGTTTCTTGTTCCCGTCCAAAATATCCTTTTGCTATACTGTCTCCTTTAACCCAAATTTCACCTATTTCATTTAATGCACACTTGGATAAGGAATCAGTATTAACAATTTCTACTTTCTGATCAAGCCAAGTCATACCGCAACCAACTAATTTAACTGAATCTTCAGAATTTATAGGTCGCTCTATAGCTTTATTTTCTAGAAGACTTTCTTTGCAAAAGCCTTTGGAGACAGGCTTTGTTAATTTTTCATTACCTGTTATAAATAAAGTTGCCTCAGCCATACCGTAGCATGGAAAAAATTGATTTAGTTTAAAATCACAATCTTTAAAAGCCCGGGCAAACTTTTGAATAGTTTCATAACGCACGGGTTCAGCCCCATTAAAAGCAACTTCCCAACTACTCAAATCAAGCTGCATCTTTTGTTCATCTGTAATCTTTTTTAGACATAAGTCATAAGCAAAATTGGGTCCACCACTAATAGTTGCTTTGTACTTTGAAATAGCACTTAGCCATCGAAAAGGTTTTTGTAAAAAATCCATTGGCGACATAAATACACATTTAGCCCCAAGATATAGTGGTTGTAGAATGTTACCTATTAACCCCATATCATGATACATTGGTAGCCATCCGAGCATGACTGTATCCTTGTTATGCTGACAAGCTGCTTTAATCATGGCTTCATTGTGCAAGATATTACCATGAGTGACCATCACTCCTTTAGGAGAAGATGTAGATCCTGAAGTATATTGTAAAAAAGCTAAAGATTCTTTATCTACCTTTGGTTGCGACCACTGATCCCGATAATCATGAGATATATCGTCAATCGGAATCCACTTTAGATTCATATTTGAAAGTTCATCTGAGAAATGAAAACTTATTTTTGAATGCAGTTGAGTAGTTGTCAAGATGATATTAGTAGCTGAATCATCCATAATTGCTTTTAAACGTTCCATATTTCTACTTAACCCGGGAGGGTACACAGGTACGGGTGTTACATTCGCATAGATACATCCTAGAAAGGCTTTAACATAGTCTATCCCCGATGGATACATTAAAAGAGCTCGTTGTCCTTCTAAACCTAAATGTTGTAGGTAAGCAGCGATCTGCTGAGCATACATATGAAGTTCTTGATAGGTAATATTAGTTTCATCTTGGTTATCATTAGATAAAAATGTGTAGACTACTTTTTCAGGATGTATCATCGCTTTATGTGATAACAAGTCTATCATTGAAGAATAATTACTATTTGGAATAGTAGGATTGTCTATCAACTTTTCCATGCGGTCTACACCTCTTTTTAGTGTTCTAAAATCACAAAATCAAAAGTTCTACTCTCTTTCAAAGGCATTGATGGCATTTACACTATGACTAATTGCAGCACCAGCTTTAAGTGCAGCTGCTACAGTCACTGCTTCTAAAATCTCATCCATAGTTCCACCTAGTTTTTTATACTTAGCTACATGAGCTTCAATGCAATATGGACATCCTGTTGTATGAGCCACGGCAATAGCAATCAACTCTTTTGTTTTAGGAGGAATCGTACCCGTATTAAAGACTTCATGTTCAAACTGCATAAATTTTGCTGCAACCTTTGGCGACCTTTCCTTTAATTCACCTAATCTATTTAAATATGATTTTTTATATAAAGTATCGTCTGACATCTTTTATTTCTCCCCTCATTGTTTAAATATAAGTAACTATCATAAAGAATAAAACAAACTACTTTAAAATAATAAAAACTTATTTAATCATCGGACGATTTTTCCACCCCTTTTTCATAATGGTGAAATTTAACTACTCTGAAACAGAAGAAAATTAACCTATAATTACCTCTATTTGTAAAAAAAGCAGCTACAAATGGATTCTACAAACAATATTTTGGGTTGTCAATCACTTTATTTGAAATTTAAGAATAATTTAATAACTATTTCACAAGACTTTTAGGAGGTAAAATAAAGGCTATTTATTCACTAGGATAAGTACATTATTATGCTTAAAATTATATTAATAAAATCAAAGCAAGACTCATTTCAGGAGGTATTTTTGAGAAGTTTTAAAAAAAATAAGTGGAGTATAAGATATAAGAAAGTTTAGATGTTTTTTTAGAGCAGATGAATCTTTATTTAAAAGTGAGATATTCACTATGTATAATATGTCTCTATAACACTCAAACGCTTTTTTGAATGTTAAAACATATGACAACGCTACCATTTTTACCAAAAAAGAATGTTACAAAAAAATTTTTAAAAAAAATGAAGTTTACATTTGGAAATGAAGGTAAAAGATGAGAATGATAGTGTGAGGGATTATATCTATCTGCATTCAAGATCTCTTCTGGAAGTTATCCTAGATATAATCCCATTTTTTATAAAAGCCTAGGTGATGCTGCTGTTTTTAAAATTGCTTATTGAAGTAAGTTTGGAACTCTTTACAAGTTAAATTTTATCTTATGCTTCAATTCCAAAACCTGAAGACTGTAATGGACCAATTGTAATTAAGCTAACTAACTGCACTGCCATATGTTTAGGAGAGTAGACTAAATCATTATTAACCCACCATTCTACAGTACCAATCAATGCTGAAGAAATGAAATGTATTAATAATTCTGGAGGAGTTGAAAATTTTTGTTCTTGTAAATTTATTGTGGCGAATTCTTTTCTGAATTTCTCTAGAATAACCCCTTGCATTTTGCGATTAAATCCATGTACCCCTTTTTCACTTAACATAATTTGATAAAAAGTAGCATGGTGGAAAATATTTGTGAATATAGCTTCAATCATTGATTGAAACTGTGATATTTTCACCCTTTTCTTTTGAATGTATATACAAGGGTTAATAATATCTGTTAGTTCCTCAAAAACTTCGTCAATTAGTTTATCCACCAAATCTTGCTTATCTACATAGTGAAGATAAAAGGTAGCCCTGTTAATTAATGCATTGTCTGCAATATCCCTAATGGTAATAGATTCATAGCCTTTCTCTTGAATTAAATCAATAAACGATTCTTTAATCATTTTTCGTGTTCGAATAACACGCAAATCTGTTTTCTTTAACATTTTCTCATCACCTGTCTATGATTTCATTTTTAATTAACACTCAGGACTCATGTGTTGTATATATAACAAATAGCGCAATATTGATTATTGAGTATGTGAGAATAAGGAATATAATTACATTGTATATAACAAGGCGTTTCTTATGCAACGCCCTGTCAATGAAAACAAGATGTTCAGGAGGGAGATTACGTGTGCGTATTTAAGAGTTTTTTTTCACAAAAAAGATTTTGGGGGAGCTTACTAGGAATTATCATTGTCGTTATGATTTTTAGTATTGCTTTCATAGGATCAATTGTTAATCCCACTCCGAAGGACTTGCCTGTTGCATTGGTGGTAAATGATAAAGGTGCTAAACTGCCTAATAACACAAAACTAAATGCTGGAGAGCAATATAAAGAAGCGTTACTAGATAATAAAGATATTCCCTTTAAATGGTCAGTGATTGACACAAGAGAAGATGCTATCAGTGCAATGAATGAAAAGAAATACTATGCAACGATTGTGATTCCAGAGAATATGTCTCAACAAATTTTGTCACTTCAATCTCCTTCACCTCAAAAGCCAGAAGTAGAGGTAATTATTAATCAAGGAATGCATTACACGGCTGCTAATACAACAAAGCAGGTTATCGATCAATTGCTTTCTAAAATAAATGGTCAAATTCAGGATACTGTTTTTACCCAGTTAGAGACTAATAAAGCTACTATTACTCCTTCGCAAGCGAAACTTTTGAGCAGCCCTTTACTTGTGAAGAATGAAACAGTTAACGAAGTTGGAGATCATACAGCCAATGGAAATGCCCCTGTATTATTTACACAAATAATATGGATCGCAGTCATTATTAGTTCTGTTATTCATTTTGTTATTATGAAGAAGGTTACAAATGGCCGTATAAGTATCCGATCTGTTTTAGCTCAATTAGTTGCAGGACTACTATTTGCAACCGCCATTGCTTCTACAGTCCTTTTATTTACCGATAATGTATTAAACGTTAATATATCTGACTTCCAGGCAACATTCTTATTTTTACTCTTTACTGCATTTATGTTTTATTTACTTCAAAACGCTATTTTAAATTGGTTAGGATTAGTAGGAGTTCCATTATTCATCTTACTTTTTCTCTTCTCAATTCCGGTATTAAATTTACCTCCAGAGTTTCTACCTACAGTAACTCAAGATTGGTTTTATTCATGGGTTCCTTTTAAATATAGTGTAGAAGGTCTACGTAATATCTTCTACTTTGGAGGACATGATATTGAAAGCTATTTATTTGTTCTAGGAATGATAGGTGTGGCTTCATTTATAATCATGTCGCTCTCTATACTCAAAACAATAAGTAAAGAAAAAACAATGGTAGCTGTAGAAAAGTAATTTTTATGTATTTTAAAAAAAGACCTTGAGAAGAGCAAGATATATAACTTACTCTTCTCAAGGTCCTATTTGTTTTAATCAATCTTTTGATATCTTTAATTACATGTAAGCTAAAAGCCTATACTTGACCTTAAACTTCAGGAGTTGGTGTTGGTTTTGCATAACCACTCTTATATTTTTCATCAATTGATTGACGAATTTGTTTAATTGATTTGCCAGATTCCAAATCAGAAACGGATTGAGCTGCTATTTCGAGACAAACACCACATTTTGTTCCATGGTCATCCCATACTACCTTTCCATCTCTTTTATTCTCATGGATAAAGCAATCATAGTTATTTTTATCCCCTGTCGATTCACCACAGCCACAGTAGTATGGAATATTCTCTAGTAGCTCTTTATTTTGGGCAGCATTCGCGTAAATGGTTTGCACCTCTTCTGGTTTATCCTTCAAAAATTCAGGTAAAACCTCATTACTAGCTGTTTCTTCGCTTGTATTTAAACTTGAACAGGCTGTAGAAACTATGCTTACTATTAGCATGATTAATACGACTAAAGACTTTTTATGCAACTAATCCTATAATAGTAAGGAAAAGTTTGACCTACAAGGTATATCCATCATTCTTGTCGTTTTTAAAACAACTAATAATAAAATCCCTTTAATGACCATGAAATAGTGAAAGTGAATACTGATAAACATAAATAATTAATACTCCTAAACCTATAAGCATCCATACATGTAGAAGTCTAAAATGAGTTACAGCCTGGCCTATTACTTTATGAAAGATAACCAAGGACAATGTACCGATTGGTCCCCCAGTCGATAAAGCTTGTAATTTAAGTGAGGAGGCTTGTACGCTTTCTCCAATTAATAAACTCCCACCTAAGGATAAAGATAAGAAGGCTACAATTAGTAAAAAGGATAATTGAGGTACTTTTGCTACAGAAAGAACAGTCATGATTGCCCTGCACTCTGGAACCTGGTGTAAAATGGTGGCTACGAACACAGAAATTAATTGGTGTATATCGGTTATACCAAATGTAATATCAGTAATGACATTATGAAAGAATGGTCACTCAATCGTTTTTTCTATATCAATTAATTGTTGTAATAAAATCTTTTCTCCTTCTGAGCTTAGCACGATATTACCTATATACACTTTATTTTTATCACTTACCTTACCAGTGATAGCACAGGGTTTACTTTCACCACATTTTTCGATAATTATTGCTTCATTTTCTATAGACATCTCCACATAACTCTCACTGCCTTTTATCCCTAAGGTTCGTCGTAGTTCACTAGGGAATGTGACACGTCCAAATTTACCCAGACCTTTAATCAGCCCTATTTTTTTCATTTTCTCACTCCTAATTTAAATTATCTTTTTCTTGTTTATTTTCTTTTAATAAAAGTAATATATGAATTTAAACTAATAACAAAGATTTATTAAGCCTCATTTTATGATACAAACTACAGAATTAAACAAAAATCTACATAAAATCAGCCAATAATATCCATTAAATTATTTATATGTAAAAAAGTATTTAAATCCATATATGATAACATTAAATGTTTCTATATATAAATAATGGAGGATACGCACTTCTTACTTATCGAATCATTCACAAAAAATAATTTAGAAAATTTATAATTTTTGTCGTTTTCTGTATGATTATATAGTTCCTATTATAAATTAAAGATACGATTTCGCTGGGGAGAAATGAAAGCGTTTAATAATAGTTTATCTTTTCTTAATTCTACTTCAAGGGATTGAAGATATTTATAAACTAACTACAGAAAAAAATTGCTCTCATTGTATCCTTATTAATGACTTAAAGGAGTGTCACTATCTCTTCAAGTTACGCTGATGTATCAACTCCTTTTGAAGCTAAGCAGACTACGATATCTACTATAATCCTTCCCTTACAAAGAAAGGGAGGAGGATGTAATAGTCTTTCTATAATTACTACAACTTATATGAGAGAGGTTAAAAAAATGAATCATTTACAGCGTAGGATGGGAACTTTTTCTTTAACAATGGTTGGACTAGGTTCAATCATTGGTTCAGGTTGGTTATTCGGGGCATGGAGAGCAGCTCAAATTGCTGGACCTGCTGCTATTATTTCCTGGATTATCGGTATGATTGTTATTTTATTTATTGGACTTTCTTACAGCGAGCTTGGATCTATGTTTCCGGAAGCAGGAGGTATGGTTAAATATACACAATATTCTCACGGATCGTTTCTTGGATTTATTGCTGCTTGGGCAAACTGGATTGCTATTGTATCTGTTATCCCAGTTGAAGCTGTTGCCTCTGTACAATACATGAGTTCTTGGCCCTGGGAATGGGCAAAGTGGACAAGTAGTTTAGTGAAAAATGGCACGCTTACTTTACCTGGATTAGGCATTGCTTCTGTTTTATTACTTATTTATTTCTTACTAAATTATTGGACAGTAAGTCTCTTTTCCAAAGCAAATTCACTCATCACAATCTTTAAGATAGTGATTCCTGGCTTAACAATTGGATCACTTTTATTTGCCGGTTTTCATAGTGGAAATTTTACGTCTGGAGAAGGCATCGCGCCAAATGGTTGGGCAAGCGTACTAACGGCGGTAGCAACGTCCGGTATTGTATTTGCATTTAATGGTTTTCAAAGCCCTATTAATATGGCTGGAGAAGCAAAGAATCCTGGGCGTTCTATTCCATTAGCTGTAGTAGGATCGATTCTAATTGCTACCGTTATTTATATCTTATTACAGGTTGCGTTTATTGGAGCAGTTGACCCTTCTATGGTTGTTCATGGATGGAGTCACCTTAATTTCAACTCTCCATTTGCTGATTTGGCTATTGCTTTAAGTATTAACTGGCTTGTTATTGTATTGTACGCTGATGCATTTGTTTCTCCTTCTGGAACGGGAATAACCTATACTGCTACCACATCTCGTATGATATACGGTATGGAAAAGAATAAATATTTACCTGGTGTTTTAGGGAAATTGCACCCTATTTATGGTGTGCCACGTCAAGCAATGTTTTTCAATTTAGCCGTATCATTCATTTTCTTATTTCTATTCAGAGGTTGGGGTGTATTAGCTGAAATTATTTCAGTTGCGACATTAATCTCTTATATTACCGGGCCTGTTACAGCCATGACGTTAAGAAGAACGGGGAAAGAGTTGTACAGACCATTACATCTAAAGGGATTAAGTATTATTGCGCCATTAGGTTTTATATTTGCGTCATTAACTCTGTACTGGGCGAGGTGGCCACTCACAGGACAGGTGTTATTCATTATTATGATGGGTCTTCCTATTTACTTTTATTATCAAGCAAAGTTGAAATGGAAGGGGTTCCAGAAGAACTTCCTAGCTGGACTTTGGATGGTTACTTACTTATTATGTATGATGGTTATTTCATATTTAGGAAGTGAAAAGTTTGGTGGAATAAATGTTATTCGATACGGTTGGGACATGCTTATCATTACATGTTTGTCTCTTGTTTTTTATGTTTGGGCTGTAAAGAGTGGATTTAAAACAGAATACCTCAAGGAAGCCACCAAAGTAAATGAAGAAATGAGATTAAGGGAGAGAACAATAAAATCTCAATTAGATAAAGAAAAAGCTGTATAAAAATTGGTTTCTAATACAAGTATTTTATAAGTATATGGAGATAGTTGTTATGTTGAAAAATAAGGTAGGAAAGTTAAAAACCTTTACGGTAGACTATTCTATATTAAAAAATAATAAAATAATTAATAATTCCATAGTCATGCAATCCATTAATGATCCAGATAAAATTGTAAGGTTAGCTAAATTGGATATATCTACAAAAGAAAGAGTGTTCATTCAAAATGTAAAGATTTTAAGATTTAAGTCCATCCCATCTCATGAACATAATTTAGAATAGAAGAAACTCTTCCAAAAGGGAATTTGCTTACAACAGCAAAAGCTTCTTTTGACGATGTTATTGAGATATTTTACTTGTCTTATTAGATGCCTAGGGCATCTTTTTTCTCTTTTCTCATATGTTCGAGGGCTATAGGAAGAGTCGAATTCCTATCTATCGTAATGCCACGAGAAGTCAAAACATGAAAAGGCCGAAAAGTTTTCTAAAAAACACTGTACATTCTTTCGGTCTCTTGTTTCATTTATATAACAATAGTGAAAGTTGTTATTTTATGGAGGTTTTATATGTCGGATAAAGTGCCATTTTCATTTATAGTAGTTATTGGTTTAATGTTATTTGCTCTATTCTTCGGGGCAGGAAATTTAATTTTCCCACCAATGCTTGGTCAATCAGCAGGAATAAATATTTGGTCAGCTAATGCCGGATTTTTAGTAACCGGAGTTGGTTTACCGTTACTTGGTGTGTTAGCATTTGGTTTTTCGGGGAAAGATGATGTACAGTCACTAGCGAGTCGCGTACACCCTGTGTTTGCTCTTGTGTTTACAACCGTACTTTATTTAGCGATTGGTCCTTTATTTTCCATACCAAGAGCAGGAACCGTTTCTTTTGAGATAGGCGTCAAACCTTTTTTGACGGAAGATCTAGACCACATACCTTTATTTATTTTCACCATCATCTTTTTTAGCATCACATGCTTTTTCTCACTAAATCCTGTTAAAACTATCAATATTATCGGAAAATTCCTAACGCCTATTAAGTTAACATTTATTGGAATGCTTGTAGTGATGGCTTTTATTCATCCGATTGGGGATTTCCAGGCACCTACGAAGAACTATAAAATTCACTCATTTTTCAAGGGATTTCAGGAAGGTTATTTAACAATGGATGCTCTTGCAGCTTTTGTTTTTGGAATTATTATTATTAATGCTATTAAAGAAAAAGGCGCAAAAACAAAAAAACACATTATGACTATTTGTGCAAAAGCAACAGGAATTGCTGCGATTATCCTAATAACCATTTATACGGCTCTTTCTTACATGGGTGCTTCAAGTGTAGAAAAACTTGGACACTTAGATAACGGAGGTACTGTTTTGGTAAAAGTCTCGAATTATTATTTTGGAGCTTACGGTGGAATATTATTAGGATTAATGATTACTGTAGCTTGTTTAACAACTAGTGTAGGACTTGTTGCTTCTTGTTCTTCATTCTTTCATAAACTATTTCCAAAGGTACCTTATAAAATACTTGCTATTAGTCTATGTGGTTTTAGTGCAATCGTTGCTAACATTGGGTTAACGCAGTTAATTGCTATTTCTATACCTCTATTGACAGCTATTTATCCATTAGCTATTGTATTGATATTCTTAACTTTTTTTCATCCTTTATTTAAAGGAAAAACTGAAGTTTATCAAGGGAGCTTACTTTTGACATTTATTATTAGTCTATTTGATGGATTAAATACGGGTGGTATTCACATTTCATCTATTAATAGTTTCTTTATTAGAGTTCTCCCTATGTACAAATTAGGACTAGGGTGGATTATTCCAGCTATTATTGGGGGATTAATAGGTTTTAGCATAGTACAAGTAAAAATCCTTCTTAATTACAGGTCATCTAGACTGAATAAATAATAAATATTCTGATGTAAAGGTTATATCCATTTGAAAATAGGAGAAAATCATCAAAAGGAAGCTTTGTTCTTATTGAGCAAAGCTCCCTTTTTGACGAGTTTCTTCTGTCTTGAACGGGGTTCATTTTGTCTTAGAGCAAATCTCAGCATCTAGTTTATTAGATAACTTTTTAAATCATCAAATGAGTGCTTATGTTTGAACATTTTATAAAGACTGTGATATGTTCTACATATACATACTATATATGCAGTAAGAAATGAGGTATTTACATATGAAAAAAGCTGAATTAATCGATGCAGTTGCAACAAAATCAGAACTAACGAAACAAGATACTAAAAAAGCTGTAGATGCATTGTTTGAAAAGATTTCTAATACACTTGCTAATGAAGAAAAAATTCAATTGATTGGATTCGGCACATTTGAAGTACGTGAACGTGCAGCTCGTACCGGGCGTAATCCCCAAACTGGTGAAGAAATGACGATTCCAGCTTCAAAAGTTCCTGCGTTCAAACCCGGAAAAGAATTAAAAGAAGCTCTTAAATAAGTATAGGATGAATACTTTTCAGAAAGCCTCAAGGTTATTCCTTGGAGCTTTCTTTCATTTTTGACATCAAAATAAGCAAAGTTAAACTTGAAAGCTTACTTCGTTGATCCTGACGCTCCATAATCTTTAATCATTAATTTCACATCGTAGTTAATCGGAACTCCACTAAATGTTTGATCCCAATTCTCTTTAACCCTCATCCATACTCTAGGATGCCTAATTCTCAATCGATTTCCGAAACCCGCAACATCGACTTGATATTCTTTTTGCATTTTTTCTAGTACGTTTCTTACCAGATGCTTTACTTTTTTTTCTGAAGTTTTTTGTGCGTTCTGCAAAAATTGATTGTTAAAAGTGCCCCCTGAGGTCATCCAACTTTCAGATAGCCTTCCCACTGATTCAATGTGTACATCAAAAGAGATATTATTTCCTTTCACATGGGGTTGAATGTGACTTTTCATAGACTCTATTTCATATACGATCAGCTGACCGGTATTTTTATCAAAGTCTTTTACTAGGCCACCTTTTCCTTTACCTATGATCCAAGTCAGACCATCCAGTTCTTCCTCATTCAAAAAACCAATCATTTTGTTTGTTTTTCCTTTAATTATACCTGCACCCGCAAATTTGATTTCTCCATTTGCTGATACTACATTTTGCAACAGAAAACTAGACCGTGATTGGATCTTGCTCTCTAGTTTAATAAGCGGCATAGGAGGTAAAATTCTCGTTGTTCGATAGGCATTTTCCACCATTGCAGACAAACGAAATGCTGGGATCACTCCTGCTGTTTTTGATTCGAGTGTGTCGCTTGCTCTCCCTTTACTAATAAACATCAGACAACTTGGTCTAAAATCATTGTCACGAAGACTTTGATCCACTAATTGTTCCAAACTATACGATCGTGCAAGGGCCTCACCGATAACCATCACTTTCATATGGGGACTAGTTAAAGGAGTATCACTTCTTAAAGATAATTCACGAAGCATTTGAAAAGCAGAATCTCCTGTTTCAGACACATTCACATAAGATTTCTGTTGAGGACCTCCTTGTTTAGTGGTTGAACTTGCCACTTGTGGGGTGATAAGTTGATAGGTTGACGTAATTAGGTTCTTTCTCGCATATCCCCCTCCTTGTTCATCAAATTCTTTTTCAATCATGGACTCCTTCCCCTTATCAAGCGCCACACCTACCCCTAAACTTCTTTCTTCAATTTCATGACTACTCCAGCAGCCCGCCAGAGGAACGAGCAAAAAAACAGAAAGTAAAACCAATAAGAACTGTACGTGATTAGAGGTTTGTTTCATACTTTCTCCCCTTTACTTTTGAAATGATGAGAAGAAGCAACGGCAAAAAGCCAAATAAAACCAAGGCAGCGTTGCCAACCATATCCCCTACTTTAAATACATCATTGATGTTTTTGGGGATCATGGAAATAAGATAAATAACGGGAAGCACGCCATACATAAATGGATGAATGTTCTTTTGGAAAAGTTGAGATAGTCCTAATGAAGCAGCGTAATGGTTAACAGTAAAAGAAGTAAACATTTGCATAATCCATACCACCAGCAGCAAGGAATCAAAGCGTTCAAATATTAACCCAGTTAATTCATAACTTCTTATTAAATCAAGCG
>Ga0102593_1001859_pt1 | contig 18451 bp, 14 predicted proteins | sample AraplaCol_mMS_r2_2_FD_76862 | JGI IMG/M metagenome (GOLD analysis project Ga0102593, IMG submission 76862) | Arabidopsis root microbial communities from North Carolina, USA - plate scrape MF_Col_mMS_r2 (SPADES assembly) (version 2) | ecosystem: Host-associated > Plants > Roots > Endosphere...
TATACCCAGAAAAAGTACTGCAGTTTGGAGAAGGCGTATTTCTAAGAGGGTTTGCTGATTGGCAAATTCATCAAATGAACAAACGCACTGCATTTAAAGGCAGTATAGTAGCTGTCAATCCGAGAATCACAGGAAATGCAGGTAAATTGAATAAGCAAGACGGTTTGTTTACGGTTTCTCTTCAAGGAATTCAAGACGGCAAAGCAGTCAAAGAACATGAAGTAATTGAATCTATTAGCCGCGGTCTAAATCCATATGAAGATTATGAGGCGTATATGCAATTAGCAGAGAAAGAAGAGCTAAGATTTCTTATTTCTAATACAACAGAGGCAGGCATCGCATTTTTAGAAGAAGACCGCTTGGAACATGCACCGCAAACGAGTTTTCCTGGTAAAGTCACGGCATTTCTATATAAGCGGTTTAAAGCTTTTCAAGGAGATCCAACAAAGGGACTTATTATCCTTCCCTGTGAATTAGTGGAGCGAAACGGGGATTTGTTAAAGAAAATGGTATTGCGCTATGCCGACAAATGGAATTTAGAGAAAAAGTTTACGGAATGGATACACGAAGCAAATGCTTTTTGCTGCACGCTTGTTGACCGAATTGTGCCAGGTTATCCAAACGATAAAAATATGCTAAATGAACTGAGTTATGAAGATGAGTTTTTTGTTATCACAGAGCCATTTTACTTATGGGTTATTGAGGGACCTGAGTGGGTAAAAGAAGAGTTTCCCGCGGAAGAAGCTGGTTTACATGTGAAATTTGTGAACGACATTGCACCATATGCGCTGCAGAAAGTTAGAATTTTAAACGGTATTCATACTGCTATGATGCCTGTTGCGTATTTAGCGGAACTAAATACGGTCAGAGAAGCAGTTGAAGATGAAGTAATTGGAACGTTTATTCGAAAATGTCTGTATGAAGAAATTATTCCTTGCTTACCAGTTTCCGAAGAAGAGTCTTTGTCATTTGCTAAATCTGCATTAGAACGCTTTCAAAATCCGTTTATCCACCACGAATTAATGAGCATCTCTTTGAACAGCATGACAAAGTTTAAAACGCGAAATATCCCAACCCTTAAAGAATACGTTGAAAAGCAAGGAGCGCTGCCTGCTTTGCTTACATTCTCTCTCAGTGCCCTCATTTCTTTTTATAAAGGAAAAAGAGGAGGAGAAAAAATTGAACTATCAGATGACCCTGCAGTTCTAGAAATGTATGAATCTCTTTGGAATACGTATGACAGTACTGAAAAAAATATCTCTTATATTGTAAGAGAAGTGCTGGGTTGTAAACAGCATTGGGGAGAGGATTTAAATACAATTCCTAGCTTAACAAAAGCCGTAACAAATGGAGTCTTAGCCATTGAAACTCTCGGAATGAAACAGGCAATAAAAGAAATTCTCTATGTAACCGCAACTAAACAGTAAGAGGTGAAGCATATGAAAGAAGTAATTCGTATTCATCAGGAAGATAATGTAGCAGTAGCTTTACGAGATTTTTTAGCACAAGAGAACCTTATGGTTAACGGAAAAGAAATTTCTCTAAAAGAAGAAGTGAAACGGGGCCATAAAATAGCTCTTACGCCTATTTCAGCGGGCGGCAACATTATAAAATATGGTTTTCCAATCGGGCATGCGACTCACTCTATTTCACCTGGTGAATGGGTGCATACGCATAACACAAAAACAAATTTAAATAATATTAACGAATATGAATTTCATCAAAAGTTAGCAGCTCCTAAAGAAAAAAAACAATCACTAATGTTTAAAGGATATCGCCGCAAAAACGGAGATGTTGGAATTAGAAATGAGCTTTGGATTGTTCCAACGGTAGGGTGCGTCAATGGTATAGCCGAACAAATGATTAAACAGTTTCAAAGAGAAATAGGGGATATCTCGCCTTTTGAACATGTAACCGTTTTAAAACACAATTACGGATGTTCTCAGCTCGGTGATGATCACCTTAATACAAGAACCATGCTTACGAGAATGGTACAGCATCCAAATGCAGGTGGCGTACTAGTATTAGGGCTTGGATGTGAGAATAATAGCTTAACAGAATTTAAACAAGCGCTAGGTACAATTGATGAAAGCAGAGTGAAGTTTTTACAATCTCAAGATGTCGAGGATGAAGTTGAGGCAGGAGTCGCTTTGCTAAAAGAAATTTATGATGCTGCTAAAGATGATAAAAGAGAAGACGTTGATATTTCAAGGCTGAAAGTAGGCCTTAAATGCGGTGGGTCAGATGGATTATCTGGTATTACAGCAAATCCGCTGCTCGGCAAATTCTCCGATTGGCTCATTGCTCAAGGAGGTACAACAGTTTTAACAGAAGTACCTGAAATGTTTGGAGCAGAGACCCTGCTGATGGAAAGAGCCGTTGATGAACAAACATTTGATAAAATTGTTGATCTTGTTAATGATTTTAAAACGTACTTTCTCAATCATAAACAGCCGGTGTATGAAAATCCTTCTCCCGGTAATAAAGCAGGCGGCATTACAACGTTAGAAGATAAATCACTTGGCTGCACTCAAAAAGCAGGAACAGCCCCAGTTGTAGATGTGTTAAAGTACGGAGAATGCTTACAAATTAACGGTTTAAATCTATTAAGTGCTCCTGGAAATGATTTAGTTGCCTCAACTGCTTTAGCGGCTTCAGGGTGTCATATTGTACTGTTTACAACGGGACGAGGAACGCCGTTTGGAACGTTTGTGCCCACTATAAAAATTTCTACAAACACCGCTCTTTATAACAAAAAGCCGCACTGGATTGATTTTAATGGAGGAGTACTGGTTGAAGGCGAAACGGAAGAAACTACGTTAGAAAACTTTATTGAGTACATGATCAGCGTTTCTAGCGGAGAGCTTGTAAATAATGAAAAAAATGATTTTAGAGAAATAGCCATTTTTAAAACAGGCGTTACTTTATAAATAAGTCGGTTACTAGATTGTTAAACGAAAGGAGAAAAGCTAGTGAAAAAATATGTGCTTTCTTTGTTTGTGATGACTCTTATGCTTGTTTTACCGTTTTCTGCCCAAGGGGAAGCTCTTTCAGCAAGTGAAAAAATAACAGCAGTTAAAGAACAAATTCAGCCTCCTTCATTTCCAAACCGTACGTTTAATATTAAGCGGTACGGAGCAGCAGGAGATGGAAAGTCTGATTCAACGGCTGCTTTTAAAAAAGCAATCGAAGCGGCTAACAAAGCAGGAGGAGGGCGTGTTGTTGTTCCACCAGGAACTTATGTTACCGGTGCGATTTATTTAAAAAGCAATGTAAATCTTCATGTAATGAAAAAAGCTACGATTAAGTTTAGTCAAAATCCTGACAAATACTTACCTGCTGTCTTAACAAGATGGGAAGGCGTGGAGCTATATAATTATTCACCGCTTATCTATGCTTATAACGAAAAAAATATTGCGATTACAGGAGAAGGTACGTTAGATGGACAGGGTGATAACGAACATTGGTGGCCCTGGAAAGGAAAAAAGGAGTTTGGATGGAAAGAAGGCGAGCCGAATCAACAGCAAGATCGCGATTTGCTGTTTAAAATGGCAGAAGAGAAAGTTCCTGTTAAAGAGCGCGTATTTGGTAAAGGGCACTATTTGAGACCTAGTTTTATTCAGCCTTATCACAGCAAAAATATCATGATAAAAGGCGTAACTATTTTAAATTCGCCAATGTGGCAAATCAATCCCGTCTTAAGCGAGAACATTTTAATTGATGATGTAAAAATTATAGGTCATGGTCCTAATAATGATGGAGTAGACCCTGAATCGAGTAAAAATGTGCTTATTAAAGATTCTTATTTTGACAATGGAGATGATTGTATTGCGATTAAGTCGGGGCGTAATGCAGATGGAAGAAGAATCAACGTACCAAGTGAAAATATTATTATTGAAGGAAACGAAATGAAAGATGGCCACGGGGGCGTTGTGATCGGCAGCGAAATATCAGGAAGCGTTCGGAACGTATTTGCTCAGCACAATGTTATGGACAGTCCCAATCTAGACCGGGCGCTGCGCATTAAAACAAATTCCGTTCGCGGCGGAACGATTGAAGATATCGACTTTAGCAACAATACGGTCAAAAGCGTTGGCAGTGAAGTGATTCAAATAGACATGTACTATGAAGAAGGAGACACAGGGAATTTTACGCCCGTCGTTCGTAATATCAACATAGAAAATTTGCAAAGTAATGGAGGGAAATACGGTTTATGGGTTCGAGCCTATGAACGTTCTCCCGTTACAAACCTAACAATTCGCAATTCTAATTTCCAGCATGTTGCAACACCATTGTTAATGGAAAATGTAGAGAATCCTGTGTTTGAAGAGTTTTGTATAAATGGAAGCTGCATGAATACAAACCGTTAGAAGGTATGTTCTATGTTCACAATCAGCTGCAAGGCAGAGGTGGGACAACAGTATTTTAGCACAAGAAGTAGCCGCACAATTAATCGAGATTATTGATTAATTGTGCGGTATTTTTTGTTGTGAGGGTGAACGTAGGTTTAATATATTAATAATGGTAAAAACCTGCTCTTTAATTTTTGCTATTTTATAGATAAGTCAAATGACTTCTGCTAATTGATAGATAACATGTGTAAATGAAATGACTTTTGACGATGGTTTTCTTAGCAATTTATTACCTAAATGTGGATATGGGAAGTGTGAGGGGAGGTGTATAAAAGAATTATAAAAACATTTGTCTTTGTAAGCGTTTTATTCTTTCTTTTAATAAAGAGCAAAAAAAGGATGTTTTTCTCTAAATTTTTACCATTGAATATTTTGAATAAAGTTCATAAAATAAACTTGTAAGCGTTTTAAAAGATTAGGATGTATGTATCTTGAAAGTTGAATAGAGATTTATTTATGAAGAAAATAAATGTGATTTTTTTGCTTTTGATTACCGTTTCCGAGTAGACCTTAACAGTTAGCAGCAAATCGTTCATTTAATGAAATAAAGAAATAGATAGGAGTAGAGAAAAATGTACATCGGCGTCGATTATTACCCTGAACATTGGCCAGAGAATATGATAGAAGAAGATATCCAAGGCATTAAAGAGCTAGGATCAAACATGGTGAGAATAGGAGAGTTCGCTTGGCACCTTATGGAGCCTAAAGAAGGGCACTATGACTTTTCCTTTTTTGATAGCGTTATCAATAAGCTTAAAAAACAGAATATTGATGTTATGTTTGGTACGCCTACTGCCACTTTTCCGGCTTGGCTTGCGAAGCAGCATCCTTCTATTTTATCAAAAGATGAAAACGGGGCGGTCAGAGCCTTTGGAGGAAGACGTCAATATTGTTTTAATTCGCCTCTTTACCGGAAGTATAGCGCCCAGATTACAGAACAACTCGTAAAGCACTACTGCTCAGAAGAAGCAATCGTAGCATGGCAAGTTGACAATGAATTTGGCCATGAAGGCAGTGACATGTGTTACTGCGAACAATGTCATAAAGAGTTTCAGCAGTTTTTGGAAAGAAAATATAAAGATATTAATGAGCTAAATGAAAAGTATGGCACTATTTTCTGGGGACAAACATATAACGAGTTTACTGAAGTGCCTATGCCTGTAAAAACAATTACGACACACAGCCCTTCGCTAAAGCTTGACTGGGCGCGCTTTCGCTCTTTTTCATTAAACAGATACGCTCACGAACAAACGGCGATTGTGAAGAAATATAAAGGTGATCACCAGCTGTTGACAACGAACGTATCAGGAGGCTTCTTTGATAAATGGTTTGATCATGAAGAAAATCTAGAAGCAATGGACTTTGTATCCTATGACAATTATCCGGTATGGGGCGGTCAAACAGAGCCAATTACTCCGGCTCATATTGCACTAGGGCATGATTTTAATAGAGGCTTGCTACATAAAAACTTCTGGATTGTAGAGGAATTAATGGGCGCTCAAGGTCATGATGTCATCGGTTATCTTCCGCGACCTAACCAGGCAAAGATGTGGTCTTATCAGGCTTTTGCTCATGGATGTACGAATATGCTGTATTTCCGTTGGCGCGGAATGACAAGAGGAGCCGAGCAGTACTGCTATGGAGTTGTAGGTCATGATAATCATTATGGAAGACGCTACAAAGAAGTTCAGTCGTTATTTAGTGAAATCGTTCATTACGAACATGTACTTGAGTCTGATATTAAATCCGATGTTGCCGTTTTATATGACTATGAAAATATATGGTCATGGCGCTTTCAGCAGCAAAGTGAAGGATTTGACTTTACGCAAGAGCTTCTTAGAGGATATACACCGTTTTATAAGTTGAATACACCTATTGATGTTATTCCTGCTTCGAGAGATTTTTCAAGCTATAAAGTACTGGTTGTTCCGGCTTTGCAAATCATTGATGAAGAACTAGGTAAGATATTTACTGAATTTACTGAAAACGGCGGCGTGATTATTTTTACTTTTAGAACCGGCATTAAAGACAAACAAAATAACATTCATTTTAAACAGACGCTCCCGGGATATGTAAAAGAAATAACAGGAATTGAAATTCATGAAGTGGAAGCACTGTCTTCTACTCAAAAAGCAGCTATTAAAGGAAAAGGACCGTATGAAGGAGAAGAATCAAGTGCGTCCGTGTGGAGAGATATTATCACGCCTGTAACAGCTGAAGTGCTGTATGAGTATGATGATCCATTTTATAATCAAGCAGCTGTAACAAAAAATCAGTTTGGTCGCGGAACGGTTTATTATGTAGGCTGTGGAATTGAGGAGCAAACGTTTGAAAAAATTGCGCTTGATATTGTGAAACAGCAGCATATTGAGCATAGAGAAAGTGAAGATGGAATTGAAGTATATCCTCGCAAGCTTGGAGAGAAAAGTTATTACTTCCTTATGAACCATACGTCAGAAGTAAAAGTATTTAAAGATATTGTTCTGCAGCCTTACGAAAGTCGAGTTGTGGAAAATATACAGCCGTAATAGAAGACTAGAATCTCATAAAGCAATGAGATTCTAGTCACCAATGATATGAAAGCGTTTTATAGGAGAAGGGAGTTAAGTTATATGAGCATGGGGGTACAGTCAAAAGTTTCTCTAAAAACCGTATTATCATACGGAATGGGGAGTTTTGGAAACAATATTATTTATGCATTAACAAGTACATATTTAATGATTTTTTATACGGATAGCGTAGGATTAAATGCCGCAGCTGTAGGAACTTTATTTCTTATTGCTAGGATATGGGATGGAATTGCAGACATTATTATTGGAATGATTGTTGATAATACAGAAACGAGATTTGGTAAGTTTAGGCCTTACCTGTTAATAGGCGGATTTTTTGCAGCCGTTGCTACAGTCGCGTGTTTTATTAGTCCTGATCTTTCTCATACAGGAAAATTAATTTATGCTTATATCACTTATATCGCGTGGGGAACAAGTTTTGCTATCATGGATATTCCCTATTGGTCGCTTTCAGCAACGATTACACAAGATGTAAAAGAACGAAATAAAGTAGTGGCTTTTCCTAGAACCATTGCAGCAGTAGGGTCTTTATTTGCTAGTTTATTAACTCTTCCACTAGCTCATTATTTTGGAAACTGGTTTATGCTTAGTCTTATTTATGCTTGTATTTTAATGATTACAATGATCATTACATTTTCAGGAGTAAAAGAAAACTATACCGTAAAAAGACAGGAAAAGCAGACGCCAAAAGCAGTTTGGAACTTATTTATTCAAAATAAACCGCTGCGCTACCTGATTTTCTCGATGCTCTTAGTCGAAACGATTTTAACAATTCGAACTACTTTTTCTATTTACTATTTTAAATACAATCTAAATGCAGAGAACATCGCGTCTCTTTATTTAACCTTATTTTTTACAGCACAAATTGTAGGGGCGATTGCGTCTCCTTTTATTTCAAATAAATTTGGAAAGAAACGTGCAGCAATAGGGGGGATTGCGCTAAATGCTGTAGCCACTCTTACAATGTTTGCAACGGGTTTCCACGTTATGCCAGTGATGATTTTAAGCTTTTTAGCTTCTTTTGGCGGTGGAGTTAGTAACATTGCTCAAACATCTATGCTCGCTGACTGTGTAGAATACGGCGAATGGAAAACGGGGAACCGAGCAGAAGGAATGGTGTTTTCTACGAATATTTTCAAAACAAAGGTCGCTTCAGCAGTGGGTGGAGCAGTAGGGGGGTATATCCTTTCAGCAGTAGGGTACGTGCCAAATCAAATTCAGTCACATAGCACACTCATTTGGATTGCTTTAATCTTTACGATTATTCCGGGTATTCTCTGTTTGTTATCACTTGTCCCACTCGTAAAATATGAGTTGACGGAAAAGAGATATCTAGAAATTTTACAAGATATGAAAAAACGCTCAAGCCGCATAAAAGAAAAACCGGCTATGAAGGTGTCTAGCTAATTAAAATTAGCATCAGCATTGTACACAAAAACAACAAGAAAAAAAGACTGCATTTTCTCAGCTCCTCTTGCTATGATGTCAGGTAGACAGATATCAATGTAAAGAGGAGTTTTGTTTATGTTTATTAATTTTTCAAAAGAAGACAAAGATAAAATGCTGAATGAAATTCAAACGTTTTTTTATAACGAACGAGATGAAGAAATAAGTGAATTTGCAGCGGAAAATGTATTAGAGTTTATTAAAGAACATATCGGTCCTCACTTTTATAACCAAGCAATTAAAGATGCGGAAGATATTATGAACCAAGTCATGCTTTCTGCAGAAGAAAATTTACATGCATTAAAAAAACCAATCGAAAAGTAGTTCAAAAAAGAAAATATGAAATAGGAAAAAAGCGTTTTATGTACAAAAACATAAAGCGCTTTTGTTTGTCTGTGAAACAAATTATTTGTTCGCATAAGTGATATATGATACATTCGTTTTAAGGTAATATTAACGTTAACGTAAAGGTTATATTTAAAGTGTTTTGATTTAACTCCATGAGGGCATAACTTCAGCAAGCAGGGACATAATGAGGTAATTATATTAGGAAAGAAGGGACTATACGTGAGCAACATTACGAAAGATCAGCTAACAAAATCTATTGTGAAAGCAAATGAAAATCGTTTAACGGATAATAGTGATTTTGATATCTATCAAGAGCTTGAAAATGTGCTTCAAGGAGTAGGTTTATCAGCAAAAGACAGTGGAGGAAACATTACGTTTTACGGAGAAGATCCGGTTGTTCCTAGTACGCTGCGCCTTGCCTCAGCAGCAGCTATTGCACTAGTTGCTAAATCAGTAGCTGTCTCAAAAATTTGGAGAATACGCGGAGGAAAAGGTCAAGATATTCATATGGATTTACGAAAAGCTATCCGAAGATTATCACCTTTTTACGATAAAAAATGGGAAAAGCTTAATGGGTACGCACCAAGTAAAGCAAATGATCCATATAACCCATTAGGCTTTCGCTTTTATCAAACAAAAGATGACAAATGGGTGATGCCGCTGAATCCATATCCACGCTCCAAGCATGAAACGCTAAAGCTGTTAAATTGTATAGAAGACCCTGATGCAGTGGCAAAAGCAATTCGCGGATGGAATGCAGAAGAATTAGAAAAAGCTGCAGCGGAGCGAGGAGTTATCATGCCTGTTGTGCGGACAATTGAAGAGTTTATGAATGAGTCCGTGTATGAAGAAGTAGCGCAACTTCCTTTAATTGAAATTGAAAAGATTGGAGAAAGTGAGCCGATTCCTTTTTCAAAAGATCCTAAAACGCCGCTAGATGGTATTCGAGCATTAGGGCTTGGTCATGTTATTGCGGGAGCAGGATTTGGTAGAGCTCTTGCCTTACACGGTGCGGACGTCTTAAATATTTGGAAGCCAACGGATTGGGAGCATGATACGATTTACGCTACGTCTAATGTCGGTATGCGCTCTTCAACGCTGGATATCGGTGAAAAAGAAGGAAAAGAAAAAATGGTTGAACTTCTAAAAGAAGCCGATATCTTTTTTGCGAACCGTCGATACGGATTTCTAGAGAGATACGGTCTAACAGCTGAAGAGTGTGCAGAACTAAAACCAGGAATCATCCACTGCACCGTTAACCTGCATGGAACGCAAGGAGAGTGGGCAAAAAGAAATGGATTTGATCAGACAGCGGGAAGTGTAACGGGAGTCATGGCGTTAGAAGGATCGCCAGAAAATCCTAAGCTGCCTCCTATTGTAGTTGTCAATGATTATGCGGTTTCTTGGTTGCTTGAAGTCGGTGCTTTAATGGCACTGGAAAGAAGAGCAAAAGAAGGAGGCAGCTACCGCGTGCGTGTATCATTGGATCGCGTATCTTTATGGATTTTATCAATGGGCATCTATGACAAAGCGTACGCTCATCAAACAGCTGGTTCGTCAGAGAAGCACGAGTACATTGCACCGGATCTCTTTACAGCCCAAACACCTTTAGGATTGTACCAAGGGCTTACAGAACAAATCGAAATGTCGGAAACTCCAGGGAAATATAAGACGGTTCTGGTTCCTCGAGGTTCTTCATGTCCAGAGTGGTTGTGATATCAAGAGGCTGAGACAAAAGTATTTTAGTTGAAGGAAAATCCGAACGATGAATCGAGATTCTTGATAAAGGATCCAACTCGTTCGGATTTTTTCATGGCGATGGTGAACGTGGATTTTGTATATTCTGCTGCTTCTAGCTGTTGATTGGAGGGCAAGGCGAAGACTCCTGCGGGAAAAGCGAAACAGGTGAGACCCCGAAGGAGTGTAAGCGATGAGGAGGCTCACCAGCCGCCCACGGAAAGCGAAGCCTTGCACGGAAATCAATTTAATCCAATTCGTTCGCCTTTGGACTAAATTGATTTTGGTATGTTCCAACCTCATTTTGAGGGACAAATTTAAAATGAAAAATAAGAAAAAATATTTGAATAATTATATGATTTCTTATATAATAGCGAAAAGGATGAGGAGTTGACTTGTAATGGAAAACTATACGTCCCGCAAAATGACACAAGAAGAAGTAAAAGTATCAGACGCGACAGCAGCTCAACTAGTGCTAAACAAATCTCTTCGTGACTTTAAAAAAGCACAGCTTTTACTGCAAATTGATCAGTCTTTAGAAAAAAGAGATAAAGAAACTTTTTTACGTTTAACTGAAGAGTTAAAAGAAGTTTGTTAAATAACCTACTAACATAAACGATCAGCCTTTGCTTCTAGTGAGCAAAGGCTTTTTATATGGAAAAAAACGGATAAATGTTTTGTTTTTTCTGAAAGCGGTAAAAGTATAGTATGGATGATAAAGCAAAAATCAAGAAGTCTCTTACTTTATTATTTTTTGCTTTATCATCTACAGCATCTAGATGGCAGCGCATCACGAAAGAACAAAAAGAGAGAGGGTTCTTTATATGTATAACAAAATCTTAGTCGCCTTTGACGGTTCGGCACCTTCTATTCGTGCTCTTCAACATGCAAGTAAACTAGCTAAAAGCGTAAATGCTAATAAGCTGACAATTGTACATATTAAGGAAAGAATTCACTTGCAGCAGCCTGTTTTTAGCGTTGACTTAGACGCACTGATAGAAGAAGAAAATCGCGATATTTTATCTGAAGCTCACAATCATTTAACTCAATCAGGTATTCCATATAAGGCATACGGTTTAGAAGGCACCGCTTCAAAGAAAATTATCGAATACGCACATGACAATCAACAAGACGTCATTGTAATAGGAAGTCAAGGAAAGGGCTTTGTTAAAGAGACATTTTTAGGAAGTGTAAGTCACGAAGTTGCTCAATCCGCAGAATGTCCTGTTATCATTGTTAAATAAAAAGAGGCTGAGACAAAAGTATTTTAGTTGAAGGGAAATCCGAACGACGAAGTGAGATTCTTGATGGAGAATCCAACTCGTTCGGATTTTTTTGTTGATTTTATTGATATGGTGAAGGTAGGTTTCCTGTATATAGGTGCTTCTAGCTGTGGATTGGAGGGCAAGAGGAAGACTCCTGCGGAAAAAGAGGCATAGGTGAGACCCCGCAGAAAGCGAAGTCTTGCATGGAAATCAACCGCGGTGGAACAAGCGATACCTACTAGCTTCTTTATTTTATTTGTTCTGTAGGTTGGATGGATTTCGTTATGTCTCCATCTTTTTTTGCGTTTGGGTTATGTAGTGCTGCGTGCTTAGTGAGTTCGAAATTTACTGTATGATAAACGTACTTTATACGCTAAGCTGTCAGATACCTGTGGTAAACTGTCAGAGAATAATGGTTATTTAATCAGGTATGCTTTATCCTGCACAGTTTCTTCAATTATTACTTTTATAATGAAAGCAAAGGATGTGAATAAATGAATAGAATTTCTATTAAGCTTGGACTCTTATTTTTAATGTTCATTTTACTAATTGAAGCTGCGCTCTTTTTTTACTTATATAGCGGTCTTGCCAACACACGAATTTCAGAGGAATTAGAAAGTTTGCGTTTAAGAGGAAACAGTCACCGGGAAGTACTAGAGAAGCATCATGATTCGGCTACGCTTAACCATGTTGCACTGATGGAATCTGAAGCAGAAACTGATGTTGTCATAACGGATAAAACAGGAAAGATTATCAGTTCGTCTAGGCCTTTAATTCAAGGTGCAAGAAAAGCAGTAGAGAAATGGAAAGGAAAGTCTCTTACATACAAAGGTGAAATTATGCAAGGCGACTGGAAAAGCAAACCTTATATCGCCACAGCATCACCTATTGAAAAAGGCCGTCAGCAGTTTGGAACGGTTTATATGTTCAAAAACACAAATGATATTCACGAAATGATTGCGAGACTACAGCATCATTTTTACGTAGCAGGAGCTGTTTCCATTTTATTTTCGATTGTGACTATTTTTGCTCTGTCTAAATTTATAACCGCTCCTTTAATCAAGATGAAAAAAGCAACAGAGAAGCTGAGTCAAGGAGACTTGTCTGTAAAGCTGGGTGCTCATTCAAGAGATGAACTTGGACAATTAGGAATGTCCATTCAGTCGCTAGCGAATGAGCTGCAGCGGTTACGAAAAGAGAGAAATGAATTTTTAAGCAGCATTTCACATGAACTTCAAACTCCTTTGATGTATTTAAAGGGCTATGCGGACGTAGCGAGAAGGCCTTCTAATACACCGCAAGAACGTGATAAATATCTTGCCATTGTGGAAGAAGAAGCGGAAAGAATTTCACAGTTAGTCAAAGATTTGTTTCAGCTGGCGCAGCTGGATCAGCACACATTTTTTATTCAAAAACAAAAAGTAGAACTGGCTACGTATTTGCACACCATATGCGCGCATTTTCATTTAGCTTTAAAAGAAAAAGAGATGGAGCTGGACATAAGCTGCTCTCAAGGTCTTTACATTTTACTAGATCCTGAAAGATTTCAGCAAGTGATTATCAATTTACTTGATAACGCAATGAAATATTCAAAAGAAGGGACTAAAATTGATTTAATTGTAAAAAAATCAGCTGAATCATTGACAATAACTCTTAAAGATCAAGGAATAGGCATTCCAGAAAAAGATCTGCCTTACGTATTTGACAAGCTGTATCGAGTGGAAAAATCCCGCTCGAGAAAAAGCGGAGGTTACGGATTAGGCTTATCAATTGTAAAAGAGATTGTAGAAGCTCATGGAGGAGAAATAACAATCATAAGCAAGACGGGAAAAGGAACGACTGTAGAGATTGCATTAAGAGAGGATGGATAGGATGGCCACTATTTTATTAGTAGATGATGAAGCAAGGATGCTGGATTTACTAGAACTTTATCTTCTGCCAAACGGATTTACATGTATAAAATTTGAAAAAGGCACAGAAGCGCTGCGCTATCTTTATGAAGGTAACAAAGCAGATTTGATGTTATTAGATATTATGATGCCAAGCGAAGATGGGTGGGAGATTTGTCAAAAAGTAAGGAAAATGTCTGATCTACCGGTCATTATGCTCACAGCCCGCAGCCAAACGTTAGATGTAGTAAAAGGATTAAATATAGGGGCAGACGACTATATTACCAAACCGTTTAGCGAAGAAGAATTGGTTGCACGCATCAGCGCGGTTCTTAGACGTTCGTTAAAAGAAAAACATGAAATCACCTACAAAGGGTTAGTATGGAGCAAGGAAGACCACGTATTACAATATAAAAATCAGCACATTCAAGTGACGCCTAAAGAGTTTGAATTAGTGGGGTTACTTCTTCAGCATTTAAATCGTGTGTTCAGCCGGGACGACTTGCTTGTGTTAGTGTGGGGATATGAGGCGGAGATTGGAGACCGTACTATTGACTCTCATGTGCGAAATGTTCGGGATAAGCTAAGAAAAGCGGGCTTTCCTGTAGACGAATACCTGCAAACCGTATGGGGAATAGGCTATAAGTGGGTTGACGTTAGTTGAAAATGATATAAGCATAGCTGGTGAAATTGGTGAAAAGATAAAGTAAGCAGAAGCGAGCTTTTTTCTTTACATAGGGTAGGGGGGTATAGTATCATGAAGTTATGAAGGGAGGATGTTAGATGGTCGAAGCGAATCACATGAATAGTGAAGAAAAATGTTGTACGATAAATAGTGAAAGAAAAAGTCACCATTCTCCAGAAGTGAAAAAAAATCTAACAAGCCGATTAAATCGAATTGAAGGACAAATTCGAGGAATTAAAGGATTAATTGAAAAAGATACGTATTGTGACGACGTGATTACTCAAATCGCAGCTGCGCAGTCTGCTTTAAATAGTGTAAGTAAAATTTTGCTTGAAGGCCACTTGAAGCATTGCATTGTAGAACGTGTGCAAGATGGTGATGAAGAAGTAGTGGATGAATTATTAACAACCATTAAACGATTAATGAAATAAAGGAGATGCTAGAAATGGAAAACGTAACATTATCAGTAAAAGGAATGTCTTGCGGTCATTGTGTCAAAGCTGTTGAAGGCGGCGTAGGCGAACTTAATGGCGTTAAAAGCGTAGAAGTAAGCTTAGAAGATGCAAAAGTAACGGTTGCATTTGATCCAAGTCAAGTAACGGTCGAAGATATTAAAGAGGCTATTGATGACCAAGGTTATGACGTAGCATAAACAGCATCGCGTGCGAATACCTTCGCACGCTTGATTTAGGAAATTTATATACCCCTTATAGGTATGTAACAGGAGGCGAAACGTGATGAGTGACAAACAAAAAGAAGCCACCTTGCAAATTACAGGTATGACATGTGCAGCGTGTTCTAACCGAATTGAAAAAGGATTAAAAAAAATAGAAGGTGTAAAAGAAGCAAACGTGAATTTGGCTTTGGAAAGATCTACTATCGTATTTGATCCGTCTAAAACAAGTCCACAGGCCTTTGAAGAAAAAATCGAAAAGCTTGGGTACGGAGTTGTAAGTGAAAAAGCCGAATTTGCTATTACGGGCATGACGTGCGCCGCTTGTTCGACTCGTATTGAAAAAGGGTTAAACAAATTAGAAGGCGTGACAAAGGCAAGTGTTAACCTTGCTTTAGAAACGGCTTCTGTTGAATACAGCCCTTCTCAAATAGCTCCGCAAGATATAACGCAGCGAGTTGAAAAGCTTGGATACGGAGCAAAGCTAAAGTCGGAAGAAAAAGAAGAAGAGCAAAGCTACAGAGAAAAAGAACTGAGTAAACAAAAAGGAAAGTTCTGGTTTGCATTTATTTTAAGCGTACCTTTATTGTGGGCAATGGTTAGCCATTTTACGTTTACGTCGTTTATTCCTTTACCTCATATGCTAATGAATCCATGGGTTCAGCTCGCTTTAGCTACGCCTGTTCAATTCGTGGTAGGGAAGCAATTTTATGTAGGCGCATTTAAAGCTCTGCGTAACAAAAGCGCCAACATGGATGTTTTAGTAGCACTGGGCACAAGCGCAGCTTATTTCTACAGTCTATACTCTTCTCTTAAATCGCTTGGGTCATCTGCTCATACAGATCAGCTTTACTATGAAACGAGCGCTATATTGATTACGCTGATTCTTTTAGGAAAGTTATTTGAAGCAAACGCCAAAGGCCGTTCTTCAGAAGCAATTAAAAAGATGATGGGCTTACAGGCTAAAACGGCCGTTGTAGTAAGAGACGGAGCGGAAGTTGAAATTCCAGTGGAAGAAGTCCAAAAAGGCGAAGTTATTTTTATTAAGCCTGGTGAAAAAGTGCCTGTAGACGGAGAGATTATTGAAGGGCAATCGGCCTTAGATGAGTCCATGCTGACAGGTGAAAGCGTACCGGTAGATAAAAACATTGGAGATAAAGTAATTGGGGCCACACTTAATAAAAATGGTTTTCTGAAAATAAAAGCTACAAACATTGGAAAAGAGACGGCGCTTGCGCAAATTATTAAAGTAGTAGAAGAAGCGCAGGGGTCTAAAGCGCCTATTCAGCGATTAGCTGATTATATCTCAGGTATATTCGTGCCAATTGTAGTCGGAATTGCACTTCTTACTTTCTTTGTTTGGTATATTTGGATTGCGCCTGGCGAATTTGCACCGGCTTTAGAAAAGCTTATTGCCGTACTAGTGATTGCATGTCCATGCGCGTTAGGCTTAGCTACTCCAACTTCCATTATGGCGGGGTCGGGCCGCGCAGCAGAATTTGGTATTTTATTCAAAGGCGGCGAGCATTTAGAAGCAACGCATAAAATCGATACGATTCTTTTAGATAAAACGGGAACTGTTACAAATGGAACCCCCGAGTTAACCGATGTACGTATTGCACAAGGCTACGAAGAAAATGAGCTATTACAGTTAGTTGCATCGGCTGAGCGTTTGTCGGAGCACCCTCTCGCTCAAGCACTCGTAGCAGGTATAAAAAATAAAGGTATAGAGATTCAAGAACCGTTATCTTTTGAAGCTATTCCAGGGTATGGAGTAAAAGCAACTGTACAAGAGCGAGAGCTGTTAGTGGGAACAAGAAAGCTTATGAACCAGTATAAAGTGAATATTGATACAGCCTTAGAAGAAATGACAAATTTAGAACAAGAAGGAAAAACGGCCATGCTCGTTGCTCTTGACGGAAAATATGCCGGCATGCTTGCTGTTGCAGATACCATTAAAGCAACTTCTAAAGAAGCAGTTTCCAGGTTAAAAGAAATGGGCTTAGAAGTGATGATGATTACGGGGGATAATCGTCAAACAGCTCAGGCTATTGCGATGCAAGCGGGTATTGAGCATGTTATAGCAGAAGTGTTGCCAGAAGGAAAAGCAGAAGAAGTGAAAAAGCTTCAGCAGCAAGGTAAAAAAGTCGCAATGGTAGGAGACGGTATTAACGATGCTCCTGCACTTGCGTTAGCTGATATTGGAATGGCCATCGGAACAGGAACGGATGTAGCGATGGAAGCCGCTGATATTACGCTGATGCGAGGAGACTTGATGAGCATTGCAGATGCGATTGAAATGAGTAGAAAAACGATTTCTAATATTAAGCAAAACTTATTCTGGGCAATGGGCTACAACACGCTTGGTATTCCAATTGCAGCAGTTGGGCTGTTAGCCCCTTGGGTCGCTGGAGCCGCGATGGCCTTTAGTTCTGTATCGGTTGTATTAAATGCACTGCGATTGCAGAGAGTGAGGCCATAAGATATGAAAAAGTGGATCGTCTCAGCTATTTTGTACGTGCTCGCAGTCATAGCAGTATATGCTGTGTGGGCAATATAAACTAAAAAATATTGGAGTCATCGAGCCATTCTCGGTGAAAGTGATCTAAAAGCAAAGCTGCTAAAGAATATTCTTTAGCAGCTTTGTTAGGTGCAAGGAATTTTTTTGATTCAATTCATACCCTTTAAGATGAAGGTCTTCTAGATGCTTTTGCTGAGCAATTAATACATCACGTCCATCATCCATAATCCAAATGAAATAATGACGGCTAGAACCATCTCCATAGGTAATGGTCATTTTGCAATCGATGCTCCCAGCAGATTCTTCATCTAAGAGAATTTTCATATGCTGTGCCTTTTTTATACTATTGGTGAATGCATTCATATCTTGTTCATCGATAAATGTTTTGAGCGTTTTCATTTTAATGGACGTTACTTCTATCTTTTGTACGCTAGATGAGAGCGCGGAGTGTGCGAAAGCAAAGGGGGCTCCCATCACCAAGCTAACTGCAAGTAAGAGTGAGGATAGAGCAAAGCGTATTTTTAGCATGTTTCTTTCCTCCTTTTATTTTTATACTTTTTCCTTGTGGTAAGTGATTCATACGAGGGCCTTTTTTAGGAACAGGAATTATTCGTGCCCAATTATCTTCATCTTCACAAAATCTGCACAAATTCTAGCTACAATAAAGAAAAGAAGAAGAGTAGGCAAAGGTAAGTTGTTTCTAATGATTAAATGATTTTTATTTTAAAGTTTATTATGTGGAAAAGAGGGACTGTTATGAAAAAACAGCTATTTATTCTTGGTGCATCTGTCATTATTGGACTAAGCGGATGCGGAAACGATTCTAGTCATGAAAAGCCTTCAGCTGACAAAAACGAATCTATGCACGATCACTCAGAGATGAATCACTCTAGTTCAGGAGAGGT
>Ga0102593_1001863_pt1 | contig 18384 bp, 17 predicted proteins | sample AraplaCol_mMS_r2_2_FD_76862 | JGI IMG/M metagenome (GOLD analysis project Ga0102593, IMG submission 76862) | Arabidopsis root microbial communities from North Carolina, USA - plate scrape MF_Col_mMS_r2 (SPADES assembly) (version 2) | ecosystem: Host-associated > Plants > Roots > Endosphere...
CGTTCTGGGCGACGCTGATGGCCGGTTCGCTGGCGGCGCTGTCGTGGCGCTTCGTCGAGCGCCCGGCGCTGGGGCTCAAGCGCAGGCTCGATCGGAAGCCGCCCGCCGCGGCGCCCGACATCGAGCCCGCGACGCATCCGACGCGGGAACCGGAAATACCGAACGCTACTCGCGATCCAGAGTAATTCGCACGCCGCTGACGGACTGCTGCGTGATCGTCAGGTCGAAGTCGGCGCCGCCGGTGCGCTTTTTCACCAGCACGTCCTCGCCGTCGTCCACTTCGACCTTGTAACGGTCGCCGAGCTTGGCGCGCAACGTGTCGCGGATCAGGCGCGCGATGTGGTTCTCGCCCGCGTTCTTCGGCACCTGCACGGTGACGTCGACCGGCGCGGAATTGGTCGGTGCGATGCGGAAGGCGACCACGCCGTCGCTGTCGGCATCGCTGCTGACCTGGATGCGCCACTTGTTCGACGGCGCGGCCAGCGCGAGCGCGGGACACAGCAACAGCACGAAGGCGAAGCGGATGAGCGATCGCATGACGAACCCCCTCTGTTTGACGGCACCGCGGCCGCCCGTGGCGCGAGTCTAGGCACGCGCGGCGTCATGCCGGCGTCGCGACGGCGTCACGGTCCGCGTCAGTCCTGCGAACGTTTCGTCGGCTGCTTCGCGGCCACGGCAAAGTCGGCGATACGCCACAGGTAGAGGCTGGCGTAGGTGCGGTACGGGCCCCAGCGCTCGCCGGCTTCGGCCAGCGCCTTCGGGGTGGGCATGTCTTCCAGCGCATCCACGCGCTGGGCGCCCTTGCGGATGCCCAGGTCGTCGGTGGGCAGGACGTCGGGCCGGCCGAGGCGGAACATCAGCATCATCTCGACCGTCCAGCGCCCGATGCCGCGCACCGGCACCAGCGCCTGCACGATCGCGTCGTTGTCCATCACGCTCATGCGGCGCAGGTCGGGGATCTCGCCCCGCGCCTCGCGCGCGGCGAGATCGCGCAGCGCCAGCGTCTTGTTGCCGGACACGCCGCAGGCGCGAAGCCCCGCATCGTCGATGCGCGCGAGCGTGTCGGCGTGGAATCGTGTCGCGGCGATCGCCGTTTCCACGCGCCCGACGATCGTCGCCGCCGCCTTGCCGCTGAGTTGCTGGTAGAGGATCGCGCGCGCCAGCGCATCGACCGGGTCGAACGCCTTGCGCCAGCGCGGATCGGGTTCGATCGGCCCGATCTTCTTCATCCAGCGCGCGAGTTTCCTGTCCCGTTTCACCAGGTGCGCGTGCGCCGCATCGGTGTCGAATCCGCGCGAGAAACGGGGCATGTCAGCGCCTCAGCGCATCGATGGCGTAGAGCACCCACGCCAGGATCATCATGCTGCCGCCGATGGGCGCGAAGCGCGTCGTCATGCCCGAGAACACCGCGCCGGCGAGACTGCCGGAAAACACCAGCGTCCCCAGCAGGAGCAGCACCAGCGCCATCGTGCGAAAGAATCGCGGACGCCGCGGCACGAGCGCGGTCAGTGCGATGCCATGACCGAAGGCGAACAACGCCGCACTGTGCACTCGCTGCGCGTCCTCGGCCTGCGCGGCGTGCGCGGCATAGGCCGACAACGCGACCGCCGCAGCGGCCAGCAACGCACCCGCGAAAGCGAGCAGGCGCGCAGGCAGCGGCAGGTTGTGCGTGCTCGGGTAGAGGCTCATGAGGATGTTCCCGTTGCGCCGATGGAGCCGCGCGAATGGGTCACCTTAGCGCCTGATCGCGGGGGTCGCCAAATCCTGCGGCCGCTTCGGGCCCGATCGAAAAGTTTCTTCGGGCACAAAAAAACGCGCCGCGGAATCCGCGGCGCGTTCGATGAAGCTTCCTGGCGTGAGCCGGGACGTCTTACTTGACGGCCCAGAACACGTCGAAGGTGCCTTCTTCGGTGAAGCCGGCCTGCACGCCGCCGGTCCACGCTTCGTACGGACGGTCGACGGACTCGTAACCGTGCGTCAGCGCCCAGCCACGCAGCGCGTCGCGGACCTTCGGCAGGTTGGCCATGTGGCCCTTGAAGCCCGGCACCATCGCCACGCGCGCCGGCTCGTTGAACACGGCCGTGACCGGGCCTTCGAGCTTGATGTCGAGCTTTTCGGTGCCGTCGGCGGCGCCGATCTTCTTGACCGGCTGGGCGACGTCGAACGAATACATTTCCGAACCGAACTCGTTGGTCACGATGCGGACCGGACCGGCCGGCTCCAGGCCGTTGGCGGCCATGACCTTCTTGATCCACTCCATGTTGGAGTTGATCTGGCCCAGGACCTTGTCGTTGGTGCGCTCCACCGCGGCGGTGACGACCAGCAGGTTCTCGGCCGGACGCTCGACGATCTTCGGCGCCTTGGACGGATCGGCCTTGCTCAGCTCGGCGTAGTCGTAGTTCGGCACGGCGGCGAGCATGTTGGTCAGACGGGTCAGGCCCATCTTCATGTCTTCGCCGACGTTGCTGCTGACGTACAGACCGGCGTAACGGCCGATCAGGTTCCAGCCGTAATCGACGTCGTAGGTCTGGGTGATCTGCACGTTACGACCACCGCGGCCGGTCGGCTGCAGGGTGAATTCGGTGCGCTTGTTGCGACCCGGCTCGATGTCGGTCAGCGCATAGGCCACGCGCTTGCCCGGCTCGCTGGCCGTGATCTCCCAGCTGCCCTGGCGCAGGCCCTTTTCCTTGGAGTCGTAGTCCAGGCGTGCACCCACGCCGGATTCCGGACCGGAAAGCTTCAGCTGGATCTTCGGATCGCGCAGGACGAGCGGGTTCCAGTCCTTGAATCGCTTCAGGCTGTTGAGGCTGTCGTACACGATGGTGAGCTTGCGGTTGGTTTCAACCGAATGCTCCAGGTGACGGCTCGACGGCAGCGCGATGCCTACGACGAGGAACAGCGCGGCCACGATGGCCAGGGAAATCAAAATCTCGATCAGACGGGTCATTCAGGTTTCTCCGAGGGCCGGTACCCGGTCGACCGGGACACAGACCCGCAATCGTATCAAGGAAGCCGCGGGCGGGGCAGCTGTCCTGGCAAGAAAAGTAAGGTGGGAAGGGCCCCGACGCGGGGTTCCGGGGCGTTCCTGCACGGTGGCAGGGCGTGCCGGCGGGACGTACCGGCAAGGTCGGCAATATGGGTGCGGGACTGTCGTTGGTGGCCTCTACCGTTTCGGGGCCCATTCCCGCGCATGGACCGCGCACGGCCCGCTTGCGGGAGAGGCCCCCTGGAGTGGGGAACGGTGGGCCGGCGTCGCGGGTTGCTCAGACCAGCTGCAACTCGAACGCCTTCAGCACCGCACGCGTGCGATCGCGCACACCCAGCTTGGACAAGATATTCGAGACATGGTTCTTGATGGTTCCCTCGGCGACGCCGAGCGAATTGGCGATTTCCTTGTTGGAGAAGCCGCCGGCCATCAGGCGCAGGATTTCCGTTTCGCGTTCGGTCAGCGGATCGGGGCGATCCAGGCTGACGAAGTCGTTGCGCATGTGCTCCAGGCCCGACAGCAGGCGCTGCGTGACCGCCGGCTGCACGAGCGAACCGCCGTCGGCGACGGCCTGGATCGCGCTGACCAGCTGTTCCAGCGAGACATCCTTCAGCAGGTAGCCCTTCGCGCCCGCCTTCAGGCCGGCCAGCACCAGCTGGTCGTCGTCGAAGGTGGTCAGGATGATCGTCGGCGGCAGCGTGTTGTTGCGCGCCATGTACTGCAGCGCCTCCAGGCCCGACATCACCGGCATGCGCATGTCCATCAGGACCACGTCGGGCTTGAGCTGCGGGATCAGGTCCACCGCCTGGCGGCCGTCGCCGGCTTCGCCAATTACCTCGATGCCTTCGGCCAGCGCCAGCAGGGAACGTACTCCCTGCCGCACCAGCGTCTGGTCGTCGACTATCAACACACGGATCATGCGATGGCTCCTTCGCAGGCGGCGGCCGCGGCCGCCGAGGCCGGCAATGTCAGGTGCAGGCAGAAGCCCGCACCCAGCCGGGTTTCGATCTTGAGGTCCCCGCCGTGCGCCAGCAGGCGCTCGCGCATGCCGCGCAGGCCGTTGCCGGCGACGAGGTTGTCGCTACCGTGGCCGTCGTCGCGCGCGCTCATGACGATGCAGTCGGCGCGCCGTCCGGCGTTGATCCACAGGTTGCGCGCGCCGGCGTGGCGCACGGCGTTGGTGATGATTTCCTGCGTGCAGCGCAGCAGCACGTGCGCGCGCTCGGGGTCGTCCAGCGTCAGCGGCGCTTGGATGTCCATGTGGATGTCCAGCGCCGGCACGTTCTCGGCCAGCGGCAGCAGCGCGGCCGACAGGTCGATCGCCCCGCCCTCGCGCAACTGGCTCACGGCTTCGCGCACGTCGGTCAGCAGCAGGCGCGCGAGCGTGTGCGCCTGCTGCACGTGTTCCTTCACCCGGCCCTCGGACAGATGCCCGGCGACTTCCAGGTTGAGGCTCAACGCGGTGAGGTGATGGCCCAGCAGGTCGTGCAGTTCGCGCGAGATGCGCGTGCGTTCGTTCACCCGCACGCTTTCGCCCAGCAGCGCGCGGGTGGCGCGAAGTTCGGCGTTGAGGCGGCGCTGTTCCTCGCGGGCCTCGGCCTGCTGGCGCGCGACCAGCGCGGTGACGAAGACCAGGCTGGAGAAGCCCATGTAGGTCACCGACTGCAGCACGGCGACCATCGGCGGGAAATCCAGCGCCTCCACGAACAGCGGAATGATGGCGACGTTGCCGCCCACCAGCAGCGCCAGGCCCCAGCGGACCGGCATCAGCCAGGGCAGCAGGCCGGCGACGACCATGAGCAGGATGCTGCCCAGGCCCGTGCGGGAGAAGTAGCCCACGCCGATCGCGCAGCCGGTCAGCACCAGCAGCAGGACCTTGTCCAGCGCCCCGCTGGGCCGGCCGAGCTGGCGGCTGATCCACCAGTAAATCAGCCCGAACGCGAGGTAAACCACCAGCCAGCGCAGGATCTGCAGCGCCGGCGGGCCTTCGGTGTCGGGGCTGAGGATGGTCGGATCGAACCAGACGCTCAGCAGCCACAGGCCTACGGCGCCCCAGGTGAACAGGCCGGCGTAGCGCAGCAGTCGGGTGTGATTGAGGCGGGCCAGCATGGCGGCATGCTAAACGCATCAAGGGCCTGGGGAGCCGTCCGAAAGTCATGTCTCAGGGCCTGCCTGCGATTTCCGCATGACCCGCGCCTCGGCCCTGCGGGTTGCTCCGCAGTGGCCGCCAGGCGCCGCCGCACGCCTTGACCTTGCAGACAGCAAGGCGCAGCGGCGCGCAACGACGCCTGACGGCCACTGCGAAACAACGCGGGCCATGCGGAAACCGCAGGCAGACCCGGCCGCCCGCATCTTCGCACTGCCCCGGCACCGTCGCCGTGACGGGTCGCCCGGGCCGGTGCGCCATGCGATAATCGCGACGCCGGACGCGTTTTGCGCCGGTCCGAAACACAGCTGGAGCCTGGAATGTCGATCGTCGTCCGCGACGTGCGCGAGCACGAGCTGGATTCCGTCCTTGCCCTCAACAACGCCGCCGGCCCTGCGATCCTGCCGCTGGATGCGGCGAGACTGCGTCACTTCTTCGATACCGCCGAATACTTCCGCGTCGCCGAGCGCGATGGGGCCATCGCCGGCTTCCTGATCGGCGTGGGCAGCCACACGAACCACGACAGCAGCAATTTCCGCTGGTTCTGCGAGCGCTATCCGGACTTCTTCTACATCGACCGCATCGTGGTCGCCAGCCGCCGTCGCGGCGGCGGCGTCGGCCGTGCGTTCTATGCCGACGCCCAGAGCTACGCCGAGCTGCGCTATCCGCAGATGGCGTGCGAGGTTTTCCTGGAAGGCACCAACGACCCCGCCCTGCTCTTCCACGGCAGCTTCGGTTTCCACGAGGTCGGCCAGCACGTCATGGACGAAGCCGACGTGCGCGCGGCCATGCTCATGAAGCCGCTGTGCAGCTTCGGCTGGGTCCGCGAGACCTACGGCGATGCCCTGCCGCAGGTGCCGTGGATCACCCGTCCGCGCAGCGCCATCGCCGCCCAGCGTCCGACCGGTACCGCCCTGTGAGCGCCGCCATGGACTTCGAACTGGCCGGCGAACTGAAGATCGGCCAGGTCGGCATCGCGAACCTGCGCATCCGCACCCTCGACGTCGCCAAGCTCACCGAAGAGATGCGCGGCCGCGTGCAGCGCGCGCCGAAGCTGTTCGCGCGCGCCGCGGTGGTGATCGATTTCGGCGGCCTTACGCGCACGCCCGACGAGGCGACCGCGCGCGCACTGATCGACGGCCTGCGCCAGGCCGGCGTGTTGCCGGTGGCGCTGGCTTACGGCACCACCGAGATCGAGAAGCTTTCCGAAGCCCTCGGCCTGCCGCTGCTGGCGAAGTTCCGCGCGTCGTACGAGCGCGACGAACAGGCCGCACCGCCCGCGCCTTCGATCCGCGAACCCGAACCGGCGACCGTGCCCGCACCGAAGGTGGCCAAGGCCGCGCCGGCTGCGGCAGCAGCGCCGGCCGCGTCGAACGTCGCCCCTGGCATGATCCAGTCCGCACCGGTGCGTTCGGGCCAGCAGATCTACGCCGAGAACCGCGACCTGACCGTCCTGACAACGGTGGGCGCCGGTGCGGAGGTCATCTCCGACGGCTCGGTGCATATTTACGGACCGTTGCGCGGTCGCGCCCTCGCCGGCGCGAAAGGCAACGAGCAGGCCCGCATCTTCTGCCGCGAGTTCCATGCCGAACTCGTCGCGATCGCGGGCCACTACAAAGTGATGGAAGAAATTCCGAAGGAGCTGCGCGGCAAGGCCGTGCAGATCTGGCTTGAAGACCAACAACTGAAAATCGCGGCTCTTGATTGAGACCGCATCACCGGAGGATTCGTTAGTGGCCGAAATCATCGTAGTCACCTCGGGCAAGGGCGGCGTCGGAAAGACCACGACCAGCGCCAGCCTTGCGTGCGGACTCGCCCGCCGTGGCCACAAGGTCGCCGTCATCGACTTCGACGTCGGCCTGCGCAACCTCGACCTCATCATGGGCTGCGAGCGGCGCGTCGTGTACGACTTCGTCAACGTCGTCAACGGCGAGGCGAACCTGAAGCAGGCGCTTATCAAGGACAAGCGTTTCGAGAACCTCTACGTGCTGGCTGCCTCGCAGACGCGCGACAAGGACGCGCTGACGACCGAAGGCGTGCAGAAGGTCCTGGAGGACCTGGCGGCTGACGGCTTCGACTACATCGTGTGCGACTCCCCCGCCGGCATCGAAAAGGGCGCATACCTGGCGATGTATTTCGCCGACCAGGCCCTCGTCGTGGTGAACCCGGAAGTGTCCTCCGTGCGCGACTCCGACCGCATCCTCGGCCTGCTGGCGTCCAAGACGCGCCGCGCCGAGAAGGGCGAGCGCATCAAGGAACACCTGCTGCTCACCCGCTACAGCCCCAACCGCGTGGAAACGGGCGAAATGCTGTCGGTCGGCGACGTCGAGGAAATCCTCGGCCTGAAGACGATCGGCGTGATCCCCGAATCGCCCGATGTGCTCAACGCGTCCAACAAGGGCGAGCCGGTCATCCTGGAAACCGAATCCAACGCGGCCCAGGCCTATGACGACGCCGTCGCGCGCCTGCTGGGCGACACCCGGCCGATGCGCTTCATCACTGCAGAGAAGAAGGGTTTCTTCAGCAAGATCTTCGGAGGTTGAGGATGGGCTTGTTCGATTTCCTGCTCGCCAAGAAGCAGACCGCCACCATCGCCAAGGATCGCCTGCGCATCATCGTCGCGCATGAGCGCGCCGGTCGCGGCAGCAACAGCCCCGACTACCTGCCGATGCTGCAGCGCGAACTGCTGGAAGTGATCCGCAAGTACATCAACGTCGACGCCGAAGCGGTGAAGGTCGATCTGATCGGCGACGGCGAGAGCAAGGTGTTGGACATTTCCGTCGCTTTGCCCGAGAACCCGGCGCAGGCCTGATCGCCTGGTTTTTCCCTTCTCCCGCTCGCGGGAGAAAGTGGCCGGAGCCGGATGAGGGCGACCACCGACGGCCGCTCCGTTGCGCCCTCACCCTGCCCTCTCCCGCACGCGGGAGAAGGCCAAGCTGCAAGCCATGCTCACCCTCGCCGAAATCGACTTCGAAACCACCGCCACGCTCCTCGCCCGCTACGGCCTGGCGCTGCATCGCATTGCCGATGGCGAGACGATTCCCGGCAGCTACTGGGGCGAATGCGAGGCCGGGCTGATCGGCCACAACGTCTATGCACGCGGCGACACGCCGGTGCATTCGCTGCTGCACGAAGCCGCGCACCTGATCGTCCTGCCGCCCGAACGCCGCGCGCAGGTGCACACCGACGCCACCGATTCCATCGAGGAAGAGGACGCCGTGTGCGTGCTGCAGGCGCTGCTCGGCGACGCGCTGCCGGGCGTCGGTCGCGACCGCGTGCTCGCCGACATGGACGGCTGGGGCTATACCTTCCGGCTGGGCTCGGCGAAGGCGTATTTCGAGAGTGATTCCGACAGCGCGTGGGACTGGCTGCACGTTCGCGGCTTGGCGGATTCGGCGACGCGATCGCTGGCGCTGCCCTGACCGTAGGAGGGTTTCGCAACGCGAAACCCATCGCCGCCACCGTTCCGCCGCGCACGAATGATGGGTTTCGCTAGCGAAACCCATCCTACGAAAGCCCGACGCGGCGCGCTTTGCGCTGCACCGCATCAAATCTTCCTTCCCTTGCGCGCATCCCGCGCCCCCTCTAGCCTTCCGGGGCGCCGTCCGTCCGGGGCGCGCAGTTCATACCGGAGAGAGCCACCATGAAACACGTACGCGCGTTGCTCGCGCTCAGCATCACCGCGGCCGTGCTCGGCCTGGGCGGTTGCAAGAAGGAACCGACCCCGACCACCACGACCACCGGTGCGCCCTCCACCGCGCCGGCCGGCGAAACCGCCGACCAGTTCATCGCCCGGGTGAACGACGAGTACCGCAAGATGTATCCGGAGATGACCGCCGCACAGTGGCTGTCGTCCACCTATATCAACGACGACAGCCAGCTGCTGTCGGCCAAGGCCAACGAGCGCTACCTCGCCCAGCTCAACAACTGGATCGAACAGGCCAAGCGTTTCGAAGGCCAGCAGATGTCGCCCGACACCGCGCGCGCGATCCAGCTGCTCAAGCTCGGCACCGCGATGCCGCCGCCGAAGGATCCGGCCAAGCTCGAAGAGCTGACCAAGATCGCCACGCGTCTTGAAGGCATGTACGGCGCCGGCACCTACTGCACCGGCGAAGGCGACGCGAAGCAGTGCCGCCAGCTCGGCGATCTGGAAGACGTGCTGCGCACCAGCCGCGACTACGACCAGCAGCTCGAAGCGTGGCAGGGCTGGCACACCATCTCCAAGCCGATGCGCCCGGATTACGAGCGCTTCGTCGAACTGGTCAACATCGGCGCGCGCGACATGGGTTTCGCCGATACCGGCGAGATGTGGCGTTCCGGCTACGACATGACGCCGGCCGAAATGGCCACCGAAACCGACCGCCTCTGGGGCCAGGTCAAGCCGCTGTACGAACAGCTGCACTGCTACGCGCGCACGCGCCTGGAGGCGAAGTACGGCGCCGACCGTGGCCACGTCGCCGGCAACATGCTGCCCGCGCACCTGATGGGCAACATGTGGCAGCAGGACTGGGGCAACCTGTGGGACATCCTGGCGCCGTATCCGAACGCCAGCGTTCCGGAAATCACCAGCGCGCTGGAATCGCAGTACAACGCCACGCACAACGCGATGCTCGCCAAGCATCCGGGCAAGAATGCGCCGGCGGACCTTGCGCAGATCGAACAGGACGCGCGTCTTGCATCGGCCAAGCTGATGACCGAACGCGCGCAGGACTTCTACACCTCGCTGGGCATGCAGAAGCTGCCGGAGAGCTACTGGAGCCGCACGCAGTTCATCAAGCCGCGCGATCGCGACGTGGTCTGCCACGCCAGCGCGTGGGACATGAACATGGCCGGCGACGTGCGCACCAAGATGTGCATCAAGCCGAACGAGGAAGATTTCACGACGATCTACCACGAGCTCGGCCACGTCTATTACTACCTGGCGTACAACAAGCTGCCGCCGCTGTTCCAGCAGGGCGCGCACGACGGCTTCCATGAAGCCATCGGCGACACGATCGTGCTGTCGATGACGCCGAAGTACCTGCAGTCGATCGGCCTGGCCGGCGAGCAGCAGGTCAGCAACGAAGCGGTGGTCAACGCGCAGATGCGCATGGCGCTGGCGAAGGTCGCGTTCCTGCCGTTCGGCCTGATGATCGACCGCTGGCGCTGGGGCGTGTTCGACGGCTCCATCAAGCCGGCCGACTACAACAAGGCGTGGTGGGAACTGAAGGCGAAGTACCAGGGCGTCGCCCCGGCCACCGCGCGCGGCGAGGAGTTCTTCGATGCCGGCGCGAAGTACCACGTGCCGGGCAACACGCCGTACACGCGTTACTTCTTCTCGCACGTGCTGCAGTTCCAGTTCTACAAGGCGCTGTGCGATGCGTCGGGCTTCAAGGGCCCGCTGTACGAGTGCAGCTTCTACGGCAACAAGGAAGCCGGCGCGCGCTTCCAGGCGATGCTCAGCAAGGGCGCGAGCCAGCCGTGGCAGAAGACGCTGAAGGAACTCACCGGCGGCGAGCAGATGGACGCCTCGGCGGTGCTGGAATACTTCGCGCCGCTGCAGACGTGGCTGAAGCAGCAGAACGAAGGCAAGACCTGCGGCTGGCAGGCCGATGCGTCGGCGGCTCCGGCTCCGGCGGCTCCCGCGACGACGCCCGCAGCACCCGCGAAGCAGGAAGCGCCCAAGCAGGGCTGATTCCAGAACCTGACTGCGCGATGGAAACGGCCGGTATCCCCGGCCGCTTCCTTTTTTGCGACATCGCGCGGCTTTCCCGCCAATTCGCGTAGCGCAGCGCCCACGCCGGCACGGGTATCGTGGCCGGATGAACAACAAGCGCCTGATTTCCCTCGCCATCGCCGCCACGCTGCCGTTCGCGTTTTCCGCGAACGCCGCCGAGCACGTCGACCTGCTCATCCGCGATGCCACCGTCGTCGACGTCGTCTCCGGCAAGCTGCAACCGCATCGCACCATCGCGGTTCGTGATGGCCACATCGTCGCGATCGCCGATGCGAAGCAGGCGAAGAAGTACGACGCCGCCAACGTGCTCGACGCGAACGGGAAGTTCGCCATTCCCGGCCTGTGGGACATGCATGTGCATTTCGGCGGCGGCGATGCGCTGATCGAGGAAAACCGCAACCTGCTGCCGCTCTATCTCGCGCACGGCATCACCGCGGTGCGCGACTGCGCCGGCGACCTGAGCCCGAGCGTGCTGCAGTGGCGCGACCAGATCGCCAAGGGCGAACTCGCCGGCCCGCGCATCTTCACTTCGGGGCCGAAGATCGAAGGCTACAAGTCGATCTGGCCGGGCGACATCGAAATCGGCACCACCGCCGAACTCAACGCCGCGCTCGACCAGTTGCAGGGCTGGAAGGTCGACTTCGTCAAGATCACCGACAACACGCTGTCGCCGGAACTGTTCATGGCAGCGGTGAAGGAAGCAGATCGCCGCGGCCTGAAAACCTCGGCGCACGTTCCCTATTCGCTCACGCTCGAAGAAGTGAGCGCGGCGGGCCTGGATTCGATCGAACACTTCGACTACGCGTACAAGGCCGGTTCGCCGCTGGAGAAGTCGCTGGGCGAGAAGATCGCGCGCGGCGAGATCAACAGCCGCGACGCCTGGACGCAGTGGAACGCGACCTTCGATCCCGCACGCGCCATGGCCGCCTACCGCAACCTCGCGCGCCACGGCACGGCGATCACGCCGACGATCAACGGCAGCCGCGTGGTGACCTACCTCGACCAGGACGATCACCGCAACGATCCCTACCTGAAGTACATCGGCCCCGGATTGCAGGCGACCTACACCTGGCGCGTGGAGCGCGCGGCGAAGGACGATGCGCAGGCCATCGCGCGCCGCCATGAACGTTTCGAAACCAGTGCGGGCGTGCTGCCGATGATGCAGAAGGCCGGCATGACGATCCTCGCCGGCACCGATGCGGGCTTCCTCAATTCATACAACTACCCCGGCATCGGCCTGCACCAGGAACTGGGCTGGCTGGTGCATTACGGCCTCACGCCGCAGCAGTCGCTGCAGGCCGCGACCATCAACGGCGCGCGCTTCCTCGGCCACGACGATGAGTACGGCACGCTGGCGTCGGGCAAGGTCGCCGACGTGGTGTTGCTGGATGCCGACCCGCTGCGCGATATCGCGGCGACGAAGCAGATTCATGCCGTCGTGCAGCACGGACAGGTGCACGATCGCGCGGAGCTGGATGCGATGCTGGCGGATGTGGCGCGGCGAGTGGCGGATGAACGCGAGGCGGCGAAACAGGCCACTACCTCGAAATGAAGAAAAGGCCGGCGAAAGCCGGCCTTTTCCTTGTGGACGCTTTCGATCCGGTGCCGGCATCGTGCTGCGCCAGATCACTCCGAGTGCGTCACTTCCTACGCACCGAACCGCCTTCGTAGCGTACGTTCGCGGGCAGATCCACCTGCGGCGCGACCACACGGCCCTTCAACGTCACCGAGTTCGCATTGATGCCCACCCATTTGCCGGCTTCGATATTGGCGGCGGTGACGTCGCTGGCGTTGATGAAAACCGTATCGGCCGCCCGCGTGCGGGTCGTGGCATCCTGATCCAGATAACCGCCGCTGTAACGGATGCTTCCTTCGGTGCTGACGACGTCGCCATGCTGCCGCACGCGACCCGGCGTAGTGGCGAGCGCGATGCAGCCTTCTCCCGCCCCGGCCTGGCAGATGAACTTCTCGCTCATCGCAATGACCTGTACGTCGCCGCGCGATTTCACCCGGCCGTTCATTTCGATGTCGTGCGAAACAAGCGCGACGCTGTCCGCCTCAAGGTTGCCCGTCCGGAGCCGCCCGGACCGGTACGTGTTCGAAGGAACCACCTCCACGACGCCATCCTTCTGATAGACACCACCCTGATCCGGCGTGCTGAGCGAGATGTAGTTCCCCGCGCGCGTGTTCGTGCGTTCGCCCTGATAGATGTTGGCGCCTTCCATGTTGATGTGACCCTTCGTCGTGGTCACGTTGGCCGACTGGCTCACGTCCTTGCGAGCTTTCACATTGACGTCGTAGGTCGCATTCACCGCGCCGTGCAGTCCGACCTGATCGCCGCGGAGATCGACTATCGCGCCGTTCACGCGCCCCTGCACGCTCAGGTCGCCGTCGTAAGCCGAGAGCTGCTTCATGCCTTCGCCGGTGAGGAGCGCATTCTTCGCCACGCGCACGTCGCGCCCGGTAGCGGCACGGTCGTAACGCGACATCGCCTGCATCGGGCCATCGAAATCGGCGGCGGCCTGCGTCGTGGCTTCGACCAGCCGCGATGCGCTCACGCGGCCACCAAGGTCGATCAAACCGTCCACCGGCGCCAGCAGCCGGATGCCGCCGCCCTCGTAGGTGGCGGCATATGTGGCCTCGATCGTGCCCGTGTTACGAACGACGTCGCGGATCTGGTTGCCGATGGCAGCCGCGGACATCACGACATCGCCGCCCGGAGCGCGGATCGTGCCTTCGTTCGACGCGAATGCGTTCGACGACGGCGTGGTCGGCGTCGCTTCAAGCGACTGCCCGTTCATCGCAACCACGTCGGCCGCATGCAACTGCACCTGACGCGCCTGGATCGTGCCGCGATTGACCACTTGCGGACCGATCAGCGCCACGCTCCCCGTTGCGTTGATCCGCCCCTGGTTCTGCACGCTTCCGGCGGTGGTTCCGGCGAAATGCAGATATCCGCCCCCGTAGTTGCCGACGTCTCCATCGAGCTTCATGAACTGCTCGTTGCCGGTATCCAGCGCAGACGCCACCAGCGCCCCCACATCCACCCTCGCCGTGCGCCCGAACGTCACGCCGTCCGGATTCACCACGAACACGCGGCCGTTGGCGTTGATCGAACCCAGGATCTCCGATGCCTTGCCGCTGCCGCTGACGCGGTTGAGCACGGCCGCGCTCGCGCCGGGCTGCTGGAAGTTCACGGTCTGGTTGCGGGCGATGTCGAAGTTCTGCCAGTTCACGACCATGCGGTCGCTGGACTGGTTCACCGTGGTGACGTTGCGCTGCGTCTGGAGGGTGCCGGTACCGGCCGCGATGTTGCCGCCGTCGATGGCCCATGCGGGGCCGGCGCAGCCCAGCGCGATGGCGAGCACGCTGAGGACGGGAAGTCCGGCGTGAGGACGCGAGGGACGGGGAGCAGTGGAGAACCGATTCATCGAATGCTTCCTGGGTGGGGGATGGAGGCGCACGCACCGCGGAAACGGTGTCGCGCACGATGCTGAATGCACAGCCCACCAAGGCTAATGTTTCAGTTGCAACCAATCATGAGAAAAGGTCCGAGACGCTCTGAATTGGAGGAACTTTTCCGGTGTTTTGCCGCCCCGGGACTTTGTCGCCCTCGCACGGTAGGCTGCGGCGATGAACCGTCCGGACCTGTTCGACCCCGCCGCGCTGTCCAGCCAACCGCTGGATCACGCGACCGCCCTGCCCGCGCGCTTTTACGTCGATCCGGCGATGCCGGCGATCGATCGCCGCGCGATCTTCGACGCCGGCTGGCAACTGCTCGCGCACGTGTGCCAGCTGCGCGAGGCGGGCGACCACGTCGTGGGCGATTTCGCCGGATTGCCGGTGATCGCGGTGCGCGGTGCCGATGGCGGGATCCGCGTGTTCCACAACGTGTGCCGCCATCGCGCGGGGCCGATCGCCAGTTGCGACGGTCTCGCCGCGAAGTCGCTGCGCTGCCGCTACCACGGCTGGACGTACACGCTCGACGGCGTACTGCGCTCGGCACCGGAGATGGGCACCGCGCCCGACTTCGTCCCCGGCGACATCCACCTTCCGCAGCTCGCGGTGCGCGTGTGGCAGGGGCTGGTGTTCGCGGCGGTGGATGAAACGCGTGCGCCGGACTTCGACGCGTTCGTCGAAGGCATCGACGCACGACTCGGCGCGAACCGGCATCTGGAGCGCTACGGCCATCATCGTCGGGTGGGCTACGACGTCGCGTGCAACTGGAAGGTGTACGTGGACAACTACCTGGAGGGTTACCACGTCCCGCATATCCACCCGGGCCTCAACAAACTGCTCGATTACCGCAGTTACATCACCGAAACCGCGCAGTGGTATTCGTACCAGTTCAGCCCGCTGGAAAGCGGCGACGGCCTCTACGGCGACGGCGACGCGCTGTACTACTGGATGTGGCCGAACACGATGCTCAACATCCTGCCGGGCCGCCTGCAGACCAATCGCGTCGTGCCAAAGGGCGTGGACCGTTGCCGTGTGGAATTCGACTTCTACTACGCGATGGACGATAGCGACCAAGCCCACCAGCGCCGCGAAGCCGACCGCGATTTCAGCGACGAAGTGCAGCTGGAGGACCTGACGATCTGCGAGGACGTGCAACGCGGTTTGTCGTCGGGATCGTACGAGCCGGGGCGGTTGAATCCATTGCGCGAGAACGCGGTGCATCACTTCCACGAAGTGGTGCGTGCGGTGTATCGGGCGGACAGCGAGTAGTCGATCCGCGTCGAAGCTTACGGCTCCATCCCAAGCAACCGCACATCGATCGAAGGATGTCCGCCGCGTGACAACCCCTACCCGCCCCCTCGGCTTCTGGTCCGCCACCGCGCTCGTGGTCGGCAGCATGATCGGCTCCGGCGCGTTCCTTCTACCGGCCGCGCTGGCATCGTTCGGCGCGGCGAGCCTGCTCGGCTGGGGCATCACGCTGGCCGGCGCGATGCTGCTGGCGATCACCTTCGCGCGCCTGGCGATGCGCTGGCCGCAAACCGGCGGACCGTATGTGTTCGCGCGCAATGCGTTCGGCGAGCTGCCGGGCTTCGTGATCGCCTGGAGTTACTGGATCTCGATCTGGTGCGCCACCGCCGCGATTGCGGTGGCTTTCGCCGGCAGCATGGGCGCGATCTTCCCCCCGCTCACCGCCACGCCGCTGCGCGCAGCGGCATGTGCGCTCGGCGCGTTGTGGGTGTGCAGCGGCGTGAACCTGATCGGCCTTCGTGAAGCCGGCAATCTCCAGCTGATCACCACCGCACTGAAACTCCTGCCGTTGCTGCTGTTCGGCCTGATCGCGCTGTGGTTCGTCGACACCTCGCATTACACGCCGTTCAATCCGACGAATGAAAGCCTACCGCACGTCGCCAACGCCGCCGTCGCACTGACGCTGTGGGCGATGCTCGGCCTGGAAGCGGCGACGGTGCCGGCCGGTTCGACCGAGAACGCGCAAACCACCGTGCCGCGCGCCACCGTGCTGGGCACGCTGCTCGCGGGCGTGGCGACGATCCTCGCCTGCACCGCCGTGCTCGGCCTGCTGCCGCGCGAGGTGCTCGCGCAATCGCAGGCGCCGATGGCCGATGCGGCGCGCGCCCTGTGGGGTCCGGCCGCAGGCGTGACGCTTGCCGTCGTGATGGCGATTTCCTGCTTCGGCGCGCTCAACGGCTGGATCCTGCTGTCGGCGCAGTTGCCGCTCGCAGCGGCGCGCGATGGCCTTTTCCCGAAGCCGTTCACGAAACTCGACAAGGGCGGCACGCCGGTGCTGGGCGTCATCGTGAGCAGTCTGCTGGCCAGCGCGCTGGTGGCGGCGAACTACAGCCGCTCGCTGGTGCAGGTGTTCACGTTCTCGATCCTGCTGTCCACCGCCGCGACGCTGTTGCCGTATGTGGTGAGCAGCGCCGCGTGGATGGTGCGCGGCACGGGCGCGGTGAGTCGCACGCTCGCCGCGCTGGCGCTGGCCTACAGCCTCTACGCGATGTTCGGCATTGGCACCGAAGCGCTTGCATGGGGCGCGGTGCTGATCGTCGCCGGCCTCCCGCTGTATGCGTGGATGCGCCGGCGGGCGTGAGAACAGACGAGGCCGCGCTGTCGTAGCCCGGGTAAGGCCGAAGGCCGCACCCGGGACGGCGGAGACGCGTTCAAGGTACGCGCTTAAAGGGTTTCGCTTGGCACCGTCGGCGCCGCGCCCGAACGCATGCGCGACACCCGCGCTTCCCAGCGCCAGAAGCCGAACGCGATGGTCAAAAACGCGATGGCGGTGGCGATCAGCCACAGCGCGTGGTCGCTGATCATCGGCGACAGAATGCCGGCGATCGCCGCATTCAGCACCAGACCCGTGAACGCCTGCAACGACGACGCCGAACCGCGCTGGCGCGGGTACATGTCGAGGATGGCGAGCGTCACGATGGGAAACACCAGCGCGATGCCGAATGCGTTGAGCGTCATCGGCAGCACCGCCCACGGTACGTGCGGTGCGTCGGTGGACAGGTTGTAGCCCAGGTTCATCGCCATCGCGACGGCCGAACAAGCAAAGCCGATCGACACCAGCTTCGCGCCGCTGATCTTGCCCGCCGTGCGCCCGGACACGAACGCGCCCAGGATCATGCCGCTGATCATCGGCACGAAGAACCAGCCGAACTGGCGTTCGTTGAGTTTGAGGATGTCGAGCACGAACGCGGGCGCCGACGCGATGTACACCCACAGCGCGGCGAAGTTGAACGCGGCAGCGGCGGACAGGCGCTGGAAACGCGGGTTGATCACGATGGCGACGTAATCGCGCAGCAGACGTTTTGGCGCGAGCGGCAGGCGCGCCTGCGGCGGATGCGTTTCCGGCAATGCGCGCCACGTGGCGATGAGCAGCACGAGCGAGAACGCGACCAGGAACCAGAAGATCGCCGGCCAGTGCGCCACGCCGAGAATCCAGCCGCCGATCACCGGCGCCAGCGCGGGCGCGACGCCGAAGATCATCGACACCTGGCTCATCAGGCGCTGCGCGTCATCGCCGTGCAGCACGTCGCGGATCACCGCGCGGCCGACGATCAGGCCCACGCCCGACGACAGGCCCTGCAACGCGCGGAACGCGAGCAGCGTCGGCAGGTCCTTCGCCAGCGCGCAACCGGCCGAGGCGATGGCGAACACGATGAGCCCGCCGAGTATCACGCGCTTGCGGCCGATCGCGTCCGACAGCGGCCCGTGCACGATGCTCATCGCCGCGTAGGCGACGAGGTAGACGCTGATGGTCTGCTGCATCGCCAGCTTGTCGGCACCGAACTGCGCGCCGATGGCAGGGAACGCCGGGAAGATGGTGTCGATCGAGAACGGGCCGAACATCGCCAGTCCGCCGAGCAGCAGGGCGAGGACGCGGATGGGGATGGTGAGCGACGCGGGCTGTTTGGGCATTGCGCGGAGAGTCGGGAATCGGGAATCGGGAATCGGGAATCGGGAATCGGGAATCGGGAATCGGGAATCGGGAATCGATGATGTTTCGACGGTTTACTTCGCCGGTGGACCTTTCAGTTCCACCAGAGTGCCTTCCGG
>Ga0102593_1001864_pt1 | contig 18384 bp, 16 predicted proteins | sample AraplaCol_mMS_r2_2_FD_76862 | JGI IMG/M metagenome (GOLD analysis project Ga0102593, IMG submission 76862) | Arabidopsis root microbial communities from North Carolina, USA - plate scrape MF_Col_mMS_r2 (SPADES assembly) (version 2) | ecosystem: Host-associated > Plants > Roots > Endosphere...
ATAGCCGGAAAGGCGCTGTGATCGATCCCGGTTTCCTCCGGCATGAAGACGTAGCCCGCCAAAGAGAGGTCTGCGATCGTCAGCCGGTCGCCGACCACGAAGGCCCGACGCGCCAGATGTTCGTCGACGATTGCGTAGGCAGCTTTAGCCCTCAGTCTTAAAAACTCGACGACTGGCGTCTCGCCGCACTTCTGCAGGCCATACATGAACCTCAACGTCGCGTAATAGCTCGTGAATTTGTGGTTATCGAAAAGAATCCAACGCATGATGTCTCGTCGTTCTTCGGCTGTCTGCGCCCCGAAGTGCCCTGTCACCTCTGACAAATAGTCAAGGATGATCCCCGATTGGCTGATCTTCGTTTGCCCATGTTCGAGCACAGGGGCTTCGCCCTGCTCGTTTATGGTCTTTCGCCATTCTTCGGTGCGCGTTTCGCCGCCCAGATAGTCAACGAAAGTGCTCTCCCACTCGATGCCGGCAAGTGCGAAGAAGAGCGCGACCTTGTAACAGTTCCCCGAGAGAGCAAAACAATGTAGCTTGAAATCTGGCATGAAAGCTCCTCATGCAATTCGATAATTGTCGGTAGGCTGAAACCGGTTCCTGCATAAACCCGGCGGGCGCCTCGTGCCTGCCAGCCTTGAAGCGCGTCGCAATCTTTCAGATTCGTTCGTCGCGCTTTAGGGCTTTTTGTTAATGCATCCCGTTATCGCAACACCGCTCGCACCATGCCCGACGCGCTTCAGGCGATCGACTGCATGTAGCGCATGCCGGTTACCGGACGCGGGGTGAAATCCAGCTGTTCGTAGAAGCGGTGCGCCAGCACGTTTCCGGTCGCAGCACTGACGGAGAGGTAGCCGCAGCCGGCTTTGCGGGCGGTTTCGCGCGCCCGGTCGACGAGCAACTGGCCGGTGCCGTGACCGCGATGGCCGTCGCGCACGAACAGATGGTGCAGGTCCATGCCGCGCTTGCCTTCCTGCGCCCTGTAGAGCGGCACGAGAATGGCGTATCCGATCAGCCCTTCGGCGGTCTCGGCCACGAGCGCATGGATCCAGGGCAGCGGACCGAAGAGGTCGCGCTCCAGTTGCTCCGGCGTTGTCGCAGCCGCATCGCCATGATGGGCGGCGAGCAGGGCGATCATCTCGTTGAGCTCGGGCAGGTCGCGCGGCTTGGCGGCGCGGATCGTTACCACCGATGGGCGCATCAGTGAAATTTCGCTGTCTTCGATTTCGGTCATGGTCTTCGCGTCCTTTGATATTCTGCCGTCAGGACGCTGCCGATACAACAAAGCCGCCTGACGGCGGCTTGTTGACAATATGATCTTGTCCGGCCGCCCTTTACAGGTACAGCCAAAAATACGAGCGGCTCTGGTGCGCGTTTTTGATCATGGGCCATAGATCGTCGGAAACGCGGCCTTTGTCAATGGCGGATTAAGCCGCGCATTCGCTTTCATTAGAAAATGCTGTGAGGGGCTCGCGCGGCCATGATCGCATCGAATGTCGCGAGAAGGAGCGGTGCTGAACGACATCATCGGCATTGAGCTCTGGCTTCACGCTTGATACTATACCCCCCTATGCTATATGAGAACCCACCATGTCCCACACCACCCTGCAGAAAAAGAAGCTCGTCGCCCGCATCAGCCGCCTGAAAGGGCAGATGGAGGCGGTCGAGCGTGCGCTCGAGGCTGAGCGCCCTTGCGGCGAAATTCTGCAGCTGCTCGCCTCGATCCGTGGCGCGCTGACCGGGTTGACCGGCGAGGTGCTCGACGACCACTTGCGCGAACATGTGCTGAATGCCGCCAATGATGCGGCGAGGGCCGAGGCGGTCGAGGAAATATCGGAAGTCTTGAGAATCTATATTCGCTGAATGCCGTGAAGAAGGAGCTGTAATGCGTGCCGGAATCGACAAGGCTGGAATGGACGCCCTGGAACACGACCATGTCTTCCTCGGCGCCGATCACACGCGCAATGAGCGGCGCATCTGGCTGGTGATCGCGCTGACGGCGGTGATGATGGTGGCGGAAATCGCCGCCGGCACCGTCTACGGCTCCATGGCCCTTGTTGCCGACGGCTGGCACATGTCGACCCATGCCAGTGCGCTGCTGATTTCGGCGCTCGCCTATCTCTTCGCCCGTCGGCAGGCGCGCAATCCGCGCTTCACCTTCGGCACCGGCAAGCTCGGCGATCTCGCCGGCTTTGCCAGCGCCATCGTCCTTGCCCTGATTGCCCTGCTGATGGCCTACGAAAGCCTGCTGCGCCTTTCTAACCCCGTGCCGATCGGTTTTGCCCAGGCGATTGCCGTTGCGGTCATCGGCCTTGCTGTCAACCTCGCCAGCGCCTGGCTGCTCGCCGGCGGCGGCCATGCCGCGCATGGCCATCATATGCACGGGCATGGCCAGCATGCGCACCATGGCCACCATCATCACGCTCACGGCCACCACGGACATGGCGATCACGGGCGCCATGGACATGGCGACCACGCCCACACCGCAAAGACCGGCGACAACAATATCCGCGCCGCCTATCTGCATGTGATCGCCGATGCCCTGACCTCGGTGCTCGCCATCGCGGCGCTGACGCTCGGCAGCCTTTACGGCTGGCTCTGGCTCGATCCCATCATGGGCATCGTCGGCGGGCTGGTCATCGCCAACTGGTCCTGGAGCCTGATGAAATCCTCGGGCGGCGTGCTTCTCGACGTCGTCCCCGAAGGCGAGACGCTGCCGGCCGAAATCCGCGGCGCCATCGAGACGGAGGACGATCGGATCACCGATCTGCATGTCTGGCAGGTCGGTCCCGGCCATCATGCCGCGATCGTCGCCGTCCTCACCTCGCAGCCGCGCGACCCGGCCTTCTACAAGGGCAGGCTTTCGGGCCTGGAGGAATTGTCCCATGTGACGGTCGAGGTCACCCGCGCCGCGTGACCAGTGCGGACGATAGAGGTCGCTCGGCGGGCGAAGAAGTCGCCGCGTTGACGACAAGTTGCCGCAATCGCTCCTTAGCTCTGTCCTCCCACCCGCCGGAGGATTTCATGGATCTCAGTTTGACCCGCCGCATGCTGCTCGGCTCGGGCCTTTGCCTGCCCGCGATGGGCCTGCCCGCGCTGGTGCTTCCCGCCAATGCCGAGGAGGGGACCAAGGAGGAGAATACCGAGAAGGGCGACGACGACATCCAGCACCGCATTGCTGCGCTCGAAAAACGCACCGGCGGCCGTCTCGGCGTTTCGGTGCTCGACACTGAAACGAGCATCTCCTTCGGCTATCGCGGCAGCGAGGCCTTTCCGATGTGTAGCATCTTCAAGGCGCTGGCAGCAGGTTTCGTGCTGGCCCGTGTCGACAAGGGCGAGGAGAAGCTCGACCGGCGGGTGACTTATGGCAAGGACAAACTCGTCGACTATTCGCCGCTCAGCGAAAAACATGCGGGCACCGACGGCATGACCGTTGCTGAACTCTGCGAGGCGGCGGTGACCGTCAGCGACAATACCGCCGGCAACCTGCTGCTCGAAAGTTTTGGCGGGCCGGCAGGACTGACCGATTGGCTGCGCTCGATCGGCGATGGCGCCACGCGTCTCGACCGCACCGAACCGACGCTGAACGAGGGCAGGAAGGGCGATCCGCGCGACACGACGACCCCGGAGGCGATGCTCGACACGCTCGGCAACCTGACGCTCGGCTCGGTGCTTGCCGAGGCTTCCTGCGACCGGCTGATCGCCTGGCTGGTGGCCAGCACCACAGGCAAGGAACGGCTGCGGGCCGGCCTGCCCCAGGATTGGAAGGTCGGTGACAAGACCGGCACCGGCCCGAACGGCACTCTCGGCGATATCGCCGTCATCTGGCCGCCGGATCGCGGCCCGATCGTCGCTGCCGTCTATATCGCCGAGGCGACCGCACCGGTGACGGAACTCAACCCGGTCTTCGCCGAAGTCGGCCGCATGATCGTCGAGATGGTGTGAATCGGGAAAATGCGAAGGGCATAATCGACAGCTGTCCGGTTCTCGCCGGAAAACCCCTCCCCAACCCCTCCCCACAAGGGGGAGGGGCTACCGTGCGGCGCCCGTTGCATTTCATTCCTGACGGCGCAGCATGTGGCGGCGTATTTTGGTGGCTGGATCCCGCAGCGGGTTAGTCCCTCCCCCTTGTGGGGAGGGGTTGCGGAGGGGGCTTTCTCAAACACGAGCAATTCGAAATGCTCCCGCTCAGGCGCCGGAAACGTCGCCTGCCGTCTCGGTGCCGTCGTCCTCATGCCGGCCATTTCGCTCTTGATCTGCTCGGCGATTTCCTTTTCGATCCGGCGCGCTGATCGTCCGGCATGAATTTCCGGATCAAGGCAGCGTGTAGGCGATCACGTAATCGCCGGGCTTCGTGCCGACCGAGCCGTGGCCGCCGGCGACCATGACGACATATTGTTTGTTGTCATCAGCCATATAGGTCATCGGCGTCGCCTGGCCGCCGGCGGGAAGCCGTCCCTGCCAGAGCTGCCGCCCACTCGTCACGTCGTAAGCGCGCAGATAGTTGTCGACCGCAGCCCCGAGGAAGGCGACGCCGCCCTTGGTCAGCATCGGCCCGCCGATGCCCGGCACGCCCACCTTGAAGGGCAGGGGCAGCGGCGTCATGTCATGCACGGTGCCGTTCTTGTGCATATAGGCGATCTTGCCTGTGCGCAGGTCGACGCCGGCGACATAGCCCCAGGGTGGCGCCTGGCAGGGGATTTTGAGCAGTCCGAGGAAGGGACCCATGAAGACGCCGTAGGGCGCGCCGTCATTGCGGTTGAGTCCCTGTTCGCTGCCCTTCTCGTCCTGGCCCCTCGGCGGAATGTCGGCCGCCGGCACCAGGCGCGAGGTGAAGGCGAGATAGGTCGGCATGCCGAACATGATCTGCCGCTCCGGATCCACCGCCACCGAGCCCCAGTTGAAGGTGCCGAAATTGCCGGGATAGACGATCGTGCCTTTGAGCGAAGGCGGGGTGTAGCGGCCCTCGTAGCGATAACGGTGGAAGTCGATGCGGCAGGCGAGCTGGTCGAACAGCGACACGCCCCACATGTCCTTTTCCTGAAGCGGCTCGGGCGAGAAGGTGAGATCGGAGATCGGCTGGGTCGGCGAGGTATGATCGCCGGCCACGGCGCCGCCCGGCGCCGGGATTTCCTTGACCGGAATGATCGGTTCGCCGGTCCGCCGGTCGAGCACATAGATATCGCCCTGCTTGGTCGGGCCGACGAGGGCGGGAACGGTCGTGCCGTCCTGCTTCGTCAGATCGATCAGAACGGGCTGTGCCGGCACGTCCATGTCCCAGAGGTCGTGATGCACGGTCTGGCGCACCCAGCGCAGCTGGCCGGTGGCGATATCGAGCGCGACGATCGAGGAGGAGAATTTCTCGACATTGTCGCTGCGGTTGATACCAAGCTGATCAGGCACCTGGTTGCCGAGCGGGAGGTAGACCATGCCGAGCGCCTCGTCGACGCTGAAGACCGACCAGCTGTTCGGCGAATTGGTGGTATAGGTCTGCCCGTTGGCGAGCGGCGTCGTCACGTCGGGATTGCCGGAATCCCAGTTCCAGATGAGCGCGCCGGTATTGATGTCGAAGGCGCGGATGACGCCGGACTGCTCCTGGGTGGAGTAGTTGTCGTTGACCGCCCCGCCGATGATGATCTTGCCCGCCACCGCGACCGGCGGCGAGGTGGAATAATAATAGCCGGCCGGGTTGTAGCGCATGCCGGCTTCCAGATGCAGCACGCCCTGATCGGCAAAGCTGGTGCAGATCTTCCCGTCCGCCGCATCGAGCGCGATCAGCCGGGCGTCCGAGGTCGGCAGATAGACGCGCTCGGCGCAGGGCTGGCCGGCAGCAACGGTTGGATCGGCATAATAGGTGACGCCGCGGCAGGTCTGATGCTGCCGGTCGGGGTTCATGCCGGAGTTGGCGTCGTACTTCCATTTCTCCTTGCCGGTCTTGGCGTCGAGCGCGATCGCCCAATTATGCGGCGTGCAGAGATAGAGCGTGTCCTTCACCTTGAGCGGCGTCACCTGATAGGTGGTCTCGCCGACATCCTCCGGCCGCTTGACGTCGCCGGTCTGGTATCGCCACACCTCCTTAAGGGTGGAGACGTTTTCGGCGGTGATCTGGTCGAGCGGCGAATAGCGCTGGCCGAAGGGCGTGCGGCCGTATTGATGCCATTCGCCGTCCGGCACGCTGCCGCCGAAGGCGGGGCTGGCGGCGACCTTGTCGGTCGGCAGATCGCCGGCAAGATCGTGCGGATCTGTGGTCATCGAATAGAGGGCGACGAGAATGGCGAGGATGACGGGTATGGCGAGCGGCCAGGGATTGGCGCCGTAAGTGAAGCCGGTCGGGCTGCGCAGGCCGAGCGGCCGGCGGATCCAGGGCGTCAGCAGCCAGAGCCCGAGCAGGATGATCATGCCGCCGCGCGGCCCCAACTGCCACCAGTCGAAGCCGACCTCCCACACCGCCCAGCCGAGCGCGGTGACAACAAGCACCGCATAGACCCAGAGCGCCACCGCCTTGCGCATCAGCAGCAGCCCGGCGGTTATCAGGAACATCAGCCCGGCGAACAGATAGAACACGCTGCCGCCGAGCGTGACGAGCCACAGCCCGCCGCCGCCGAGGGCCAGCCCGATGATGATGAAGAAGATGGAGGTGATGACGATCGCCATAAGGCTGTATCTCCCGCTGAGGTTCGCCGTGGTGAGGGATCGGCGGAAAAGTCCCGCCGATCAGCCAGATAGCGCGAAGGAGATGCCTTTCAACGGCCACAATTGCCGCAGGCTGTCGTCACGTTTTGGATACCCTGAACTGGGCTTGATGCTGATTGTGAGGAGATGACGACGCCTGTTACGTCCCGCAGAAGGTCGCAAGCACCCGTTCGTCCGGCTTCGGCGGTGCTCGATAGGCGGCAAAGCCCGGCTGATCCTCATAGGGTTTTGAAAGCACGGTCAGCAGCGCCTCGAACAGCGAGAAATCGCCGTTCTCGACCGCGGCCTCAATCGCCTGCTCGACCCGGTGATTGCGTGGAATGAAGGCCGGATTGACGCTACGCATGGCAATGGCGCGCTCGGTGGCCGACTGCGGATCGCGCGACAGCCGCTCGCGCCACTGCGCAAGCCAGGCGCCGCAGGCCTCCGGTTCGCGGAAACTCGCCGCAAAACCCGGCTCTGCCGCGTCATCGCCGGCAAGATCCGACAGCCGCCGGAAGGTCAGGGTGAAATCGGCGGCCTGCGTCTGCATCAGCGACAGCAGTGCCTGCACCAGTTCGAGATCGCCATCCTCTTGCCCGGCAAGGCCGATCTTCTCTCGCATGCCGGCCAGCCAATGCGCCTGGAACCGTTCGCCATAATTCTTGATCACCACATTCGCCTTGTCGACGGCGCTGTCGGGATTGGCGTCGATCAGCGACAGCAGTGTCTCGCCGAGCCTTGCGAGGTTCCATTGGCCGATGCCCGGCTGGTTGGCATAGGCATAACGCCCGTGCTGGTCGATCGACGAGAAGACGGTCGCCGGGTCATAGGTATCCATGAAGGCGCAGGGGCCGAAATCGATGGTCTCGCCGGAGACGGTCATATTGTCGGTATTCATCACGCCATGGATAAATCCGACATGCAGCCAGCGGGCGATCAACGCCGCCTGGCGCTCGGAGACCGCATCGAAAAGCGCGAGATAGGGGTTCTCGGCCTCTTTCAGCGCCGGATAATGCCGGTCGATCACATAGTCGGCCAGCGCCCGCACGCCGTCGGTGTCGCCCCTGGCCGCGAAATACTGGAAGGTGCCGACACGGATATGGCTGGCTGCGACGCGGGTGAAGACCGCCCCCGGCAGCACCTCTTCGCGATAGACCGGCTCGCCTGTCGTCACCGCCGCCAGCGCCCGCGTGGCGGGAATGCCGAGCGCAAACATCGCCTCGCTGATGATATATTCCCTGAGCACCGGCCCGATTGCCGCCCGGCCGTCGCCGCGACGCGAAAAAGGCGTCGGGCCCGCACCCTTCAGCTGGATGTCATAGCGCTTGCCGTTGCGGTCGATCACCTCGCCGAGAAGGATCGCCCGCCCGTCGCCGAGCTGCGGCGAGAAGCCGCCGAACTGATGCCCGGCATAGGCCATGGCCAGCGGTTCGGCCCCTTCGGGCAGGAGATTGCCGGAAAAGATCGCCGCACCGTCGCGGCGCAGGGCCTCGACGTCAAGCCCGAGCTCGGCGGCGAGCGGCTCGTTCAGCTTGATCAGCCAGGGCTCCGCCACCGGCGTCGGCGCCTGCGGCGCAAAGAAGTGCTGAGGCAAGCCGACATAGCTGTTGTCGAACGGAAAGGCCGCACTGGGCCGGTTTGTCTGCAGGGCGGAGGTCATCACTCATAGGTAGGGCTGGGATGCATGCCGCGCAAGCCGGGAGATGAAGACCTTCACGAAGAGCGGACGAGTGCAAGGAATCGTGATCTGCCTTTACCTCTCGTCAAAGCAGCTTTGCCATAAAGGACATAGCGCCGCCACGATCGCCGGCGTATAGCAAATCGTCTCCCCTTGGCCTTGCGCCATGTCATCTCCGCGGCCCAGCTGCTTCGTGTGCTCCGCCGCGCCACCGCGAGTGATTCCGGACGATGTCGGATCAGATTTACCAGGCGCCGATGGTTCGGCGCGCCGCGCCCAATTTCCGGGTGATCGCGATGATTGTCGCGAGCGCGATGCTGATGGAAAATATCGATGCGACCGTGCTGGCGACGGCGCTGCCCACAATGGCGCGCGATTTCGCCGTCAGCGCGCCGGCCATGTCGATCGCGCTCACCTCCTATCTCCTGAGCCTGGCGATCTTCATTCCGGCAAGCGGCCGGATGGCCGACAGTTTCGGCTCGCGCACCGTCTTCCGCGCCGCCATCGCCGTCTTCGTCGCCGGCTCCATCCTTTGTGCGCTCGCGCCGACGCTGTCCTTCCTGGTGCTGGCGCGGCTGCTGCAGGGCATGGGTGGCGCGATGATGATGCCGGTCGGGCGCCTGGTGCTGATGCGCAGCGTCGACCGCAAGGATATGGTCAGCGCCATGTCATGGCTGCTCGTGCCGGCGCTGATCGGCCCGATCATCGGTCCGCCGCTCGGCGGCTTCATCGTCACCTATCTCGACTGGCGCTGGATCTTCTATATCAACGTGCCGGTCGGCATCATCGGCATGATCTTCGTCTCGATCTACATTGACGAGGTGAAGGGCAAGGCCAGCGGTCCCTTCGATACGATCGGCTTCATCCTCTCCGGAATCTCGCTCGGCTCGCTGCTCTTCGGCTTCGAAATGTCGAGCCATGAAGGCGAGGGCGCCTTCTCGATCTTCCTGATCGCCCTTGGCCTCATCTTCGGCATCGCCTATCTCAAGCATGCCCGCAAACACCCGTCGCCGATCATGGATTTCTCGCTGATGAAGGTGCCGAGTTTCGGCACGTCAGTCATCGCCGGTTCGTTGACGCGCATCACGCAAGGGGCGCAGCCCTTCCTGCTGCCGCTGCTTTTCCAGATCGGCTTCGGCCTGTCTGCCGCCGCGGCCGGCCAGATCGTCATCGCCACCGCGATCGGCGCGCTCGCCATGAAGCCGATGGCAAAGTTCGTCTTCAGCCGGCTGGGCTTCCGCCGCAGCCTCGTCCTCAACGGCATCTTCGGCACGATTGGCTATGGCCTCTGCGCCGCCTTCCGGCCGGACTGGCCGATGCCGCTGATCTTCGTCGTCCTGGTGCTCAGCGCCTTCTTCCTGTCGTTCCAGTTCACCGCCTATAACACCATTGCCTATGACGAGATCGACAAGGAGCGGATGAGCTCGGCCACCAGCTTCTACACCACCTTCCAGCAGCTGATGCTGTCGCTCGGCATCTGCATCGGCGCCTTGGCGCTGCACGGCTCCATGGCCCTGTCAGGCGCCGAAACGCCCGCCCTTGGCGATTTTTCGGCAGCCTTCGTCGTCGTCACCATCATCTCGATCACCGCGACCTTCTGGAACCTGCGCTTCTCCCCGACCGCCGGCGAGGAGATCAGCGGCTACAAGGCCAAACCGGCGAAAGGCGTCGCCAAAGGCTGACGCCGTCTTTCCCTTCGTCAGAAGCCGACCGGCTCCCGCAGCCGCCTGCGTCGCGAGGACCGGCCCTCGCGCCAGTCCGCCTCAAGCCCATAGGTCACCTGGCCGTCGAAGCCGCCGAAGGCGAGATCGCTATCGCGCAGCGCCACCTCCACGGCCGCCTCAGGCTCGGGGCGCCTGTGCCGTCCCGTGATCGCAAGCCACAGATCGTGCCAGCCGTGCTCCCGTGTCACCACTCCCATCATCGTCCATCCAATCGTCATTCTCTCCTCCCTCTCAGGTCGTCACGCCGCCTGCGGCAGGCATGCCTCGCAGATCGCTGCAACATGGCGGTGGTCGGTGCCGCAGCAGCCGCCGAGCACGCGCACCGCGGGCATGCGGCCGAGCAGTCTGCGGTAGCGGCGGCCGAGATCTGCGGGATCGCCGGCATCCAGCGTCTCGCTATTGTCCAGCTGCTCGTGGCTCATGGTCGAGGCATTGGCGCGGATGCCGGAAATGCGCTTCACCCAGGCGCTTTCGGGATCGAGCGCGGCTTCGAAATGCGTCGGATGCGCGCAGTTGATCATGTAATAGGCCGGCGCCCCGCCGGTGGCCGCATCCGTCGTCTCGATGGCGTCCTGAATGCTGCGGCCCGTCACCAGCCGGCCATCCGTCTCCAGCGTGAAGGAGATGGCCGAGGGCATGCCGAGCGCCTGTGCCGCCCGCGCCACGCCGATCGCCTCGTCGATATTGGTCAGCGTAAAAGCGCTGACCATATCGGCCTCCGTGCCGGCGAAAGCCGCGATCTGGAAGGCGTGGTAGTCCTCCGCCTCGGCCGCATCCATGATGCCCGCCTTATAACCGTCACCGCGCGGGCCGATCGCGCCGCTGATGACGATCTGCTGCTCCGGCCGCTCATAGGCGCTGCGCAAGCCGACGAGCAGGTCGACGGCCTCCTCGTTGACCGCCTTCAAGGCTTCGCTGGTATAGCCGAGCTTCTGCCCCCAGTCCGGATTGGCCCGCCATGTGGCAGTGTCGAGCACGAAGCCTGTGCCGTGGCGCCGTGCGATATCGAGGTAGCGGCGATAGTAATTCCGCATGCGCTGCCGCCCCTCTTCGGAAGCCAGCAATATGAAGGCGGCAAAATGCGGAAGTTCGATCCCTTCGTGAAAGATCAACGTCGTTTCCATGCCGCCATCGGTAATGAAGGTGCCGCCTTTGAGTTGCGGCAAACCGTTTCTGTACTTTACCATTGTGAAGTCTCTCCCTCGCAGCGCCAGAAACGGCTGCTGTCGATGAATGATGTTCTGACGCTTATTCGGCTGCCAAACTAGGCGACTTGAGGTATACTCCAGACGGTTTTGGTTTTTGCCGATGGATATCAATTGCTTGCTTCAGTCGATGCTGCCGGGGCGATGGCAGATCTGAATATGCGGCGCTGAAAACCGTACCGCCGGTACAGGAGCCAGGGCAGGAGGGGACATGCGAAAGGGCGAGGAAACGCGGACCCGCATCCTCGATGTGGCCGAAGCGGCGGTCTTGCAGAAGGGTTTCGGCGGCACCTCCATCGAGGAGCTGATCGCCGAGACCGGCATCACCAAGAGCGGCTTCTTCTATCATTTCCGGGACAAGAACGAGCTCGCCAAGGCGCTGCTCAACCGCTACATCGAAAATGACGAGCGCATCTACGATGAGATCTTCAGCCGCGCGCGCGATCTGGTCGACGATCCGCTGCAATCCTTCCTGCTCGGTCTCAAACTGCTGTCCGAACTGCTCTCCGACCTGCCGAACGGCCATCCCGGCTGCCTCGTGGCGACCGTCTGCTACTACGAGCGGCTGTTCGACCGCGAGATACAGGAGACCAACCGGAATGCGGTGCTTGCCTGGCGGCGCCGTTTCGGCCGCATGCTGCGCGAGATCATGGCCATCTATCCGCCGCGCGAACCCGTCAATGTCGACCAGCTCGCCGACATGGTGTCCTCCGTCCTGGAAGGCGGCATCGTCCTGTCGAAGACGCTGAAGGAGCCGAACACGCTGGCCGAACAGGTGCTGATGCTGCGCACCTTCGTGAAGATGCTCTTTCTGCCGGTGGTGGAAATGCCGAGGGCGTCGGGCGATTCAACTTTTCTTGGAAGCGCAGAACCGCACTGACTTTTTGAGGCCCCTTAGTCCTTACCTTCCAGCGCCGCTGCCAATTCGGCGAGCTTGCGCACGGTGTTGAGATTGCGCGAGGTTGCGGGCTTCAGCGCCGACAGTTTCAGCTTCGAGCGGCCGGATCCATTGGGATAATGCACATAGATTTCCCGGCCGGCGAGCTTGGCCTCCTCGCCATCGGGCGCCACCATCTTTTCCAGCGCATCACCGGGTGCCTTTTCGGGCAGGAAGTGGACGAGCAGGAAGTTCGGCTTGGCCTCGGGAAAGGGGGCGTCGGCAGCGATCTTGTCGAGTTCTTTGCGGCTGCGCACCATCACCCCTGGCCGCTTGCCCATCTTTTTGCCGAGCGCTTCGTCGAGCCGCTCCTCCACCGTCTTTTCCGCCTCGTCCGAGCGGAAAAGCACGTTGCCGCTCTGGATGTAGGTCTTCACCTCGGTAAAGCCGAGGCCTTCGCAGACTGTCTTCAGCTCGGCCATCGGCAGAGAGCTGGTGCCGCCGACATTGACGGCGCGGAGTAGGGCGACATAGACGGGCATTTCTCTCTCCCTGGCCTCTGTGACGCCCCACCCAACCCTTACATCTTCCCCGCAACCTTGATCGCAAACGCATACTCGAAGGCGATCTCTTCCAGCCGCTGGAAGCGGCCCGAAGCGCCGCCATGGCCGGCGTCCATATTCGTCTTGAGCAGGATCGGCGCGTCGCCGGTCGTCTTATCGCGCAGCTTCGCCACCCATTTGGCCGGCTCCCAATAGGTGACGCGCGGGTCCGTCAGGCCGCCGAGCGCCAGAACCGGCGGGTAGGCTTTCGCACCGACATTGTCATAGGGCGAGTAGGAGGCGATCTGCTCGTATTCTTCCTTGCTGTCGATCGGGTTGCCCCATTCCGGCCACTCGGGCGGGGTGAGCGGCAGCGTATCGTCCAGCATGGTGTTGAGCACGTCGACGAAGGGAACGGCGGCAATGATGCCGGCGAACTTCTCCGGCGCCATATTGGCAACTGCGCCCATCAGCATGCCGCCGGCCGATCCGCCCTCGGCGATGATCTTCGCGTAAGAGGTGAACTTCTGTTGATTCAGATAATCGGCCGCGGCGACGAAGTCCTTGAAGGTATTCGTCTTCTTGTCCATCTTGCCGTCTTCGTACCAGGCAAACCCCTTGTCCTTTCCGCCGCGGATATGGGCGATGGCATAGACGAAGCCGCGGTCGGCGAGCGACAAGCAATTGGTGTTGAAGCCGGCCGGAATGGTGATGCCGTAGGCGCCGTAGCCGTAGAGAAGGCAGGGTGCCGTGCCGTCGAGGGGGGTATCCCGGCGATAGAGCAGGGTGACCGGCACCTTCTCGCCATCCCAGGCCGGGGCGAAGACGCGGCGGGTGATGTAGTCGTCGGGATTGTGGCCGGACGGCACCTCCTGCGTCTTCAACAGCGTGCGTTCGCGCGTCACCATGTTGTAGTCGTAGAGCTGCGATGGTGTCGTCATCGAGGAATAGGAGAAGCGGATGATATCCGTGTCGTATTCGGCTGCACCCTGCAGCCCCAGCGAATAGGCTTCCTCGGCAAAGGCGATCGCATGCTCCTCGCCGGTCGCCCGGTCGCGGATCATGATCTGCGGCAGCCCGTCCTTGCGCTCCAGCCAGAGGAGATGGCGGGCATAGGCCATGTGGCTGATAACAAGCGTGCCGGGCTTGTGCGGCACCACTTCGCGCCAGTTTTCCTTGCCCGGCTTATCAACCGGCGCTTCCATGATCTTGAAATCCTTGGCGCCGCCGTCATTGGTCAGGATGTAGAAGACGTCGCCGCCCTCGGTCAGCGAATATTCGATGCCTTCCTCGCGCGCCGCCACAAGCTTCGGCTCGGCGGTCAGGTCCTTGGTCGACAGCAGCCGGTATTCGCTGGTCTCGTGGTCGTGAATATCGACATAGATGAAATCGTCGAGCAGCGAGCCGCCGACGCCCATGAAGAAGCCGGCATCCGGCTCTTCATAGACCAGCCGGTCTTCCGACTGCGGCTGGCCGAGAATGTGGTGGAATACCTTCGACGGCCGGTGGTTCTCGTCCAGCGCCGAATAGAAGAAGCTCTTGCCGTCGGGCGCCCAGACGCCGCCGCCGCCGGTATTCTCGATCCGGTCGGCAAGGTCCTCGCCGGTTGAGAGATCGCGGACCTGCAGCGTGAAGAATTCCGAGCCCTTGTCGTCATAGCCCCAGATGCCGCGGCTGTGGTCGCTCGTATGGTCGAGACCGGCGAGGCGGAAATAGGCCTTGCCGGCGGCCTCCTTGTCGCCGTCGAGCAGCACGGTGCGGATCGTTTCGTCGGCGACATTGCCGTCGCGGGCGATGCGGAAATAGCGCGGCTGTTCGCCGCCGGTGACATAAAAGGTGCCGTAGGCATAGGCGCCGTCCTTCATCGGCACCGAGCTGTCGTCCTCCTTGATGCGGCCGCGCATTTCGGAAAACAGCACCTTCTGCAGCGGCTTGGTGTCTTCCATCGCCGTGTTCATATAGGCGTTTTCGGCTTCCAGATGCCGGCGGATCTCGGGGTCGAGGATCGACGGATCCTTGAACATCGCCTGCCAGTTGTCGGCGCGCAGCCAGGCATAATCGTCCGTGCGGGTAATGCCGTGGCGCATATCGGAGATCGGCTTCTTCGGTGCGGCAGGCGGTGTCGGCAGACTTTTGAAAACGGACAAGGAATGGCTCCGGTGGGAATGTCGGGTTGGCAAGAGATAGAGGCGCACCGGCCCCGGATCAAGCGGCAAGGATGCGCCAAGGGTCGAGGTGCCCTTCCACAGGCAAGGAGGGCGCTCTGCCCGCCTTGCCTTGATGTCACCACAATATTTAAGAAAGTCCGCTCTCGTTGCGCGAAATTTGCACGTGCCAAGCCTCCGGCAAGCCGTCGGTGGCAGGGTGAAGAATGGACAACAGTAAGGGATTTTCTCCACAATGCCGAAACGTCTGCTCCTGTTTGTATCCCTCGCAAGCCTTGCTGCCCCCGCCTTCGCCGTCGATCCCGCCATCAAGAAGCAGCTGGAAAAACTCGATCCCTCGACCCGGCTGGAACAGAGCTGCGACACCGAGGCGATGAGCCGCATCAACAAGGACAGCACCGGCTTCAAGCCCGACAAGGTCATCGCCTATACGTTCAAGGACCCGATCCCCGGCGACAATTCGCTGCAGGCGCCGGGCGCGGTCTTCCGCAGCAAGGGCGACTGGTATCATCTCTCCTACAATTGCATCACCGGTCCGCAGCATATCAACGTGCGCGAGCTCAACTACGAGATCGGCGAGAAGGTGCCGCGCGAGAAGTGGGACAAGTATTATCTTTACGATTGATGCGGCTCCGTCCGCCCAAACGGGTGCGGTGACATCCGGCCACATGGCGCCGGGCAAACCCAACCGTTAGAACTGCCGGATCGAATCGTAGAAATCCACAATATGAACCGCATCCTGCTCGCTTCGGCGTTCCTACTGGCCAACATGTCCGCGGCATTGGCGGATGAAGTGCCGCCAACGCTGCCTGCCGCCGTTGGACCGGCCTCGGCCGCAATCAGCCCGGCCCCGAAGGCGCCGGCGCCAAAGCTCGTCGAGCCGCATCTGCATATCGCCCGCTCCAATATTGCCGGCCACGCCCGCATTGCGCTGACCTTTGATGCCTGCATGGGCCAGGCGGACGAGCGCATCCTGTCGACGCTTGTGCGGGAACGCATCCCGGCGACGATCTTCGTCACCGCCCGCTGGCTGAAGCGCAATCCCGCTGCCGTCGCCGTGTTCCTGCAGAATCCCGATCTCTTCGAACTCGAAAACCATGGCGAGAACCATATTCCGGCCGTCGACACGCCGACGCTGATCTATGGCATCGCTTCCGCCGGATCACCGCAGGCGGTGCGGCAGGAAGTTGAAGGCGGCGCTGCCGCCATGGTCGCGGCCGGCATTCCGGCGCCGCACTGGTTCCGCGGCTCGACCGCCAAATACGATCTTTCCGCCATCGGCGAGATCCGCGCCATGGGTTATCGCATTGCCGGTTATTCGGTGAACGGCGACGGCGGCTCGCTGCTGGGAGCCGCGATCACCGAAAGGCGCATCGCCTCGGCCAGGGATGGCGATGTCGTCATCTCCCACGTCAACCAGCCGACCCATGCGGCCGGCGAGGGGGTGGCCAAGGCGTTGGTCGATCTGAAGGCCAAGGGGACCGAGTTCGTCCGCCTCGAGGACGTCGAGGACACTGGCGACGACAAGACGACGGAGTGATTTTGCGGCTGAAGGTATGCCAGGGGGGCGCCCACGCCACGACAGTCAATATGAGACCTTACCTCAGCTCCTTGCCCACCCGCACCACATCCTCTCCAAAACGGCGCAAACCCGGTCCGTCCCTGTCGAGCGCGAAATCCTCGAACCAGTCGCGCTGCATGCCGGCCAGCATGGCGCCGATCATCTGCGCGGCGAGATAGGAAAAGGTGATGCCGTTGCCGCCGTAGCCATAGGCGGCGAACACATGCGGCGTCTCCGGCACCGGGCCGATCAGCGGCAGGCCGTCGACCGTCTCACCGAAGGTGCCGCTCCAGGCGTGTTCCACCCGCGTATCCGCCTTCGGCCACAGCCGCTTCATCTTCTCCCGGATCGCCGTGATCTTGGCCGGCAGCTTGCGGTCGCGCGTCTGCGCGTCGATCGTCTCGTCATCCTCGCCGCCGGCGACGATGCGATTGTCCGCGGTCGTCCGCATGTAGAGATAGGGGTGGCTGTCCTCCCAGATCAGCGCCCTGTCGCGCCAGAAATGTGCCGGGTCCTGCGGCACGGTGGCGAGCGCCCAGCTCGAACTCGACCGGTGCAGATTCGGCATGTCGAGGCCCGGCATCGAATAGCCGGTCGCCAGCACGACATGCCGCGTCTCGATCAGATGGCCTCCATCCGTCTCCGTCGTGACGTGATCGCCTTCGCTGTGAAGTGCCGTCACGGAAGCGTTGACCAGCCGCGCGCCGCGCCGTATCCCCATCTCCAGCAGCGCCCAGGTGAGAAGCAACGGATCGCATTCCGCCGAGCCCGGCGAATAGATCGCGCCATCCCGGTCGAGTTCGAATTGGGTGAAGAGATCGGGATGTTCGAGATAGACGCCGGGCAGGCCGGCCCGGCGGCGAAGCTGGCGCTCCTCCAGGAGATTGCGTGCGCCTTCCTGATTGGCGGCGAGATAGAGCGTGTTGCGCGGCCGGAAGCCGCAGGCAATCCCGTTGGCGGCGATCAGCTTGGAAAGGCCGGCCACCGCGGCACCGCTGCGGCGGTAGATGCCGGCCGCGCGCTCGAAGCCATAATAATCCTCGAGCTCGGTGAGCGTGCTGTCGATTTCCCATTGCAGCATCGCCGTGCTCGCCGCGGTGCTGCCGAAACCGGGCTGCTCCCGGTCGATGACAACAACGGAAAAACCGCGCGCCGTCAGATGTTCGGCAACCAATGCGCCGGTGATGCCGCCGCCGATCACCGCGACGTCGGTGGAAAAGCTCTGCGCGATCGGCTGCCATGCCGGTCGTATGCCGCTTTTCCCCCAGAGAGAACGGCCGCTGACCATCTGGTCGTGATCGGATTCGGCAAGATCGAGATCAGCTGCCACGAACGTCCCCCCGGTTGATCATTTCGGCAATTGCGGCTGCGGTTTTTCCTCGATCAGCAGTTCGTCGATAACAGTCATGACAATCAGCGACAGCGGCAGCGCCAGCATGGCGCCGACGGCACCCCACATCCATGTCCAGAACAGGATGGCGAGAAAGACGACGAAGGGATTGATTTCCAACCGCCGCCCCATCACTGCGGGAAAGATCAGGTTCTCCATGAGGAGATGCACCGTGAAGAAGGCCGCGGCCGGCATCAGGCCGATGAGAAAGCCATCATGGGTGAGGATGCCGGCGACCGCGACGGCAAGCGTCATCAGCGTGATGCCAAGGTAAGGGATGAAGCTCGAGAGGAAGGCGAAGAAGCCCCAGAGCACCGGGGCAGACAGCCCGCCGGCATAGGCGATAACGGTCATGACGACGCCGAGCCCGACATAGATCAGCGAGGCCGTCGCGAAATAGAAGCCGAGCACCTGCTCGACAGCGTTGATGACGCGGATGGCTGCCAGCCGTTGCGTGCGGGTGCGGAAGGTCATGATGATCGTTTTGCGTAGGTTGACCCGACCAGCGAGGAAGAACAGCAGCGCCGCAAAGAATATCATCCCCTGCACCAGCGCCGGCGTCAGGCTGCT